>JACCDR012168364.1_pt1 | contig 74180 bp, 144 predicted proteins | sample 7446431 | NCBI WGS metagenome assembly JACCDR01 (sample SAMN15323443, study PRJNA562643) | freshwater metagenome | isolation source: river surface water | place: USA:Blue River Watershed | collected 2017-08-17 | reverse complement strand
CCATTCCGCCCGCGAATCAAGGTCAAGCAGACCTTCCCAAAGCGAGACGTAGTATCCACCATCACCGACCATCGCAACCTTATGGTGGTGAACGAGAAATGAAACCAGGACGCACCAAGCAGCGAATAGCCCGCCTGCTGTCGGAACGACTCAAAGTTCCGGTCGATCCAGAAGAATTTTGGGCCAATCGCAATGCTGAACAGATCGGTTGTGCCCGTTGGGGTATCTGGGTGGTTATCAATGGGCGGAACACCAACGTCCATTCTTGGGATACCATGACCGAGTGTCTGCAACGTGGTTTCGTTCTATCCCATGAAGACACCGGAATCTCGGTCGTAGTGGACGACCCAGCATAGCGAATCGCAATATGGTCTCAGCACAAGGATGTGGCAGATACACGGATTAGAGAACACCCGAGTACAACATGGAAACCATCCGGCGAATTGAGACTGTCGGGGCACCCGACGACAAGATATTCTGGCTAAAATTTACAGTCATCCTCGACTCCGCCACAGACAAATGGGAATACAACGTCCGCCCTGACATTCCGACTGTCGAGAACATCCTTGGTATACTACCAAGCATCGACCACGTAGCCATAGCCGAGCGAATCGCCTCTGCTCGCCACATTAGTCGCTCTGACTACTCTGGCAGCAAACGACGACTCACAGTATGGACCAAGCGGCCCATACTGGATGAACTCAGCCACCCAGGAGACGGTGTGATCATCGACGGAGAGCCAATATGAGCAAGAAAACCAAAGGCCAGAAAATCAGAAAAGGCACCCGCGTCCGTCGCTCCAAGTGCAAGTCCTGCGTATTTCGTCCAGAAAAAGACGGCGGTATCGAGCTTACCCCAAACCGACGCATCGAAATCCAGACCTATCTGTTGAAAGGCACCAACCAACTGTGTCATCACGACAATAACGAAACCATCTGCCGCGGCGGGCGAGATTTCCAAATTCAATGTTGGCACCGCATGGGCATCATCAAGGAACCAACCGAAGCAGCCCTCCGTGAAGCCATGCGGGAACGAGGCCAAGAACCGGGTGACCACATATGACCTCTGAATTAGGCACGCTACTGAGCAAGTTGAAACCGGAATTCTACGTCGTATTCTCTAAAGAGAAATCACGGGAGGAACCCGGAGAATGGTTTATGACTTCGGTCGTGTTTCAGAGAACCGGAAACCACTCGGGTTTTCTTGACGGTGAGAACGAGGACAAATGCATCGTCGCAGTATCCGCGGGGGAAGCCGAAACATTGGGACGGTTGACGGTCCTGATGCTAAAAAGCCCCGAGAGAGGTTTCCTGCAGGAGGGTTGAAATGACCGATCGCGAAGAACTCACCCACATCATCAACGGCACCGACATGCTCCCCGTACTCGTGCCGGAAATAGCCAAACTGCTCAGAGAACAGCTTGGCGGATGGCACTACATTCGCCCGGACCACATCAGTGGCGAAATCGAGATCATCGTCTGCAAGAGAAATTCTACCCGGACGATTTAGGGTCAAAGGGCGTCGGCTTTGTCATCGTCAACAGTAAAACTGCTCAACTCACCTGCTCAGGAGTAGGAAAGCCAATTATTCTAGAACTCGCTGACCCAACCTGCTTCGACAAAATGAACGAATGGTGCAAGAAACTACAAGAGAAAAACCCATGGAGGTCCTAGAACCAATTCACGATGAACTATTCCGAATGATCCGGATTCGGCTCAATGCGTGGTTCTATCTCGCAACAAGCGATGAATCGTCGTGTGGGATCAGCGTAATGGTAACGATAGAAACATCGGGAAAGTCTACATCTCACTCTCAAAAGCGACAATCTAACCGCCTATGGGCCAATTGGAATCAGAGAAAGCCTACTCCCGACACTGAGCGTGGCCCTGGCGGACCCGAACTGTCTGGACATCGTTGAGGACTAGATAACCAAGTTCACCACTTACGCACTTACTTCGCCGAGAAAAAGAACCAATGCACACATTAGACCCAATCGCTGAAATTCTCAAAGAAGACCTCCCCAAAGACGCCAAAATCTACCGCCAAGACACCGAGCATTCAGAGTACCTGATTGTAGAAATCTGGGCAAGACGGTACATTACCCGCAAAGAAGACGCACGCCCACAGAAATTCGAGTGCCGGGTCGCCAACAATCAACTGGTAATTCACCGCATCAAATACCCGAACACCGTGCTAGGTCCATCTTTCTGTTTTGAATTAGCGGACCCAAACTGTTTCAAACAGATACGCGATTTCTTTGCCAAGGAGTGTGTACTGTAATGACCACAGAACTAGATTCAAACAAACTCCCCTGCACCTACTGCTGCCAGAAGAAAGCAATAGCAGAAATCGAAATCGAACGGTCGCGAGGTACCAGCTTCGCTCGCGTCTGTGAAGACTGTACCAATAAACCGCTAACCGACCCACTGGGTCTGCAACGTGAGCGACACACAGTTCAATAACTGACCATGGAGACGATCGAATACGACCAACGGGATCAAATCAGATTTATGGTCCCACTCGCCGACCCAAAGTCATTCGAGAAAGTCGAAGCCCGCATAAAGTGTGAGGACTAAATGGAAGCCAGCACCTACGACAAAATCGCCATCGATCATGTCTCTGGAAAACCGCTCCCTTTCACTTAGCGACCCGAAATGCTTCGAGGACCTAGCAACGGTAATCGTCGGCTGGTTCCGTAATTAGAACATGGACCCCAAAGAACTACTCACCAGAATCCACGACAACCAACAAAAGCTTGAATCGTGTTCTGGTCATGACTTCCAACCAGCCCTTAACTCACGCAAGTACCGCTGCAACAAATGCACAGGCGAAATAGACGTCGCCAACTACTATTGGTACTATCAAGGAATTGTACATGGCCGAGCAAATCGACCAACTTCGGGCGAAGCGGGAACCGAAGCCCCTATACATCAAGAAAATCAGATACATCGGCATCAAGAAGCTAATCGAACGGCCTGAACCATACGAAATCACCTGTATGGAGAACTATTTCCCATTCCGTGGTGAAGGCCCACAGAACAAAGGAATAACACACTCACTCCGTCGAGTCGCCTCCCGCCGAAAAACCATCAGAATCGAGGTCGCCGCCACCCACGAAGTCCACTTAGCTAAGGAAACTGTTACTGACTCATTCGACGTGACCAACGACCCCACCGTAGACATCGCCGCCATCGTCAACATCTACGGCAGCACCCGCCAACTCCTGAACAACCGACCCGCCGGCTCCGGCATCTACATCCACGGCGAGGAAAACAAAGAAGCAGCCTACTTCGTACTAACCTGGAGGCACGCCATGCACGTACCAGACTACAAAAATCCAAATAACAGCAAAAAACGACGAGAACGAATGCGCTACCCCACCGAAAACTTCTCACGGATTGAAGAGGGATGCAAAGTCTACTACCTCCAGAAAGCCGCCCCAGAAGAATTCACCGCAATCATGCAAGCCCTCAAGAGTGTTGACGTGACTAAATAAGCTACAGACCAGACGCATGATGCCTGGGGAACTGTGCCGTGGAACCTAACCCAACGCCATCCAAACTCAAACGATTCCTAGGCCCAAGCTTCTGGGCCATGATCATCATCGGATTAACTGTCAAGAACTTCCTGCTCTGGTCAGAAGCAAACGAACTTCGCGCCGAAAACCAAAGACTCGCCGTAGAAATCGCAGCCAACAAGAAAATTCTCGACGACGCCATCGTCCAGAAAATCATCAAAGCCATCGAGGAATCCAAATGATCGGTTTCGAAGCCTTCCTACGAAATCTGTTCCAGAACAACAAACGATACCGTATCCACCACCAAGCAGTAATCATCTCCTGCTTCTACAACCCCCAAAACAACCCATACCGCCTACTAGCCTTCCAAAAATGGTACCGATCCATCCGGCACATGCCGCACCGCATCATAGAATGCCTAATCGGACCAAACGCCAAAAGCCAACTCCCCAAAAGTCCCAACATCACCCAGGTACACACCGACTCCCTCCTATGGCACAAAGAAACCCTCCTCAACAAAATCGTCCGCGAACTCCCGCCTGAATACAAGTACGTCTTCTGGGTAGACACCGACATACTATTCACCAACCCAGACTGGCTCAAGGATGGCGTCAAAGCCCTCCAAACCAACGCCAACATCGTCCAACCATTCGAATATTGCATCCACCTGAAACGAAACCAACTCAAACCAGACTTCGACGTCGATCACCACCGCCCCAACTGCGGAAACTCCCTACGGCATCCCCAAGTATGGCGGTCATTTGCCGCGGTCTACGACACAGCACGCAAGCAATACTCACACCACAAACTAGCACAAGAACACAACTACGACAAACACGGCCACACCGGATTCGCCTGGGGTACCCGCCGCAGCATCCTAGAAAACTGCCCCCTCTACGAAAAATGCTTCGTCGGCGGCGGCGACCACATCATCGCCCACGCCGCAGTCGGGCAAATCCCCCACACCTGTATCTCCACCGCCTTCGCCGATAACATCGAATCAATAAAAACATGGTCCAGAGAATTCTTCCACCAAACCATCGGCCAAATCGGATTCGTACCAGGCGACCTACACCACATCTGGCACGGCGACATCAAAGCCCGAAACTATTTCCAAGCAGTAAAAACCTTCACAGAAACCGCCAAAGAAATCGAAAACAAAGACCAGCACGGACTATACATCGCCGGAAACAAAAACCAGTACATCAAGAAACATTACGCCAGACGAGAAGCCAGACAAGTAGTAAATGACGGATTCGACGGATTCGACACCGACTTCTTCATCGACATGGGATACAATCTAGCCGACCTAATCCCCATATTCGGCCAACCAACATACACAGAACCCGCCAACGACCAACCACCACTAGCCGACACAGACACGCTCCCCGGGCGTTTCTTCGAGATCCCGGCCGCTCCCCCAGTCGAACCCGCCCAAGAACCGCCAGCAGCCTTCCTAAGGCAACAGGAAGCACAGGAAGCCATATCGACTCTAGCCGACCCAACCGAGAACAGCTTCGGAAGCACCTTCTCATAAACTAACCCAGTTTCGTATATTGGCCCAACGACTCCGATAGAGACTGTCCGGGGAATACAATGACACCCTCCACACCAAAACCAACCGACGACTGCCAAAGATGCAACGGTCCACACCCACTGACAACATGCGAAAAATGCCTATCCCGCCCCTGCGCCAACTGCATAACCCGCCCACCACCCCAAAAAAGACACACCGTATTAACAAGAAAATATGGACACAGCAGAAAAAAGACTCACCACCAACCCCATCTACCACGCCATCGCCACCGGCATCACCGACAACATCACCACCAACTTCCCCTGGATCACCACCACACTCGGCACCACCAACCGTAACAGAACCGAATTCCCAGTCCTACAAATCAGTCGGTACCACAAAAAAACCATAAACAGCATCCCAATAGCCATCCCCCAAGACATCGGCCGCATCATCATCGACCAAGACGGAATCCACCTCCAAGGACTCACCAACTACCAAAACAACCAACTACACCACTACACCACAATACTCCTAGAAAGCCCCCAAATGGACCAAGAAATAAACAACGGCATATGGAAAATGATAAACTACGCCAACCAACACCAAGACATGCGAACCATCATGATAAGCCCCGCCGAACAAGCCGGGGTAGGACCAGGACTAGACGATGACTAACCTACACGAAACCATCATCACCGCCCTCATCCACGAACTAACACCCCTCCTCAAACAACACTGCAACTGGCTAGCCAAAAACACCGATCTCACATATCCGAAGGCCATCGCCCCCATCACAATTCTCAAAACGAAACCGGGTCCCCTACCAAATCGCACAATTTTTCACACACGGCCCGGCCAAACACACAGACCAGGCACACCAGCCCCCAGTGTCCCCAAAAAGTCCCAAATGTCTGAGAGGAATAATTTCCCTTTGAAATCCCGCACATTTCATCAGAAATATATCGTGCCAGAGGAATACCTGACCATATAGTAGGGGACCCTACTATTACACCCGACCCATACTTAAATTCAACGAATTAGCCCGGCCCCAAAAGGGCCGGGCTGGGGATTTGCGTCAGTCGGACGGGCGTCAGACGAGGGCGATCTCGTCCTCAGCCCGGTAGAGCCGGACGATGAACCCGACGGCAGAGCGAGCAACGATGAAGCCCTTGTCGCCGACTCGGGGGATGCGAAACGCGGGAACGCCGCCCCAACCTGTGGCGGGGGCGGCGGGCGTAGTGAAGGTCAGTAGCCGACAGTCCAGTCGTGACCGAACCGCTCGTTATCCAACTCCAGGGCGGCGATCTCCCGGTCCCGGCCCTCCGGGGTGTCGCCGGACCGGGATTCCCGGACGATCCCGTTGTGGCTGGTGCCGAGCCAGACGCGGGTGAGGGGCTTGCCTTGATGCGGCTCTGCTTTCCACGAGATGACGGTGGCGAACTTGGACGACGAGATCATCGGCTGGTCGTTCATTCGCGAGGCTCCGGGTGGGGGGTACTCGATTGTGGCGGTGCCCGACTCTCTGGTGAATCTCAGGAGATCTCAACGTGGGCACGGATTGGGAGACCGCTGGCCACGTAGACGTCCTCTCGGAGCTTGGCTACGCGGAGCAGGTAGGTCTTGTGGCTCATGCCGAGCAGTTCGGGGTCAACCCAGTCGCCTTCGATGTGGTTGGTGAAGGTGACGTTCTGAGCGAGGCCGAGTTTGAGCAGGTGGGTCCGGATAAGGTTGGCCCGACTGGGGGTGGAATGGGTGACAACGGTGCGGACGAGCATCGCGAGGCTCCGGGTTGGGGGAAGGGGGCAGGAGACTGTGGCGAAGTCTCCTGCCCCCGTAAATCCCGTTAGCGGGGTGGGATTCGCCCGGCGTCCCATTCCGGAGGGAGGTAGTCTTCGACGATGGTGATCCGCCACGGTTCGCAGCCGCTGTTTTCGAGATAGGCGGCCATGACCTCGGCGTCTTTGCGGCTGTGGTGGTAGCTGTGGGGGAAGTCGCCCGGGGGGCTGTCCTGGTAGCTCGTGCCGTCTATGTTGTAGTCGAGGCCGTCGTCCCAGACGAAGACTGTGGCGGCGACCCGCGGCGGGGTGACGGGCTTGGGGATGGCGGGGGTGAAGGTGACTTCATCGATGCTGGCGAGGAGGGAGTCGCGGACCTCTTCGATGTCTTGGCGGCGGCGGGCTTTCCGGCTAGCGTGCTTGATGGTGGCCTTGGGGGTGTCGGAGTAGGTGAAGCGGGTGGCGACGTCGATCATATCCGCGGCTCCGATTGTGGTGGTTTGGGCAATTCTGTGTGGCAGGCGGGGGGTCTTTGGTGAATTGGCGGGCCGGCTCCGCACCCAGAGGCCGCTTGTGGTGCACCACAGAGGCGGCTTGTTTTGGTGCCGGCCCGCCTTTCCCTAGTCCTTGGCGGGCAGGAGCTTGAGGCCGGAGCGTTCGAGCTTGGCGAGCAGGCGGCGGTCGGTCCGGTTGAACTTGATGCCGTCGTCTCGCTTTTCGGTGAGGGTCTTGAGCAGGTTCAGCTTGTGGGTCACGGTTTCGGATCTCCTGGGTTTGGGGGCAGGGGATTGTGGCGGGCCGGAGGTTCACAGTGAACCTCCGCCCCCTCTGGTTGTCACAGGCAGTCGGCGGGGTTCCAGCTGGCCGGGGTGGCGGTGGTCGGCCGCTTGGGAGTCTGGGCGGGTTTGGGCTGGCTCTTGGTGCTGGGCGGGGCACACAGGCGGTGGAGGCGGAGCAGGTCGGCGTGGCTGAGGCGAACCAGGGGTTTGGGCGTTGGGGTCATCGCTCGATCCCTCTTGGTGACTGGGGCCGATTCCCTGTGGCGGGCGGGGGTTCGTTGGTGAACCCCCGCTGTAGGTTCTCACCAGCCGGTCATCGCCAGCAGGTTACGCGTTTGCCGGGTCTTTTGCCGTTTGAGCCGCCGGTCGCCGTGTCGGCCGCCGCGGGGGGTGAGGATGAGGCCGGTTTTGACCGGACCGAGCGTGCCCTGGACGGTGTTCTTGGTCTTCTTGGCTTGGGTGGTGTGCATTGCGTTCTCCGGGTTGGGGGTAGGAGATTATGGCGAGCTTGGGGTTTCTGGTGAACCAACACGGGTCGCGGGGCTATGGGCACCCCGCGACCCGTCTCCCCCCGGAGATCACGCGGTCGGCTGGCTGGCGGCGACGATGCCGAGTGTGGGGACGACCACGGCTTGGACGAACGCGGCTTTGTTTTTCTTGAGGGCGATGCCGACCAGGGTGCGGGCTTCGGCCTCTTCCAGGCTGTTAGTCTTGGCGACTTCGTTCACGATCTCTTCGAGTACGGCGTCGAGTTGCTTCTGGTTCATCGTTCTCTCCGGTGGGGGTGGTTGGGGCAGAAGACTGTGGCAAGCGGGCCGGGTTGCGTTAACCCCAGATCTCCAGGATCACTGGGCCGACCTGGATGGCTCTGGCTCCAGCTTCGTTGCTGTGGTGCCAGAGAGTCCAGCCTCGCCATTTCCAGGAGAGGCACCAGCCGCTCTCGTAGGTCTCGACACTGATCAGTTTCATGAGATCGCTCGTGGGGGTTGGGTGCCTGTTTGTGGCAGCACCCAACCCTCACGTTAACCTAGACCGGTTCTCGCCGTCGGGCGATGATCTGGGCAGTTTCGACGTCATCGGCGAGCACCCAGCCGATGCCGGGCACGTGCTGCTCGATCCCACCGCCGTTGTTGAGCTTTTCGACCATGCCGGTGAAGATGGCGTCGGCTTGCTCGTACGTCTCGACTTCTGGTCCGTTCAGGCGGTGGATGCCGCCGTCGTCCAGGGTCAGGTAGCTGTAGGCTCGGAACATCGCGCGTCTCCGGGGTTGGGGCAGGGGACTGTGGCGAGGGTCGGGGGTCTGGTAAACCCCGGCCGCAGTCACTCCTCGTTGCCTCGGTAGTCCCGGCCCGGCGGCTTGACGCCGGGCACCATCGAACGGGCGGAGAGCGGGTTTCGCCGGTCATATCGCGGGTTGCCGGCGATCCAGCCAGACCTCCCGTGGTTGTAGTCCCGGCGGTGCTTCCGAACCCGCTGGCGTTGAACCTTGGCCATCTGTCGTGCCTCTGGGAGGCGTCCGCCCTCTCATCCGGGGCGGACTATCCTCAGAGGTCTGGGAGCGGCGTCATTCTCGTGTCCTCGTGGTTGGGGCAACCCCCTGTGGCGAGCGGGGAATCGGCCGTTAATCACATCTCGGCGAGCAACTCCCGGACGCACTGTGCCCGGAACTCCTCACCCCTCTCGATGGAGATGGCGAGTTCCTTCTCTAACTCCTCCTTGGTTGCGGTCAGGAGGAACGCCCGGATGTTCGAGCGGAGTTGGCGGGTCATCGCGGCACCGGTCACAACGGCGGTCTTCTGCATCTCGCGTGTCTCCTGGTTGGGGCAACCCCCTGTGGCGAGCAGGGGGTCGGGAGTTAACTCAGACGGGCGTAGCCAAGGAGATCGTCAAGTGCGACCTCCTTTGCTGCCTGTGTCACCGACTACTCCACGACCGGTTAGACCGGGAGGCCAAAGTTTCGGGCCTCGTCCAGACTGATGTATAAGTCTGTCGCTTTGTCGTAGTAGCTGCCCTCCTTGTAGTCGTAGAACAGGCGGTCGTGGTAGCGGTGGCCTTCGCTGAAAACTTGTTCGAGTCCGAGCATCGCGTGTCTCCGGGGGTTGGGGGGACACCAAACTGTGGCGGGAACCGGGCCGGGCGTGAACCCGGCCCCCGCCGCGGGGCGTCACACCCCAACCGGCCGCCAGCCGATCTTCTGGACTTCCGGCCGCACCGCGCGGTGCCGCCGGATCGCGAGAGCCTCGACCTCAGCCTGCCGGTCGGCGAGGGCCTCCGCCGCGGCCCGCCGCTTGGCGATCTGCTCCTCGTCCTTGTTGATCACCGTGACCAGGGTGCTCACCGTGTAGAACTCGCCGGTCGCGCCGCACCGCAGGGTCTTCTTCACGATCTTCTGCATCGCACTCTCCAGGTGGGGGAAGGGGGCAGGGATCTGTGGCAGACCGGGGGTTCGGCGTGAACCCCCGGCCGGGGTGGGGTTAGCGGCGGATCGCGGCCACCAGCCGGGTGAGCCGCTTCTCGACGCGGATGCGGTTGCGGGTCGGGGTGTGGATGAGGGAGATCAGGAAGGTCATCGCGTAGCTCCGGGGGTTGGGCGAAATCCTGTGGCAGGAACCGGGCTGGGCGTGAACCCGGCTCCCGCCGGTTTGGGTCAGACGATGCTCGTCGGGGGTGCCACGGGCGGGCCGACCGGGTTCACGACGATCTGCTCCGCGTCGATACCCGCCTCCGCCATCAGAGTCCGACAGGCCCCTTCGACGTCCTCTTCCCGCTCGACCAGGATCATCCGGGCCGGAACGCCCGTTGTGCCGTCGCTCACCAGGAACATCGCGTGTCTCCTTGGGGGTTTGGGGCACCCACCTGTGGCAGGGCTGGTGTCCCCGGTAAACCTACCCGCCGGCCAGCAGCCGCTTGGCCTCGTCAGGGCCGGGGATATAGAGGGAATACAGCGTGTACCGCCCGCCGTCGTAGCCGGTGTTCTTGACCCCCTCGTTCCTGGGGTGTGGCAGGAAGTGGGCGTCGTAGCAGATCCGCTTGGCGTTCGTGCACGCGGGGTCGATCTTGACGTTCCGGGCAATCGCGGGGTGGCCCTGGACCAGGATCACGGTCCCCTCTTCGAGCGTCTGGATCTCTGGCTTGAACATCGCGTGCCTCCGGGGTTGTAAGACACTGTGGCAGGGTAGAGGGGGTCGGTAACCCCCTTCACCCAACCTAGTTAGCGGTTGAGGCAGTCTTGGACCAGGACCGTTAGGTAGTTCCAGTTCCACTGTACCCGGGTGTTCCAGAAGATCACGAGCGAGTCGATCATCGGTGGCTCCTCCACGGGGGCGGGATAATCCTGTGTGGCAGGCCGGGCCGGGGGAGTTAACCCCGGCCCGACCCCGCGTGTCACGCCGCGTCGGTCGGCTGGACTTCCTCGCCCCTCGCGATCCGGGCCAGCTGGCCCGCGTACTTGGCCATCTTCCGCTTGAGGATGCCCATCTGCTTGTCGGAGAGCCAGTTCCGTCGCTCCCACTGCTTAGCGAAGCTGGTTAGAATCTCCGAATCAGCCGAGTTGAACCCGCGACGGTTCAGGTATTTCGTGTTTTCCGCGGTCTTCTCGTCTTCCGTCTGGCGGGCGTAGAGGGCCATCATCCCGCGGACGAGCCACTCGTTGTTGGTGGCGAGCTTGTCGCGGACCAGCCGCTTGGCTTCGGCGAACTTGACGGTCTTGATCTGGTCGGCGGTGTTCACTTGTGTCTCCCTTGGTTCGGGGGTCACCGGGGGTCAGTTCCACCGGCAGAAGACTGTGGCGAGGGCGGGGGGTCTGGTGAACCCCCACCCCCCGCCGTGGTGGCTCACGCGGTCGGGGCCGACCCGCCGACCAGACCGAGCGTGGGGACGACGACCGCCTTGATGAACGCCTCCTTGTTCTTCTTCAACGCGATCCCGACCAGCGTCCGGGCTTCGCCCTCGTCCAGGCCGTTCTGGGTGGCAACCGCGGTCACGATGTCGGCGAGCACGGCGTCGAGTTGCTTCTGGTTCATCGCGTTCTCCGGTGGGGGTTCGCGGCTCCGTCGGCCGCATCCCCCTGTGGCGAGCCGGCCGGCTCGCTTGAATCCTCCGGAGGGGTTCACTCGCTGCTCGCGGCTCGCCACAGCTTTTTGAGGCAGCGGTCGCTGCCTCAACCACCCCTAGGAGGATCGGACATGCGGAACCAAGTCTTCGTGGCGTGGGATGAGACCGGGCACGAGGTCGAGGAGTTCACCCTCCCCGCCATGAACCAGGGACTACTCGACGCCCTTCCCGCGAACATCAGCCCGCGGGTGATCATGGACTTAGTTGACGTGTGGCGGGCGGAGGAGACGAAGAACGAGATCGGGTGCGAACGGGTGCACCTGACCATCTCGAACGGTACCCACCTGCTGATCGCCGAGTTCGACCAGCACAAGAAGTACGCGATCGGCTGGCACCCCACCGACCAGGACGCCCAGCGGGACACGATGACCGCGGTGATGATCGGGCTGGACGGCGGGGACGTGGACGAGGAGGACGCGAAGCTGGCGGACCTGATCCGCGAGATCGCCCAGAAGTACGAGGCCGAAACGACCTTCTAATCCCCCGGCCCGGCGACCCCTCCCCCAGGGGTCGCCGGGGCCTCGTCGTTCCTAGAGCAGCCGACACGTCCCGGTCACTTCCTTCCGCACCGTCTTCCCCTCGCTCGGCTCCGTCGAGAGCACCGCCACCGGCCTCCCCTGCTTGTTGATCTTCACGCTCAGCCAGAACACCGCCCACAGCCCGTCCGCACCCTCCACGTCTAGCCGCACCACCTCCGGACCCCCGCCCAGCCCGGTCTTCTGCTCGATCTCCTCCCGCGTCATCGTGATGACCGGCGAGAGCGTCATGGGCGACTCGATCGTTCCGCTCGTACCGGTGGTCTTGAGGATCATGGTCACCTTTTCCTTTGTGGAAATCGTTTGGGGCACTCTACTGTGGCAGGGGCACCCTCTCTGGTTAACCCTTTCCTGCGTGGAAACGCTTCCAATCCCGGAGCTTGGCCCTCACGCACTCGCGGGTGTCCTCGTAGGAGGTCCACCACAGGAGTTGACCGCCACACCACAATTCGCCCCGCCAGAACTGGTCGTTACAATGCCGTTCAACGACTGTACGCATTGCCGGTTTCCAGTGTGGAAAAGGGGGATGGCGGCCGGGATTTCACCCGGCCGCCGGTTAGGAGTGTGTGGGAAGGGTATGCTATGACCAAGAGCTACTCAGAGCTACGGCGGACACCCAGAATAATTCATCATATTACGTGCACCCCATTTCCTCTTTGGAAAACGTCCTACGAATCTCGTCGCCCCATTGTGGCAGCGACGGTTGCTTTGATTAACCCTCGCATGCACGATTTCCACGCTGGAAAATCGTGAACTAGACCCCAGGGTCTCGCTTACCGGCCCTACCATCCAGTTTGTTGATCTCGAACCTGTGACCTTGTTGAGGCTCCAGCCCTCGAACATCGCCCGGAACATGAGAGCCGGGTAGCGACTCACCGCACCAAAGGCGAGACGAGCGAGGGCCTTTTTCTGGGCACTCATTTCGGCGACCATCTCTTTGGCACGTCGGCAGGTGCCCTGCTCGGCGTGTTTGATGAGTCGCCCCTCGTCAATCAGTCGTTCGGTGGGGCTGGTGACAGCCATGGGCACTACCTCCACAAACTGGATGACCATGCCCTCGGGCATCGGGAAGTCAGGTCAGAACATAACTCCCTATGGCAGCTTTGCCGGTTAGAGTTAATCGCCGCAACCCATCGCCAATCCGTCGATCACGTCCTCATCATTTTCTGGCCCCCCGTGGGTTTTGGTCTTGCGAGTTGACTTGATTGTCCCCTCGAAGTCCGGAAGTTTAGCTCCTGCTTTGGGTTTGGTCCTTGGCAGGACGACCGTCTCTCTTGCCCTTTCCTGTGTCAAGAGGTCGGCTCCCGGTAAACCGACGGCCATGCTTGCCACTAGCGGGTCTGGTATCGCGAAGGTGGCTCCGGTGTAGGTTTTGAGGGCTTCGACTACCCTGGTCCAGAAGTGCTTTTGGCCGGTTTCGATTTCGATGGTGCCCATGGGGAGCCATTCCCCGGCGATGTGGGTGTCGTAGATGAAGACTGGGTTGCCGGCTTTTTCTGTGATGGTGATACGGTGTGTGTCGTCGGGGTAGAGGGTGGCCCCCTCCCGGCGGAGTGGGAGGAGGCGTTCGCAGAATTCGCAGATGGTGTCGAGCATACCGTTTCCAATACTGTCACTATTGGTCGTCGAACTCTTCGAGGTTGTCGAGTGTGTTCTGGAGAGCTGGGTCGCTCTCGCTTTCTGTCTTGAACACACAGATGTGTGACGGGCTGACGTAGCCGGTTGGGATGATACTGACTAATTCCCAGCCTTGCCCGCCGTAGCTGTCGAGTTCTTCCACGAAGTTCTCGGCCATGGGGTTCAAGTCCGAAACTTCCATGTATTCCCAGGACTTGGCCATCTGAGTATCTCCAATAGGGTTATGGGTGGGACACCCAATTGTGGCAAGCCCCAACCCCCCGCGGAAACCTAGCCGCGGTAGGGCAGGTAGTTCTGCTCGGCGTGAACCCGGCACAGCAGGTCCACCAGAGTGGCCTTGTCCATCCCCTGGAGCCGCAGGTAGACGCCGGGGTTCGGCTCGTACTTCTCGACGACCAGCCAGTACCGCTCGTCGCAGGAGACGCCCATGTTCGGGTGGGTCTTGCTGTCGTTGGCCTTGTGCCAGACCGGGTAGAACCAGAGCTTGTGTTCGACCTCCTCGTCGCCCTCGCACATCGGCAGCAGGAGGGTGGCCTCGCCCGGCTCGGCCTGCAGCTTGGCCAGGACCTCGCCGATGTAGCCCTGCTTCTCGTCCAGGACTTCCGGCTCGATGCCGTGTTCGTCGCCCAGGCAGTCGAGGAGGGCGTGGAGGTAGGGGTCGGCTTCGTCCGGGATGTCGTGGACGCGGCGTAGTTCGGGGCGTTCGGAGTGGTGGTGGGGGCTGGTCGTGACGAGGAAGGTGGCCATCGTTCGATTCTCCGGGGGTTGGGGGCACTACCCTGTGGCAGGCCCCCGGTCCCCGGTAAACCGGTCACAGGACGTGGTAGAACGTCTCGACGATCCGCTTCTCGTTGAAGAACCCACCCTCGGTCTTACCGCCCGTCTCGGCCCAGACGTTGACGCGGAAGCGGTTGGAGCCGACCGGCCGGATATCCACCTTGCTGTAGCCCTTGGTGACCACCTTCTTCAGCACACCCTGACGGATTTTGCGATCCCGCTCGGCGACCCGCGTGTCCCGCTCGTAGTCTTCGTCGGTCTTGGCGATCTTAGCTGCGGTTGCCATCGGAGGTCCCCCATTGTAGTTTGGTCGTCCCTATGTGGCAGGCGACCAGGGCATCGTGAATTCCCTAACCCCCGCCTTAGGTTCGCAGACGACCACTATCCACAAATGCGAGCCATTTCGGCCGCAACCACGTCCGCGGCCTGTACCCCCAGAGCGTCGTGGACAGCGACGATTGTCTCCTCGTTCACTGGCGGGTTTCCGTGCACGTTCAGGAATTCACCGTCTGGGGTGTCGCGGCCTTCGCTGATGGTGGTGCCGATGCGGCAGCGAACGCCGTCGATCTTGCACTCGACGTCGATGGATGTGGAGGATTGGTTGCGGGCGGTTACGGCCACGTTGAGGATTTCGACTTTCATCGCGGGCCTCCGTTGGGGTACCCGCGTGTGGCAGGCCGAACCCCCTGGGTTAACCGGCGACGACAACGGTGGCGGGTGCGTCGGCCTCCGCGGTGGGATCGGCGGGCTGGGCGTCGATGGCGGCGACCCGCTCCTCGGTCACTTCGTTGGTCACGTTGAAGATCCGCTGCAGACCCATCACCGCGGCCTGCGGCTCGTCGTGGCACAAGGCGATCAGGGTGCAGAGGATGCCCTCGATGCGGGCGGCTCGCGGATCGGGGCGGACCTTGTTAGCTTCCAGCTTGGCGGCTTCCAGGGCAGCGATCAGGCTCATCTTCGGCTCCGGTGGGGGTTAGTGGCTCAATACGTCGGGTTGCGTCCGGGTGTGGCAGACCGGGGGCGGGTGGTTAGCCCGCCCCCGGCTGCTCTCTCCCCCCGGAGATCACGGCATTTCCGCTTCGACGGTATAGTCACCCCATGTGAGGCTGAATAGGCCGTCTTCCTTGAGTCGATCCCAGAGCGTGTCTTCGACTTGGTGGCCGTTGCGTGGGAGGACTTCTCTCCCGCCGTTCTCTAGGTCCTCTGCGTTGCCGGGGCCGCTGATGCTCACGAAGATTGTCGTCATTTCATGTCTCCGTTGGGGGGTTACCTGGGTGTGGCAGACCGGGGACGGGTGGTTAACCCGCCCCCGGCTGCTCTCCTCCCCCCGGAGACTACCCGATCCGGCGCTCGTTCAGTTCTCGCAACATCGCTTCTGCCGCCGGAATCGCCATGGCTGGGTCCAGTCGACTCAGGTGGTCCCGCAGGTTGGCGATTTTCTTGTACTTCTCCGCGGCGTCCTGTGCGTCCCAGTGTTCGGTCATGACCTCGACCTCCTCCCAGCGGCTCCCGCCCTTCATAGACAGGAACCAGCCGTCGAGCGTCATCTCCCACAGGTGGCCATCGTTCTTGTTGACCAGGAACACCTTCGTGCCAGCGGTCAGGCGGGTCGCCATCGTTGTCTCCGTTGGGGTTTGGGGCACCATCCTGTGGCGGGAAGATGGGGCCGAGTAAACCCCCATCTTCCCGCCACCCCCTGTCAGATCGCGAACCGCCCGGTCAGAAAGCCAACCATCACGTCAGCGGCCTTCTCCTGGTCACCGATCCGCCGACCCTCCCCACTCCGCCGACCCTCGACCGGGAACAGGAGCCGAGACAACTCGTCCCGCACGTCCAGGTCGTAGCAGTGCTTATCGCCCATCGTCGAGATCTTCCAGAACCAGATGCCATGGTGCAGGTAGCGTTTCACCACAACCAACGCACCATCTTTCTGGAGCCGCAGGAACTGATTCACCCGCGTGATCGGCCGGGTGGTGCCGTCAGCCGCCTTCGGGAAGATCCGGAACGTCTCGCTGTCGCTGGTCACCCGCCACTCGTTGATGATCTCGGCCGGCATGAGTCGCACTCCTGGGGGATTGGTCTGACCCCCTGTGGCAGCGGACCGCCCGCAGGTTAACCAGCGGCTCGACCGTCTCGTCCTTCTTGGTGGACCAGGACTCACGCCGCTGCTTTCGCCTCTGTTCCTTCTCCTCTGGGGTCAAATCGGCACGTCTCCTTGCCGTAGAACTTCTTGCGGTGGCAGGAGTTACAGACCTTGCGGTAGCCGCTCTTGCTGGCCTTGGCCGCGAGGTTCTTACATTCCGGAGTGCTGCAGGTTGGTCGCATCTGGTGTGGCTCCGTTGGAGAAACCACACCAGTTTAGCACAACTCTGGGCCTCTGCCAAGGTCAGTCCGGTAGGCGTCGAGACTCACTGGCCCGCTCTAGCGAGATCTTGTGGGTCGGCTCCTCGGTCGTGATGTCGGCCCAGACCCGCAGGATCGGCTCGCCATTCTCGAACTCCAGGAAGATCACGGGGCCGGCTCCCGGCTCCATGTCCCGCGTGCCGAAGCCGGGGAGGTGCAGGGAGAGTCCGTCTCCTTCGTTCTCGACCTTGAGCTTGTATGACCGACGGCTCTTGGCGTCCGAGATCGTGTGTTCGGTCAGCATCGGCATCGTTCGACTCCTGGGGGAAGGGGACACCCGACTGTGGCAAGCCAGGTGTCCCTCGTGAATCACTCCGCCGGGACGACGCAGAAGTCTTCCCAGCCATTGTTCTCTCCGTGGGGGTTGGGGGCACTCCACTGTGGTAGCACCCCCAAGGTTAACTCAGTCGTCGTCCAATTCCTCCTCGTCCTCGACCGTCTCCGCCCGGAACTCCTGGTCGGACCGGGCCTCGACGAAGACGTGGGTCGGACCGTCCGGGTTCAGTCGGTCCCGCCACTCACCGTCGCTGCAGACGTACACGCGGTCCTTGCTGTAGCTGCCGGGCTTGACCGTCAGGCGGTTGACGCCCGACACTGAGTCGTCGTCGCAGGCGACCGTCAGGGCGACCGGGAGGTCAGGGCCGGCAAGCAACTGGCGGGCGAGTTCGTGGCTGGTCACGTCGTACTCCTGGGGTTGGGGGCACTCCACTGTGGCAGCACCCCCAACCCCGGTTAAGTCACAGGTTGACCAGCAGAGCCGCGGCCCTCTTCGTCAGGGTCACTGCCTGCTCGACCGTCACCGGCACGTACCGGTGGACGTTCCGGAAGGTCTGTCCGCTGGTCAGCACCTTCGCGTGCAGGGTCTTGTGGTGGCCGTCCACCACGAACGCGAGGTTGAACGGCACCGCGTCGTCGGTCACCTTCACCCCCTCTTCCAGACCGGACCGCAGGTAGCTGGCCTTGAACCCGGCGTCCACGAGGGCCTTCTTGCACGCCACCACGTCCGGGTGGTAGTCGTCCTTCTTCACGACCTTCGCGGGGAGCCAGGACCGCGGCACGTTGTCCTTCCAGGGCGGGTGGTCCAGGTAGAAACTCGTCTCGTTGCCGGTACCAGACCCGCCGCACCGCTCCAATAGGCCGTGCTCGAACAGAAACTTGCCGACAACCCGGTGGCTGCTGTGGGTGCCGACCTCCCAGGTGTTGGTGGGTACGTACTTGTCGGGGGTGGTGGCGTTCGGGTCGTACCGGTTGAGCCGCTCCACCTTGCGGACACCCAGCGGGGCGAAGAACTCCCTCACCTGCTCCGCCGTCTCGAACACCGCGGGGGTCGCTTGGGCCGCTGTCACTCGCGTCTCCAGGTTGGGGGGAGGGGGCAGGGAACTGTGGCGGGCCGGGGGTCCACCGTGAACCCCCGGCCCGCCGGCTCTCAGCTTGCCGCCCGGTCGAACAGGGCGACCACGAGCTTCTCCTGCACGTCCGGCCGCTCCAGGAGGGCGAACAGGGCCTTCTCCAGGGCCGCAGGCAGCTTCGCGTCCAGCCGGCGGTCCACCGCCTCCTCGACCTTCTCGTCCAGGTCGATCTCATTCACGGCCTTCTCGACCGCCTCCTCCGCCTCGTGGTTGAAGTCGAGCTTCTCGATGGTGTTCTTGAAGTCGAAATCCCGCACGGCGTCTTCGATCGCCGAGTCGAAGTCGTAGTTCTCGACAGCCCGCTCGATCGCCTTCTCAGCCTCAGTACCGAAACCGGCGTTCTCCGCAGCCTCTTCGATCGCCTTGGAGAAATCGGCCTCTTTCACCTTCTCGGCCACCAGAGCGTCCAGGGTCCGGTCCAACTTGCTGAGCAGGCTCTTGGTCGCAACCATTCTCGTCTCCAGGGTGGGGGATTGGGGCAGAAGACTGTGGCGAGGGGGAGGGGTCGAGTAAACCCCTCCCAGGGACTGCTACCGCCGGCTCCGAAGTTCCTCGCGGATGGCACGGAACACGCTGGCCCGGTGCGGGAAGACCAGAGCGAAGGTCGGCCAGTCGAACGAACCCTCGAAGTCGCGGCGGGTCCGCTTCCAGATCTTGTCAGCGATGTTCACCAACTCGTCGTCCGTGTAACCCTTGAGCATTCGTGACTCCGTGGGGGAAGGGGCACCCAACTGTGGCAAGCCGGGGGTCCACCGTAAACTCACTCTCATAATTCAGCCAGTGAGTCGAGCGAGAACCCGGCCGCCCCTCCTGTGGCAGGCCCCCCGCCCCCCGTAAATCACGCCACCGCGACCTCCGCGGGCTGCTCGACGATCTCCGACCCGTTGTCGGCCAGCAGCTTGACGATCGCCGCGTAGGTGTCGCCCCGCTTCTGCGAAATCTCCAGCAGCACCTGATCGCGGGCCGCGTCCAGCCGCTTCTTGTTGTTGGTCTTCCAGCCCTTCTCGACGCTCACGCGGGCGGACGGGCTGGCGAAGATGACCATCCGGAACGACGAGAACCCGCTCTCCGGCGGACCGCACTCCGCGGCCTGCAGGCTCGCCACCGGCCCGGTGTTCCGCTTGTCGTAGTCCATGCTCACCCGCACCACGTTGTGTTGCAGGTCCGGGGCATTCGGGACCGTGAACGGCTTCACCGGAATGTCGATCAACTTGCTCATCACCGTCTCCAGAGGTTAGGGGAAGGAACAACCCCCTGTGGCAGCAGGGGGTTGGGAAATAAACCGGATAATCACCACTCGCCGAACGGAAAACACTCGTTGCGAGCGTCCTCGTACACCTTCTTCAGTTCCGCGGCCTTCTTGCGTGCCGCCCGCACGCTCTCCAACGTGTAGTCGGTCCGGAACGTGGTCGGCGTCGCCAACTTCACCAGAGTATCACCCCGCAGTTCCCCAACATACACGGTCGCCGTCGCGTAGGTCGTGCCACCGCTATCCCCATCACCGTAGCTCTTGGACACCTTCACCGTCCAGTCCATCGAGTAGGAACTCGACGTCCGGTAGATGTGCACGCTGGGGGTGCAGGGCAGCTCGCCGATGTACTCCTTGAGGCCGGCCTGAACCTTGGCCAACAACGTACCATCCGCCTTCTCGACCTTCTTCCCGACGTACGGTTCGAAGAAGGCCAACAGACGCGGCTTGAGTTCCATCGCCCGGCGGTTGGCCTCGTTGGTGGCCTCAATCGCCGCCGGCAACTCGCGGTCCGAGACCATCACGTGTCTCCTGGTGGAAGGGGCACCCGACTGTGGCAGTCCCGGCCCCATCAGTGAATCACCAGTTCGCCGGGGGCGGATCGCCCCCGACCGCGGCCATCACCGGCCGCGGCTTCGCGGCGGGCGGCTCGTCGTCGTCCCCCTCCTCACCGATCCCGTTGGCCCGCAGTTCCGCTTCCATTTCCTCCATGTAAGCCCGACGCTCCTGCTCCGCCTCCAGACGAGCGTATTCCGCCTTCTCCTTCAACCGGTCCAGGTAGGCATTCTCCGACGCCGCCATCGCCGCCGCCATACCCCGCTCAACCTCCATGTGCTCGTCGAACTCGTCCTGGTGCGGCTCCGCCCGCTTCACCGGCTGACGGGTTGGCGTTGAGATCGGCTGAACCGTCTTACACACCGGGTACTTGCAGCAGCCCCAGAACGGCCCCTTGCGGGATCGCCGCCGCACCGTCGCCCCCTGACACTTGGGGCAGGCCGGACCGAGTTGGTCACGCCAGCCGTCCAGCCGGTTCTGCAGGTTGTTCCGCCAACCCTCCACGCGGTGCACCCGGCGGTCGCCGCCGATGATCTTGACGTCGTTGCACACCTTCGTCACAAGGATGGTCCGGATCGCGTCCTCGCCCGTCCCGCGGCTCGACTCGCCCACGATGCTGGTGTAGACCCGCAGGCACACCCCCTTGTCCACGAACTTGGAGTACACCCGCTCCTTGGTCCCCGGTACCTGTACTTCCTGGAACCCTTGGGCGACCAGGAAGGTGTCCATGTCCCGGCGGTTGATCTCAACGGCAGTGGCCATTTTCGGATCTCCTGAGTGTCTCCCAACCCGAAGTGGGCGGGGATCCTCCTGTGGCGGGGGCGAGCCGCTGAGTTAATTCCACTCCAATGCAGGCTTGCCAGCGTTTGGATTCAAGTTAGCGAACTCCAGGAGGCCATCCAGATCATTCAGTTCGATCTCGCAGTAGTGGTCCATGAACTGTTTACGGACTTCCCCAAGGAGTTCCTCCCGAGCCATCTGGCTATAGCCCTTAACTCCACCATGACACCAGTCCAAGACCAGTTGGAGAAGATCGGAGCGACCATACCCGCTATAGGACCGCACATCAGCACTGATGAGAATCTGGCAGAGAACATGCTCGACAGAGTTGGTCACCTTCTTACCATTCAGATCGGCCACTTCCGGGGACTGCCTGACGAACTCATCAGCCCACTTGAGCAGATTCTCCTCTGTCAAGGGCGTCCGCACCGGCTTAACGTACGGGGTGGCCCAGGCTGGGTCGATGTGGGCAGTCCCACCATCTGGCATCTTGACCTCCATGCCAGGGAGTCGCGAGATCATACAACGACTATCCGGGCTTATTACCCGCCCCACCCACTCCTCAGCCGGAAAGACTTTGCCGGTTGTCTTGTCGGTGAACTCCGGAATCTTGACTGTCACTTCATCGCCGGCATGGAATTCAAACACTGGGCACCTCGCGTATGCGATTTCCAAGCTGGAAAGGGGGAACAACCCCCTGTGGCAGTGGGTTGGCCGGGGGTTAACCACGCCCGGGACCAACAATCACCCGCCGTGAATCGGGCCGACCCCGATTGTGCACTGTTGCACCCGTTCTCGTGCGTGTGCGATTTCCAAGCTGGAAAGGGGTCAATACGGCATCCGACCGAAAGAATCGTCAAACAGGAAAGACGGCCCACCCCTCGCCGCCACCAAAGCCCGATCCAGCCCCGGAATCTGCTGGTTCAAAGGCACGTGCCTCTCCCCATACAGAATGTCCAGTTCCCGACCAAAATCATCATAACACTGCTGGTGCAGATGATGCCCAGAATACTTGACAGTGCCACCAGGGCAGTCACAGTAGGGGCAGACCGGCTCGGTCGGACCATCCACAACCAGAAGCCGCAATTCGCTAGGTGCCATGAGTTCCTCCTTGCCTAACTGTGGCGAGAGAAACGAGGAGAGTTAACCGTCGATGTCCAGCACCTTGACCACGCTAAAAGACTCGACCGGGAGCTTGAGCCGGTCGGCGATCGTCTGCAGGTTCTGTGGACGAGGCTGGTAATTCCGGACCGCCACCGGTTGGTCATTGACCATCACAACGTACACTGCGGGCGTGGGAAACGGCTCGGTTTGGATGGTGATCTCGTACTCGCCGCTGTCGCCGAACACGATGAAGGACAGGACACCATCCTCGACCTCGGTACCGTCGAGGTCGGCATCATCCTTGATCTGTCGTTCAGCCGCTGCCTTACTCCAATTGACCGCCATCATGCCCATGACGGCAAGTTCGGGGGTGCTGAGTTCCTCCGGGCCTTCGAACTGGCTATGCGTCCGCCGCCGGTCGTTCTCGGCGTCATCGGGGGTGTAGACCTCTTGGACGTACCACGTTCTCAGACCCATCGGCGGACTCCTCGCGTGTGTGCGATTTCCAGGTTGGAAAGGCTGGGGCAACCCCCTGTGGCAGGGGTGGTCCCCTCTGGTAAACTACTGGTCAACGTCGTCGAAGATGTTCCGCGTCGGCATTCCGGGTGCCGGCCTCGTCGAAATGCGCGCCAATGGACCGCAGCAGCCGCCCGGCGAACTCCCGGTCCGCGGCGAGATCCGCCTTGGCCGCTGCCGCGAACGCTTCCAGGTGGGCGGCGAGGAACTCCGGGCTGTTGCTGCTGGCGATCAGGAATCGACCGATTGCCGCGGCCGGGTTCCGGTCGGCTTCGAGTTGGTTGGTGAGGGCTTCGAGGTTTCGCACTTCGGGGCCTTGGGGTTGAGGGTATCGCGGACCAACTTGAACTTGCACAGCTTCCGAGTCGTTGCCGCCACCGTGTGGGCCGTCACACCATGGGACGAACAGGTCCCACAGTAGTTGTTAATCGCATATCCCGTCCCCTTTCGCCGCTCACCAGTTGGCCCGTAGTGCAACTCCGTCCGCTTCACCCACCGCGGCGGAAGCTTCGACCGCTTACGGATCGGAGACTTGGCCCCGCACCCGTGGCAGTAGTGAATGTAACCGATCAACTTCCTGGTCTGCTTGTCGTGGACTGTCATGAACATGGGCTGAACCCCCTGTTGGCCTTGGCTGGCTTTCATTATGGCGTAATCGGACCGATCCATCCCACAGTGCTTGCAGTTGACCGGCGGTCGGGCGTGATCGTACTCGTAATCGTACGTGAATTCGTGCTTCCCGTCCGGAGAATCTTGGCATTCCACTACTAGTTTCATACCCCTCTGTGGCGAGAGAAGAGGGATTGGTAAAGCAAAGTCCCGGCCGGTGATCCCGGCCGGGACATCCACCAGATTAGTCCTGGCTGGCGGTCGCGATCCCGTGATGCTCGCCAGTGCCCTTCCCCGTGTGTTCGGAGCCAGTCAGCCCCGCACCCACCTTCGCATCGATCAGGAAGTCCGCGAACTCGCCATAGCGGTCAGCGGTCCCCTCCATGTCGTACTCATCAGTCACCAGCCCACCAACCCACGCCTGCAGCATCCGAGCACCCTCCGGCGTAGCGTAGTGAGTCGCAACCTCCGTGGCGAAGTTGATCGCGTCCATCACCTTGCACTTGACCGGCAACGTCCGCTTCCGCTTCACCGACAGAGCGTCGAGGTTGGCCAACCCGTAAAGGCGGCTGGTGTCACCAGTCAAGGCATGAAACGCCTTGAGGATCGGGCTACCAACCCCCTCCTCCTGAACCTGCTCGCTCACCGGGACCGAATTGCCCAGAAGCTTCGCGAGGTTCGGAGCCGTGGTCAGAGTCATGCCGCCCATGTCCTCGATCGCCCGACGGTGATGGAGCCGAACGAGCAGCTTATAGAGTTCCTGGGACTCGTGAACCGAACACCAGGAGCCGGCCGCAGCCTCAATCCGGTGACGGATGGCCGCGTAGCCCTCGTCGTTGTTGAAGCCGTCCAGGGCACGGGTCATGCTCGGCGTCACGTCGTCGTCGGCCTTACCCAGAGCCAAGGACGACCGGAACGCTTTGGTGTAGCCGACAACCCCGTTGGTGCAGATCAGCCGCATGAGAGCCAGGTAGATGTTCGGGGCACCGTAGCCGTCGATCGGGGTGGCCATGAGAAACCGGTTCACGAAGTCGTCGCCGGCCACCTGGAACTGGTTGGCCCCGGACCGCGGCGTGTGCGTGGACTCCACGATACCGTTGTAGTACATGATGGACGCCCCGTTGTAGCGGCCGAGCATCTCCATCAGTTCGTCGTACACGACGATGGGCTTGTTGGGGTTGGACACGCCTAGTAGGGTGCCCTCACCGTCGGCGTTCCGCTCGATGCACAGCCGCATCCGGTCGGCCTTCTCGATCTGGCTAATCCGCTCGAACGTCTCCTGGTGGTTGAAATACTTGAAGAACGCCGAGTTGAACCCGTAGCGAGCGAACAGGCTCACCCAGAACCGGTCGGTCGGGTTCAGCGGCTCGTCCTTGACCAGGACCTTGGAGACGGTTAGCTTGCCGGTCTTGGGGTCCTCGACCGTCTCGACACGCAGATCGCCGACCGACAGGAAGTCGTAGTCGAACGAGCACTCGTGGGCGGCGATGGCGTCCGGAACCGCAACGGTCGTGGCCAGGGCAGTCGTCATAGTCTTGTCTCCACTTGGGGTTAGGGGAAGTCTCGGGCAAATCACTGTGGCAGGCGGGTCGGGGTCAGTAAATCCCGGGGATTCTAGTACCCGAACTTGTCGGTGTCATGCGGACCATCGTCCAGCGCCCAGATCTCACCGCATTGACGGCAGGCGTGGAACCGTTCACCATCCTCGGTGTAGGCGAGGATCTCAGTGTGTGGGCACGTTTCGGTGTCAACCATGATCGTCTCCAAAGGATTGGGACCACCCTGTGGCAAATCCCGGGGACTGGGTTAACCTCTCCCATACCCGTCAAATACGGCGGACAGGAAGTTCCGGAGAGGGGGACTCATAGGCACGGTTTCGAACCCCTCTCCCGAACCACCGGCTAGTATCGACAGTTTACAAAACAAAAATGGCCGGCACCCCCTCATCCCTGAAAGGGTACCGGCCATTCACACAGGCTTCAAGCCGTCCGGATGCCGCCTAGTATTGGCGGAACCTCGCTAACCGCACAGGGGAGCAGGGTGTGACCCCCACCCGTCCAGCGTTCACCCGACCGGCACCACTAGAACCGAAGCCGACGCGGACGACCCGACTTACGATTCGTCAAGAACGTAGGTAGCTCCACCTCCGTCTGGGCGATCGCCAACCGGGCATTCTGGTTGATCGTGTTCAGCTTGGGATTGACGGTAAGGCTCAGCCATTCCGATTCCTGCCAAATGAACTGCTGCTCCGGCATCGCCGTCCGCAGTAACGGCCACTTCGTCTGCTTGCTCTGCACAATCTGCTTGAACGGCAAGCTCTTGAACTTCCGGAAAGCCCGCCCACCCATCTGCATCGTCGGACCCTTCCCGGAATCACGGATGAAAGCCGTCTGCAAACTCGGCTCATCCCAACCCTCCGTCAACTTCATGCAGTTGATCAGAACCGGGATGTCACCCATCCGAAACGCCTCAAGCTGGTCGTCAACATCCGTATCACCCGTCACCACGTCGCAGACAACCCCCGCATCCCGCAGTAACCGCTGAGCCGCGAAACACTGTTCCAAGTTCACGAAGTACATCGCCGACTTACCCCACCGCTTCGGCTCACGGAGATAAGTCTCAACAACCACCTCCGGCGTCCACGCCGGCACCGTGTAGTGGTGGTACTTGCTCATGAAACCATCCTGGATCAACTGGTGAATCCCAGCATCCTTAATCACCTTATCGAAACACAACTTCACCCGGTCGGTCCGGAACGGAGTCGCAGACAACCCCAGAATGTAGTTCGGCTCCAACTCGTTGTGCAAGTGAGCCATACTGTTCGCCGCGTCGTGCTGAGCCTCATCCACCACCAGCAGGATCTTCTTGCCCACCCGCTTTGCTTCAAGCAGCGGCTCCGGGTTCTTGTCGAACATCGAGACCATGTGAGCGTTGCGGACGTTGATACCCTTACCCCGGTTCTCCTCCTCCGCTTGCGACAGCAAGTTCCGCCGCATCGCGACCCAGCCAACCACGAGGTCCTCCCCGGAATTGGCGAGTTCCGTCTGCAGGCTCTTCGCAGCGAGCCACCCCATCACAGTCTTTCCGGAACCCGTCGGACTCTCGATGAGGATCGATCGGGCGTTCGGCTCCGTCTCGTTGGCACCGTTCTTGTACCGGCCCTGGTACATGTCCAAAGTCTTCGTCACGATCCGCCGCTGGTACGGCCGGGATTGAACCTTCGTCGCCTTGATCACGTCGTTGACCAGGGTGGCCGCCATGTTCACTGTCTCCTGTGTGTGGTTGGTACCGTAGCGGTTGATCACCGTCATCCTAGTATCCCCCGCCACGGAACTGTGGCGAACTCACAGGTTCGAGTAAACCCTGCCTATCCCCAGAACACAAACGTTCTGACGCTCTGTTAAATACAGAAGGGCCTTCCCCAATTACAGGGGCACTCGATCCAGTCAGTAATGGGGCCTAGCTCTTCTCAGAGAAACCGTTCTGACCTGACGGACTCGCCTTAGCACAGACCTCATCCGGATCATGCCACGGTGGATCCGGGAACTTCGCCGCACACCCAACACATTTCTTGGTGTATGGTAGAGCCTTTAACCGCTCTTTTGGGATCTTCTTGTCACAGATTTCACAGTTCATCCCGTCGCCTCCCAGCGATTTCAGAGATGTTTGTATACTCGACCATAGCTGCAGTCGGGAGCGGACCAACGTCATCCCACGGTTGAATAACCAGGAATGATGGCGTCACCCGCTGGACAGAGCCAACCACTTTCTTTCCGTCGGTCTTGGTCACCCACAGAATGTAAGCCGCCCCAAGCTTATCTAGATAGTCCAGGAGGTGACGAAACTCGACAGGAGTGTCCGGCATCGTCACCTTCATATCTAACCTCCTGGGAACTATCTGTGACAAGACAAGGGGCCGGGGGTTAACCCCCGGCCCTATCCCCCAAGGGATCACTTCGCCGGAGTGAACATCCCCACGAACATGAGGTCATCCCCCTTCACCGTCACCCCGGCCTTGTACTGACCCAGAACCCGCTTCCCCAACCGCGGCTTCTTCCCGTTCACATCCAACCCCGCCTTGTTCAGCGGAGCCACGAACCGCATCAACCCACCGTTCATCATCCACACCGGCTTGTGAGTCGTCCCGCTCTTCACCACCACCGGCAGACCAGCACGGATGTCAGTCGTCGTCGCCATCTCGAATCTCCTCATCAAGTTTATTGGGGGAATTCCGAACATCACCCTGTGGCAATCCCGAATCTCCCCGTTAATATCCCCCGAGATCGCACACTAAGCAAATGCCCAGTTGAACCGCTTCCGCTCCTTCATCACGCGAGCGAAAACGTCCGTCAACCGGCTCGCGTAATCCTCGTTGTGGCTGTTATAACCCTCGCCGTGCACAAACTCGTGAACAGCGATCGACAGCAACCGATCCCGCTCCGTCAACTGGAACCGCTTCTTGAAACTCTTCGACGTCGAATTCTGCTGCTCAACAACCACAGCCGGGTTCAGATAGTACACAACCCCATACTCCCGCGTCTTCTCGTACTGAGCCTCCGCGTCGTCACTGAACACGAACCCGATCGCGAACTCCTGCTCCAACCCAAACATCCGGTGCAGTTCCAGCACCAACCGACCCCACATCCGAGCCAACTTTTTCGAGTAACTCCCGAACTGATCCGAGTCCGGCTGGTAGTACGCAGGGATCGTCAGCGTCGTCTCATTCTTGAGAATGAACTCCTCCGAGATCACCGACACCGGAGTCCGCTCCACCCCCTCAAGGATTTCGCCCAGAGTGTCAGAGAACTCCCGAGCCTCCTCACCAGCCAACACCCCAATCCGACCCTGTTCCACCAACACCCCAGTCCCCTCAAGAGCCGGAAGACCCTTAGCACCCCCAGCAAACGCCGCCAGCACCGGAGCCACATCACCAACCAAGCTCCGAGCATTCGTGCCACCCAACTTCCGCTCCGGATTCTCCTTGCTCGCCTTGTACTTCGCACCGCTGTAGTGCGTGTACGAAGGATTCTGAGCCTTCAGAGCCTTGCTCTTGTTCGTGATCAGATCCGTCAGGAACTGGTCGAACTCATCCTCGTACTTGTAGACCAGCCCGTCCCGGTTGGACGTCAGCACGTCCACCGACGCACCCTTCAGTTCGATGATCACCGTCCGGTCTAGATCAGTCCGATGCGAAAACATCGGAATACCGCCAACCCGAACGATCACCCGGTTCGGGAACGTCTTGTTCGTGTAGACCGTCCCCCACTCGAACTCACGCCGCGGCGTCCCCTTCTTGAGTTTGCAGTTCAGCCGCTCACCGTTCAGGACGATCACCCCGTCCCACTGAGCGTACGCCGCGAACCGCTTCACGGTGTTCACCAGCGTGTCCGTCAGGTTCCGGTCCATCCGAATCGTACTCCGCGTCCCGTCCAGGACCTCCGAGCACCCCTCGTGCAGGTTGTACCCGGCACCCGAACCCTCGACCAGCATGTCGCCGGTGTGGATCTGGTAGGACTGGTGGCAGAAGTACAGGACCTCCTTCGCCTTCCCGAACCCGCCGACCGAGCCGTTGAACCCCTTCCCGGTGCCGCCCAGGGACAGGAGCTTGCCGACGAGGATGTCCTTGGTCATCGGGGCACCGTTGTTCTTCACCGTCATCTGGGTCACGTTCCCCTCGACGGTGATGATCTCAACGTCGATCCGGTCCGACCCCGGAGCGTCGATCGAGTTCTGGGCGAACTCCCGCACCAGTGCCCAGGAGAAATCCGCGTAGTCGTTCTTGGCCTTGGCGAAGAACTCCGGGCCGATCGAAATGCTGTTGGCGAAGCTCATCACTTGTCTCCGTTGGGGGTGTCGGGGGCAATCCCCTGTGGCAAGCAGGGGAATGGGAGTTAATCACTGCGAGTCGGATTCCCGCCAGCCCGCGGGCAACGGCATGGTCACCTTATTCGCCAGCTTAACCAGGAAGTCCCGCACCGGGTTCAACTGCTCCGCCAGTTCGTCCTGCTGCCCTGCTGCCCATCCACCAAACTCTCAATGCTGAGAGCCAACTCCTGAGCCTCAACCCACTCTTCGTGGGTCAATTCGATCTTCGCGGTCGGCTTGCTCATGTTTCCTCCAAAACGGGAAGGGCCGGAAACCCCCTGTGGCAGGAGATCCCGGCCCGTTAACCCATCCCCCGGACTCACTTCGGCAGATCTTTGTGCACGAGGAGAAGATCTTTGTGCACGAGGAGAACACGAGCCGTCCACTCCTTCCCCAACTCCCGAAGCTGGCCCAACTCCAGGGCCAGCGGCGTATCAGGACTCTCAAACTCCCGCACCAACCGACCCAACCGCACCAACAGTTCCTCCCGCCGGCTGATGTAGCCGCTCGTGATTGGCAGGAGTAGCCGCCGCAAGTGAACCATGTGCGGCATCGCGTCCCGCAGGATCGCTGTGACCGGCACATAGTCACTGGGGATGCCCAGTCCCCGCATCGCGGCCTCGATCTGGGCGTTAGACCAGGAGCCGTTGTCCTGCTTGATGAGGAAGCCCACCACACCCCCAACGCAGTTGGAGTACAGGTCGGACTGCCCCAGCGTGTGGAGAAGCTCCTCCGCTCGCTTTTTCAGGTCTTCGGCCTTTGTAGACCTCACGTAGTCCCAAACGGCCTGATGCTCCGGAGTCCTCGACACGACCAGTTCCCCTTATGTTAGTGGTACCACCCTGTGGCAAAACCGGCATATAAAGTAAAACGGGCGGGGAAGACCCCGCCCGCACGCACACGATTTCCACGCAGGAAAGAACCCTACGGCTTCACGTACCTCGTAGCCGACGACCCTATAATCTCCAGCAACTGCCCCACCTTCGTCGTGTCCTTCCCAGCGACCAACACCAGCCGATCCAGGGTTCCAGGCTTGAACGCCGTCTTCACCTTCACGTCCAGCAGTTCGCCGGTCTGCTCCTCCGTCAAAGTGTTCGTGTCCACCAACTTCTTGATCGCCCCTTCCAGAGCCTTCTCCACAACCTCCATCACCCCCGGCAGGGCCAGAATGTCCCGGTTGAACCCGAAGGACGTCTCCTCGAACAGCATCTCGCTCGCGGCGTCCTCACCCAACAGGTCGATCAGAGCCGCCTTCTGGTCGTCCTTCACCCCGTACTGAGCCGACCGGTCCTGCACCACGAACGTCACCTTGTCGCCGTCCGGGTTCTGGATCGTCATCGGCGTTTCCGGCGACACCCCCGCCTTCACGTAGTCGCCGACGTAGTTCGTCTCACCGAAATCCTTGAGCGTCCCCTTAAACACACCCATCTTGGCCTCGATCGCCTTCGACTGGCGGGTCAGGGCCACCAGTTCCGTCACCGCCACCGACTCCTTAGAGCCAGCCGGCACCAACCACACCGTCTCTTTCTTCTTCGCAACCCGCGGAGCAGCCACCGCAGTCGCCTTCGCCTTGTTGAACAAACCAGCCATGGGGGTCACCTGCAGAAAAGATTAGCTCTCGCACTACCCAACCCACTGCGGGCCAGGGTACCTCCATGTGGCAGACCCCACCAAGCCAGTGAATATCAGATCAACCGCCTCTCGACCGGAATCACTTCCTTCCCCACCACCCCAGACTCAACCCGCACCATCCCCTCCCGCTCCATAGCCGCCACAATATCCCCAACTGTCTCAGCCTTGTACTTCATCGCCAGGGACTCCAGGATCTCCTCGTCCGGTGCCCAATCCGGGCAGGGGACCTCTAGAGTTTTCACCTGCTCGCCGTCCTGAACATGAAGTTCAGCATGGTAGCAGACAACCTGAGGCAGGTGAGGCTTAATCGATCGCGACATCGCCGAGATCTCCCAAAGAAAGGGTAGGAGACTCGCCGAGAGCCTCCCTCGGAGGGGTCAAAAAATTTCACCCGCGGGATCACCCCTGCCACAATCCCCCGCAGCGGCTACCTTCCACCGTCACTCAAAGTGAGGCGAACACCATGCCAACCCCAATCAAGCACAAGGGCCTCCCAGCCCGCCAACCCAACTATATCTTCCCACCACGAGCACAGGACGCCATCCCCCTATCCGAAGCCACCATCTTCGCCAACCTCGGCTGGATCGCCCAATTCAAGTACAACGACGGCCGCTGCCTCATTAAATACCAACCCGGAGAAACCCCAGAACTCTGGAACCGCCACGGCGAACAGTTCCGCAACTACAACGCCCCCGACCGACTCCTCCAACAACTCGAACTCGTCCACCAGAAGCTGGGGCTCTCCACAGACCAGTGGAGCCTCATCGACGGCGGACTACTCAACGACAAACACGCCGCCATCAAAAACACCATCGTCATCTGGGACATCCTCGTCCTAGACGGGGTACACCTACTCGGCAGCACCTACAGGGACCGGTACAATTTCCTAGCTGGGAAACTCGACACCGGAGTCCCCTGGATGTTCAAGGACTTTGACTTCGGCATGAAAATCAGCGACGACATCCTCATGCCAAGAAACTACACCGGCAACCTCGCCGGCACCACAACCAACAACGGCAACCAACCAGGAGATGCCTGGAAGGTCATGTGGGACGAAGTGATCACAAGGGCCAACGAGCCCTACACCACCGGCAAACCCGGCGACAAGAACTACGACTGCAAGCCCGTCCTAGAGGGGCTTGTTTTTAAGAATGGTGACGGCAAACTTACCAGTGGTATGAAAGAGAAGAACAACTCTGGCTGGATGGTAAAAAGCCGTGTCCAAACTGGTCGCCACCTGTTCTAATTGTCAGAAAGACAAATCTCTCACCAACTTCCCCACCAAGGGCCGTCGTAAGAGTGACGGCCTTGTCTACCGCTCTGCCACCTGCCGACTCTGCCTGCGAGAACAGAAAAAACAGGCACGCATCTGTCTAATGTGCTACCGACCCGCAGCATTAGACCACCACCACTGCGATAAACATCTACAACTTATGCGGGATTCCGTCCGCCGTCGTAAAATCAAGGACAAAGCCGCGGCCTTTACCCATTACGGACTCAAATGTGCCTACTGCGGTGACACCCGGCGACTATTTCTGACTATCGACCACATCAACAACGACGGGGCCGATCATCGGCGCAATCTTCGCACCGGGAAGCAAGGCGGACACGACATCTACGCATGGCTCAGGAAAAACAGCTACCCAGCGGGCTTCCAGACTCTTTGCTATAATTGCAATTGTGTCAAGTCACAAATCGGAGAACAGGCCCTACTGGATTTCCTGCGAGGAACTCACAAGAATTAGGCTCCCCCGAACTATCCGACCTTTACTGCCGACCAACCAAAAATCCGACCCCGTATCGAACATCGACAACGGCCTATCCTCCTCAGTGCACTGACACCAAACCCCGATCTTGTCCGACCCAGCCAGCAGCGACGATTTCCTCTCTGGAAAGCCGGCGGCCAGCTAGACGACTCACACCTGCTCCCAAGAACCGAAACCCAACACCTGTGTCTACCCACCGATACATCGTATCCGCACGATTTCCACGCTGGAAAGCCGTAGATAGGCTCGGACAACGGACATCCACGCACACGATTTCCACGTTGGAAAACGCCAAATGAAAAACTGCCCCACCTGCGGCCAACCCATCCTACCCTCAATGGGTGAAACCACCGCCCGCAAAGTAGACCAAACCCAGACCTTCAACATCCGAACCACCCCACAAAACCGGCCCATTAATAGAACAGCTCTGACACTACATATCGGAAACTCAACATCGTCCCTAAGAGCCGAAACCACACCACGCGGCTACAAAGCCCAGCACATCCACAAAAAAGACGGAAAACGCTACAGATTTCGCATCCTCATCCAATTCTTCCCACGCCGCGGCACAATAGGAGGAAAACTCACCATCATCACCCTAGGGGAAAACACCATCACCACCAATGAACTACCAGAACAACCAACCACTTACCCAGACCTCCCATTCACCCACGACTGGCAAAACCTCACAGCAGACCTAGGTGGCACAACCCCCCTCCGTATAACTATCACCACCGCCTGACTCGCCATTTCTCCAAAGAGCCGAAACCCAACGCAGCACCTTTAAACAGGTTTCGACACTCCCCCGGCATCCTACAACCCGGTCTTAAGGGGGAATAATTCCCCCGAAAGCATATACCTTCCTTGCTTTTCCTTTGCGTTCCTTCGAACTCGCGTGCGGGACGTGACGGGATGCGGGGGAGGGGCTTCGAGTGTCTTTTTTGGCCCTTTTGTGGCTTTTTGGCCCTGGTTGGGCAGAGATGTGTTTCTGATGGACGAGAAAAGATCTACTAGACAATATGGGATTCTTCCATGCCTTTTTGTGTCTCTTTTTGGTGCTGTTGGGTGTTTAGTGGGTGTTCTAGTTTTTGAAGTGTGTGGTGATTTTGTTGAAGCAGTTGGGGTCTGCGGGTTCTATTTTTGTGATGTATGTGCGGAGTTCGTGTTCTTCTGGGTCGAGGATGCCGATGTTGTTGGGGGAGATGAGGGCGTGTCCGTTTGCTGTTGTGATGGTCCAGGTTTCTTGGGGTGCTCTTTTGTGTGGGGGCGTGGGTCGTATTTTGTGATGATGGCTCCTGTACTTCCTTTTCTTTCTATGTGGGTGTGGTGTCCGTCTTCTTCTAGGCAGGCTGCGATTGCTTGTAGTAGGGTGTCGTTTTCGGGGTTTGGGGTGTGGTAGGCGTCGGTTCCGTGGGTTTTGGGTTGGTTCATGTCTTTTTCTTTTTCCGGTTTGATTTTGAGGTTTGTAGGTTATTCCGAGGTTTGGTGTCCGAACACGTTTGTTTCTAGCCAGGGGATTGATGCGGGGTCTGTGAGGTCGATGATGCGGATGGGGGCTCTGGTGGCGATTTTTTGGAAGAGTGACTTCTCCGTTGAGTTTATGGTGCGTTCGATGTTCCATCGGGTGAAGAAGGCGTGGAGTCTGAGTTGTTCTTCGTGGGTGATTTGGATGACGATGATGCTGGTGTGGTCTTCTGAACTGAGTAGGTGGTGGGGGTAGATGCTGACGAGGAAGGAGGGGCCGCTTTTGTAGCCGTCGGTTTTGATTTGGTTGAGGGGTGGGTATTGTGCGAGGATGGCTTCGTAGGGTGTCATTTGGTTATTTTGACGCAGGTGATGGTTTCTATGATTTTGTCGATGCTGTTGGGTTCGGTGAGGTCGTATTCTTTGGTCTGGCCGCTGGGGGTTCCAATACGGATGATGTGTGGGGTTTCGAGGGTGCAGGAGATGTGGGTGTGGCTGTTGGTGGCGACTAGGCGGAAGGTGTCGTGGTCGAGGTCGTCGAGGTTGATGGGTCCGAGGTTTATGCCTTGATCGATTAGTTCTTGGCGGATGGCTATGATGGGGAGGCCGGTGATGTCTGCCATTTTTGTGGCTCTTTGAACAGGTTGGGGATTGATGCGGGGTCTGTGAGGTCCAATACGAGGAGGGGTTTTCGTAGGGGTTGCTGGTGAATAGGGTGAGCTTATTCCCTTTGTACTTGAGGTAGGCGTTGAGCCGTCTTTCTTTTGATGCGAGGCAGATGTGGGGATCTGTGAAGCTGGTGTAGTCTACGACGGGGAATCCTTCTTCCTGTAGTTCTAGGTAGATCATGTGGAGGAGTTGGGATTCAGAGAGCATTGGCGAATCTGTCGCGGATGGCTTGTTGGAGGGTTGGGATGCTGTTGGGGTCTGCGAGGTTGATGGTTTGGGTGGGGCGGGTGAGGTGGATTAGGTGTGGGGTTTCTTTGTTGGTGTGGATTGAGATGGTGCGGGTGAGTTCTGGGTTGGTGATGGTGATGCGGTCTTGGGTGTCGGTTTTGTCGTGGCTGGCGATGTAGGTTCGTTCCCGGAATTCTTGGGTGAGGGCTTCCATGATGGGGAGTGGTTTGGGCATGTTGATTCTTTTGTTGATTTCTGTGTAGAGTTTGGGGATGCTGTTGGGGTCTGCGAGGGTGATGGTCCAGTCTGGTGAGGCGAGGGTGATGGTCCAGTCTGGTGAGGCGAGGTTGATGATGTGTGGGGCGGTTTCCCAGGAGCCGATTGTGAGTGGTCTGGGTTTGTTGGTGGGGTTGTTTGGGGTTCCGTGGATGGCGAGGGCGTAGAGTTCTGGGAGGATTTCGCAGCGGCCTATGTAGGTGGCTGGGTAGCCTTTCTCCTGCATGTCGTGTTCGAGTGCTTTGAGGATGATTTCTGGTGTCATGGCCAAGTCTTCTCGCAGAGTGCTTTCGCCTTTTTGAATACTTCGGGGTCTGCGAGGGGGATTTTTATTTCTGGGGGAACGTGGCGGACGATGAGGTTGTCGCCGTCGCTGGCCACCACGTAGTATCGGCCCTGGTGGTTGACCTTGATGGCGTCGGTGGTGAAGCGTTCGCTGATGAGGAGTTCGGCGTCGAGTCCATCATCTTTCAGGACTTCCATGAGTCCTTGTAAGAATTCTGCGTTCTTGGCTGCTTGGATTATGGGGGCGGCGATTGCGTCGATCATGTCAGGGTCCATGGTAGCTCCGGATTGCTGTGGCGAGCTTTTGGAATACTTCGGGGTCTGCGAGTTCGAAGAATCCGGTGTATGGAAACCCAGCAGTGCAACGAACAAGACGAATTTCGCCAGCGAAGACCATGGCCGCGAAATCCATGGCCGGGTTGTCAAGAATGTATAGGCGAAAGTTGTCCGGGCCGTGGATTTTGTGGAGTCCTTCTTGGTGCAGATTTTCTTTGATGGCGAGGAGCAGGGTGTTCTCTTCGTTGTCGGTGTCTTGGTGGCTCATGGGGCTGCTATCCCCTTTGAGTCTCGTTCGATAGCTTCTTTGATTTTACGCCAGACGTCGGGGTCTGCGAGGTCGAACTCGCCGACCATAGCGATGGCGGGGTGCATGCAGAATAGTGATGCGGTTTCGTGGGATATGCTGAATTCGTAGCGTGTGCCGTTATGTGCGATTCTTACGCCGAAACCGTGTGGGCGTGGGCCGGTGATGTCTGCTGCGAGTCCTTCTTCCCGTAGGCAGGCGGCGATGGCTGGGTAGAGGATCACATCAACTCCCGCGGGAAGTGCTTCTCGGTGAACCATTCCTGCATGATCTGGACGGCATGCTTGTGGAACTCCGGGTCCGCGAGGGGCACGGTCATGTGGTTGGTCATAATGCGAGGGTGCCCCGTATAGCCAAGCATCTGCCGGCCTTGCCGGCCTTGGTTGTCTGGTATGCCATCCATCATGACCACGACTTTCTGGATGGTCAGGTCCCCGGTGACGATGCTCAGATCGAAGTGGTCCATCTTCTCGAAGGGGCCGTCGCCGATGCGACAGGATAGCCGCCAGTGAGAGTTCTTGGCGAGGGGTAGCTCGTCGGTGCCTGGGGGACAGACCTGGACGTGGTTTACTCCGGCTTCCTGGAGGAGTTGGGCGACGGCTTCGAGTTCGGCTGGTGGTTGCATGATTTTGAGTTTTAGGGGTTGCCTTTTCGTAGGTTGCGGATTAGTTGGCGATAGCCGTTGTTCATTCTCGTGAGTTCCAGTCGGCCACGATGGTGTCATATTCTGCGGTGCCTACTTCTAGGGCGACCTGGGTGGTGCTGGGTAGGTCGAGGTCTTCTGCGAAGTCTGGTGGGTTGGCTGTCTTGATGAAATGGGCGATTTTGTCTAGGGACTTTGGGTCGTTCAGGTCGTAACGGGCGACGGTGCTGCCGTTGTCGAGGCAGATCCAGACGTAGGGGTCACTGATGAGTAGGACGTATGGGGTGCCGCGGTGGGGGCAGCGGATTACGAGTTTATGGCCGCCGGGTTGGTGTGTGACGAGTCCTTGCCAGGAGACGTCTAATCCGTCGTCTTTGAGTGCTTGGAGGACTCCTCCGGCGACGTCTAGGCTGGTTGTGTCGTGAAGTCTCATTCTTTATGGCCGATGTTTGGGTTGTCTAAGAAGTCCATGAGGGCCTTGGTTTTACTGATGGGTGGCGGCAGGGTTCCGATAATCTCCTCAAGGTACGCCAGCAGCTGGTCAATGGAGTTAGGGTCGGCCAGCTCGAAATACTTTTGGTGGATCTTCGGGGGACTGTGGCGAAGACGTATATTGTCCTGCCTAAAAGCTGTAATACGGTGGCGGCGATCGCTCCGTTTTTGTTGGATACGGTGATGTGCTCCGGACCTGCAAACCCGGCGACCGGAACTACGACTGCGAAACCCCGAGAAGTCTTGGCGGTAAGTTTCGGTGCCTTTTCGTTGATCTCTTGGGCGATCATCTTGAGCCAGTCAAACTCACTGCCCCGCTTGGTGTCAGTGCCTGTGGTCACTTCTTCTCCCACTCGTACTTGAACTTGAATAATTCTTCCAGATAATTTAGGGTGTTGTCAACGCTGTCGTAGTCCTCGTAGAGAAATAATTTTTCGTCTTTGTGGGTCCGGTAGATTTGGAAGCCTACTGGTAGCAGGTTGATTGTGATCGAGTTGCCCCATGACTTGATGATGAACATCTGATAGTGGTCTCGATCGGAGTAGACCTTATTCTCGATACGCACGTTTGGGAATCTTTCCCTGATGGCTTCGGCGAGGCCGCAGAAAATGGCGTGTAGTGGTTTCATAGTTTGGGCTTGGGGAACATTCTGCCGATTTCTGAATCTACCCAGTCGAGTTCGCATTGGATCACTTCGACCCAGTTGTCGTTGGGGATGGTGAGTTGTTCGTTGACCCAGGCTAGGAATTCGGCTTGGGCTCCTTTGATGTTGCCAGCTTCCATAAGGCGGCGGATGCGGCCCATCGCCTGCTTGCGTTCGATGACTTCCTTGGGGAGTTTGTCGCGGCTCGACCCGAGGACGCGGTAGCGGCCGACTCTCTTGCGGCCGGGGGCCACTTTGCCCTTGGACCGCTTGGCTTCGGCGCTGGGGCGTTTTTTCTTCTTTTTGGAGCGGGCGAGTCGTTCTGCTCGTTTTTCTTTGGCTTCGTATGGGTCTTTATTCATTGTTCTCCGCTCCCGAACATGATTTTCTCCTTCTTCTCGATGGGTTCGGTCTTGTTCCCATTCTGCCAGCCGTCGATTAGCCCCTTACCAAAACGGTGGGTGCGGTCCCCAACTGTCTTGCCCACTTCCTCGGCCTTGGGGAGTTCGATAGTGATTTGACTCTTTTTGACCGAGCCAGTCTGCGGTGCACAACCGACCGCCAACCGCCAAGTTACGACAAGGATGGCCAAGATGAGGCCGATTGCGATGAGCGACTCTCCATCTTGGTTCTTCTTGATTGTCATAGTGTCTCCAGTGAGATACTGTTCCAACACATTAGATTCTTGATTTGGACATTTTTTCTGCCAAATAGCAGATTAGTTTTTCGATGCTGTCTGGGCAGGATAATGAGACATCGAATGCACGGACGCCGGAAAAATGGGCGTAGACGTGATCATCGATTACTCGAATTAAGATTGACCCATGTTCGGGACTGAAGACCATCAGATATGGGAGTGACTTGCCTATCACTGAGATCTGCTTCCGATTTGATACTAAGAAACCTTCTTCAACTAAGGCTAGCTCCAGGGATCCTATTATTATCTCCTCCATAAACCTTCCTTAACAAATCATCGAGTTGGTCGAACATGTCAGGGTTTTGTACATCAAGTGTCGCAAGCGTTGTCTCATGTGTCGAAATGGCTACCTTGAATCCTTCTTTGTTGTGTATGAATACTGATGGCTCGCCAATGACAGTCAACCATACTGGTCGATCGTCCTGGATGTCCGCCTGGCTTCGCCAACCGATGATCTTGTGGCCGCGTTCCTCCAAATGTAATATGATTAGTTCGAGGAGTGTAGGTTCTTGAGCCATTGTTCGATCTTTTCTATACTGTCTGGGGCGGTTATCTCTACTTTCATACCGCTCATAATGCTTATGGGTGAGTGGTTGATTCATGTTGCATTTGAAGGTACGGACCCATAGGGAGTAGGGCCTCATCAACAGTCTAATGACGGTGGTGAATTTGCGGTCTTCGACATAGACGCAATCGCTATGCACATCGTAGCGTGCGTTAAATCCGTTTTCGGTTAGTTCTTGGGCCAGTGCCATCAGGATTGACATGCTCTCTGATCCTGTAGAGCAAACGGATATAGAAGAGCGGGCCGAATTTCTTATGTGTACTCTTGAGTATCCACTCGGGACGCCGGTCGTGTACTATATCACCGGCGTAGTAGGTGTCATCAACAAAAAAGACATATCGGGACGCCGGTCGTGTACTATATCACCGGCGTAGTAGGTGTCATCAACAAAAAAGACATAACATCGATTAATGTGCAAACCTTTTTTCTTGAGTTCCCACATCGCCGCTATATCAGCGTTCGGTTCCTCAATTCCTTCATATTGACAGTGGAAATAACCGGCGAGCAGGCGGGTTTTGATACGAATGAACTCTGGTTCCTGTTTAATGATGTCGTAGAATTCCTCTTCGAACTTGTACCACTGGAAATTTTGGAGGTTGGCTGCTTTGGCGTGGGTTAGGTAATTCTTGATGCCGGGGTTGTTGGGGAATTTGGCGAAGTAGAAAGGGAGTAGCCGGACGCGCGGTCTGAACACTAGCGTTTCAAACTTGGCTACTCCATCCATGGTGGTCTGAAGCATCGCGAGGAACGTTGTCCACGAGGTAGTCATTAAGGATTCGAAGAATTTCATCGATACTACCAGGGTTGGCGAGTTCGATTTCGCGGCAGTCGTTGTGGTCTTGGTATTCTGTATGTACTTGCAGGAAGCCTGGCGTGTCTTCGATTTCAGCCAACACTAGCTTCTTGGCTTGTAGTGCATCAGATGTCGGGCTATTGTGGCTGGAGAGGTTATCAGTCGTAAATCGGCTGGATGAACCATCTCTGCCGATTTCAAGGACGAATGGTAGCCGGAATGGGAACAAATCATCTCCATGAGCCTCGACCGTGAATCCAAGTTCGCGTAGGTGCTCACCGAGGGCTCGCATGATTTCTTCCATTAGTGAGGTCCTGACGAAGTTGTTCTAGAACTCTCTCGAAAAACTGCGGATTAGCAATGTCTGGCCCTGGTTGCGTTCGACTCTGATCAATTCGTCTGATGCCACAACGTTCGTTCTGCATCGATAAATAAATCTGGAAGCGAACACCATCAACTATTAATATTAGTGTGTGTCCCGCATTATATCCTTCAGTGAGGTGTTTCCTGTATTGGACTGCGATCCCCATCTCCTGGAAGACGGTGTGTACAGATCGGTATAGTTTCTCTAGATCGGTCATTTGGGTAATGTTTGTCGATGATGGCACGGATTTTCTCGAAATAGAGAGGGTCTGCTAGTTCAGGGCAGGCGTGCATCGGGTACATTTTCCCGATTCGCTTAATACAGTTCTTATTTACAAAAATTTGGAAGTCATATCTGTTGTGGCTGATTGTGAGAATGTGGCCAGTAGTGCCGCCTGGATGATTGGACATTATATAAGAGGCTTCTATACCAATATCTGGAAACCAAGAGCAAGTGCACTGTAGATCTCTTCAATGGTCATAATAGCGGGTGGGGATGAGTGGCGGCGTAGTCGCCCCGCTCCGGGACGATGCCGTCGTTGCCAAGGATCAATACTTCTGGCCATTCGGTGGGTTGGATATCGAGGATTGCCATCACGCGCCGCATGATGTTATCTTGACTAGACAGTGGTTCTTCTGAGAATTCTTCATGCGGCCACTTGTATTTGCCGTACCGCTGGTAAATGTATGGGTATGTTTTGTATAAAAGCCCAGACCGGCACACTTTTTCTGCGGCGGCCCGACTAAATCCGCAACAACCACCTCTCACGAAAGCTTTTGTGTTTGAGAGAGTACCAAACCAGTCGGCTTGTGGTGGCGTGAATTTCCGCCAGATCTGGGCGTCTGGGTCTAGTTTGATTATAACATCAGCCGAGGTTTGGAGGGCGATCTGTAGGTATCGCTGAGTCCAATAGCCGGTTCGTTGGTCTTTGACTCTGTTGAAGGAACGGGCGAGTGTGATCTCGTTTAGCTCTGGAATGATTGTGACACCATCGCCGATGATGAGAGCGGGTTGGTCGAAGTGTTCACGAATCTGTTTGACCAGTCTTAGTGCTAGGTGTTGATCGTTCCACACGTTGATTACGAAGGCTATCACCTAGGCCCCCTCTCAGCTTGCTTGCAGAACGTAAGTGCTTCCTTACATATTGGAGAGCATGGCTGAGAGAGTCTGGGTTAGACAGGTCGTATTCACGGGCTCCGTGACCGGGGGCTAGGGTGGCCCTGGCGATAGTACCGTTTGGATGGTGGGCTGATGACGGGTAGTAATCAGCGTGCCGGTATAGGAGGCGGAGCTTGCCATCGTAGAGTTGCCCCTCGACGAAACCTTTAAAGCCGTGCCGTCTGATTTTGATATATGGGACGATCTCGCCAGTAAGGAAGTGGTGAACATAGTAGCCCTTCTCCTGGAAGAATTCACTGACACCAGTTAGCACGTTCATTTCAGATCCTTATCGATTAGAGCTAGTAGTAATGCTGTCGGTCATTTGCCGTACACCCTGAACATGGTACGCAGGAACTGCATCATTTGCGGGAGGCTTTCAGGGTCTGCTATGTCGATAAACTGTTCGCCGCGCTGGTGACCATTGTAGCAGTAACGAAGCTGTATGCCTTGTTTCACTTCCTTGACTTGGACCCAGCCTTTCCGGTCTTTCTGCTTGATCACAAGCCAAGGATATTCGTGGAGCTTGTCTGGTTCGTGGCGACGGATCAAAAACTTGCGGTTACTCAGATACATCGCAAGTAGATTGATGAGATCCATTAGTCTGCTTTGGGTATAAAGCGGTTCGCGTTAGTACCGCCACGCAGGAACTTGGTGTGTTTCTGTAAGTGGGCCAAGATTTTTGGGAAGCTCTCCGGATCCGCCAATGGAACCTGGAATCGTTTCGCGACCGTAGCGGCCCTGCCGTTAGTGTTGGGTGCCACCTTCTCCACAACAAGCAGATCGCCGTTCACGTCAATGGACCATTCATCAACACCACCGGGCAGTCTGATAATAGGAGTGCTGCCGCGGCAGCGGCGAAGTCCTTCACAGCCGATGCCGATGAAGTAGTTGTAGGTGCCCTCGACGGCTTGTCCGTAGGGCGTCAGTTCTGGTTCCTCGAATTCCATAATTGTTTCTGTTTTGAATTCTATGGTTTCCCATTTGCACTCTAATTCCACTCTCTTCATGATAAATCCAGTCTCTATCTGAAACCTTTCGAACTTTTCGTGGTATACATATAGCTTGGGCTCGCACCGGAATGGTCGGCCATCGCTGTCTTCTTCGCTCATAATGATGTGTGGCATTGTTTCCCCGCTGAGTTAAATCTGGTACTCCCTGAACTTGGCCAGGGAGTAACCATTGTCATAACAACCGGTCGAGTTGATCCAGTGGTAATACCTCTCCCACTCCTGTTGGCTTTGGAAGCGGGATGGATACGGCGTGCCATCAATTATTAGAACCCACTCACCCCATGGGGCCATATCCACAGGCGAGGGGGTGGGTAGGCGTTTCAGGTGGGCAGTGAGATTGTTGCCGTGGCGAGTCACGTCGTCGAGGAAGTCTTTGCTTTCACGGCCGTACTCGACTAAGACGCAGAGCCGTCCCTGATGAATGTAATTGTGGCAATAGTGACACAGACTGACGATTTCGACTAGCTGACAAGTTCCTTTCTTCCAGTCAATGTCGTAGGATTCGTGGCCTTCAAGCCATTTGTGCTTCTTGGCCTTGGTTTTAGGGATGTTGCAAGCCCAGCATCTATAGAGATTCTTGGCCATGGCCGCGTGCCTCTGCTCTTCCCACCATTTGTCGCCTTTGACGGTGCGTGGGGCAAGACCGTGCAGCGGCGGTGGGATGAGGGTGTGAAGCAGTAGTTCAGGACGCGGGAAGCTCATAGTGTACCGGTTTGGCCCCAATTGGGACACGGAAAACGGTTAGTTCTGATTCGTCCTTGATTAAGGTGGCCTCAACCCACACGTTTCTATGACAGAGATAATACCTGGTGAATTGTAGGCCATCATTTGTCTTGGTCACACGACGGCAAATTGGGATGATAGTACATTCTGGGTCTTCGATACCGTTTTTGGTCAGGTCGTAGTCTACGTGCTGGTTGACGACATCGGATCGCCGGCATCGCAACCGCATATAGAACTGTGGTATTAGGTCCTGTGCTGTCATGCTTTTGCTTTGATTTCGTCGAAATTTTTCGTCTGCAGGTTCTCGAAGTCGGTATCTTCGTGGCCGTATCGAAGGCTGAAAGTTGTTTGTTTCACTCCGATGAATACTCGGCGGAAGCCTTTTTTGAGGCGGTTGGGGGCTCCGTTTTCTTCCCAGCCTTTCATACGGAGGAAGTTAATGACTTTTTGCTGCTTGGGCGGAAGTGGCTCGTCCAAAGACACTGGTTGCTCCTGGTTGGTGGGCTGTCATATTTACTGCGTTTTCTGCCACTTCCTGAGGAATGCTTCTGCATGGTTTAGCGACATTAGGTCACTCAGTTCCGCCTTAAACGATGGGTCTTCCGCATAAATTCGACGTTCGTCACCGTCAGCATGGCCAGTTTCTCGCAATACGACGATGAGTAATTTGCCACTATGATGAGCAACAGTGGCGGAGTAGTGGCTATTGATCACAACGGACAGGAAGCTATCATTAGCGGTTTCTATTAACCGGCTAATATAGCCAAGTTCCAGTAGCCATTCACGCAAACCGTGGAGTGTCTCATCAGAACTATACTTTCCCTTCCACATTCCCTTCACCCTTACCGAAGCATCGTTCGACTTGAGACCAGTGCCAGATTCTTCGATTGATATGGTGTAGGACCTTATCGATAGTTTCAGGGTCTGCGAGTTCCCACTCCAGTTTGCCGGCCAACTTACGCTCGCCGCAGGCGTCGTTGGTAACTAATTTACCATTTATACAAAAAACATACATTCGGCAGACTTTGCCGACTATGCCGTGGGTATAGATGCGGACTCGACCCGGTGCTTTCTGGTTGCCGTCCTCATATAATCCGGGTTCAAATTCTGCTATTTGCCCGAGATTGCAGATTTCTTGAGCAAGACCCCCCAGGATGTTATCCTCGACAGAAAGTCTAGCATTGTCGGTAGGCTGTTGGGGTCGTTTAGGTCTACCCATAGCTCGAAACTTTCTCGCGGGCGTTGGTCAATACTCCCCAACTCGTGTGGTTGTTCCAATACTAAAAACTGTTCGTCGATGTGTAGGAATACTCTACTGCCAATCCTCTCGTGAAACAGGCTAATAATTGTGGGGCTAATACACAGACAATCATTATAGCCGTTCTCCTTGAGCCATTCTACCAAAGCTAGCATCAATGATTCTTTTTGCGGAAAATGTCCCATTGCTTTAGCACATTCAGTAAGTGATCTAAGCTTTCCAGGTCCGATAAGTTAATACTACCAATCAAAATGTCGGTACCGGTTTCCTTGACTACGAGGTCGTTGCCGTTCAGAAAAAGGCAGCACATTAGTCGCTGCACGTAAATCGGGTGATCGTCATATTCTGTCTTAACGGTGGCACAATAGCCATTTCGGGTAATAAACTCAGCGATGGCTCCGCTTACATCACCCTCTGGGGTCATGAGCCCGCTCATTGGTCGTACCTCTTTACTAGAGCTAAAATTTTATCAAAGGATTCTGGGTCGAACAGGTCTATGTTGATTTCTTCGAAAGCTATCAACGAATCACCGACCACAGCATACAACACGTGCTCATTTTTCAGACTGAAAATGATCCGGCAGGGACCGGCCATAGTGAAGCGCGAATCCTGGCACATTACAGAGAAGTGGCCACAGCCAGAGAAAGCAGTATTGTAACCATGCTCGGCGAGAAAGAGGCCAATCGCCACAAGAAAATTATTTCCGCCATCGCTTGACGGCGGCAATGATCTGTTCGAAGGAGTTTGGGTCTGCAAGGTCGGCGTCCTCTGAAAGCAATGGTGTAGCTTGCCAAACCTGGACTATGGTTCCAGTGAAACGAATGTATATGGCATATGGGTCGCCCTTATAATCGGCGACACGACTAGGGATAATCAACTGATCTTCCCAGATGCCGTCGAGGTACAAACGGCAATCGTAGCCAGCTTCAACAAGAGCTAGTTGAATCGCCCCGACGACCTGATCCTCTGCCCAGGTTCTCTCCCCCAGAACTGGCATATATTGACTCCAAAAGCCTATCGAACGAGTTTGGGTCAGCCAAATCAATTTCAGCAATTGGAATCTTTGTACCGTGACATACGTTAGTCACGTCTTCCAGACACAATTGACCATCACAGACACAAATCGTTAAGATGATGCCGTTGCGTGTTTCAAGGATACATCGGGGCGGCTTTAGCCGGTTATCGATGCTATGAGCCAACCCTGCCTCTTGCAGGAACTCACCAATGGCTCCGATTTCCATATTAACCGACCCCTTCTAAGAATTTCGCAATTGCCTTCTCCACTAGAACTGCATCAAGTTCAGTGATCTGCGAGTAGTCAATGTAGGTATTGAGGGGCGTGAGATCATTGGTGACACGATCATTGCGGACTGGATAGAACACCAATGCACCATCGCGTTCGTTGACGATGATCTCCGATCTGGCCCCCGACCTCTTAGCCATACATTCCCCAGTGATGTAGAACCATGGGTCAGCACCGGGCTGGCACGCTTCGTCCACACTCACTTTGAGATCTGGGAGGATGGTGGCTATACCGCGAACTCGACACCATTTGTAGAAACAGTTGAATGAATATATGGGAGGTCCGGCATTATCGTCTGGCTTACCCCATACGTAGGCTGGCTTATCAAACTTGAGTGGTGGGAATGAGGCAAGACCGTCTGCAGTTTTAACTTGTGGTTTCGTGACCGTTTCGCCGCGGGCACTCTTGATAGCCTCGATTGCATCACCAAGCCACGACCGCCACGTTCCGTCAGGTCTTCCGAACCATAGACGGTTGTTGCCATCCTTAGTAATGCGCAGTTGGTCACCAGTTGATTTGAGAAACCGGCCACGGTAGTCTCTGACTTCCCTCTCAATTCTAATGATTTTGACGGTGATTTGATCTCTAATGTAGCGAAGTGTGAGTTCGAAAGCGAACTTGATGCCGCGCTCGTCATTGCGGGCACTGTATCTTTCGTAGTGTTCCTTGGTGATTCCGTTTATAAATGGAAGCCTTTTGATTTTGCGAATGGTGTAGCCTTCCGCCCTAGCGGCCTCTACGAGAGCACTGAGGACATGGGTATGGTCGAAGTCGTTGAGTAGCGGACTCATAGGCAACTCCTTGCTCTAGCTCTTGTTTCATTATGGCAGAGCTGAGGGTAGCCTTTAAATACAGCTACCAGCCGTCGGTTTCTCCGCGTCTGGCCTGTTCTAGAATACCCTCCATAATCGGGTTGTAGACTGGCATGAATAGTTTACTAGCTAGTTGAAAATTGATATGGGACAACAGGTCTAGCGGAATGAAGACTGGATGCCAGTCCCCACCCCCATAATCCTTCATGACGACCACTTTTTTCCTTTTGTCGCCGATCACAAGGCCCTGAACCAGCTTGCCGGCAAGCCGAAACTGGACTCGTTGTAGCTTGCGGAGTTCGTTGCTGGTCATAGGGACATCCTCCTTCCTGTCCCTATCTTCAAGTCACTGCAGCTAATTCTCTATGATTTATGGTGATGGAACGGCAACGATTTCAGACAGGAAGCCTTGACTTATGTAATTTCAAGCCCTTAGCAGACATTGATTTAAGGAAATGAAGACGTTGGACATGCGGGCCAATGAGCTTCACGCATTGTCTCGCCCGGTTGGAAAGTAACCAATCATCCTGCCACGATTGATTTCTAATGATTGACAGTCCAAAGTCGAGGCTGACGGGTTCGGTGTCAGTCATCTCCTCCCACAGAGTTCCGTCTTCTAGCTCGAATACTCTGAGTACCGTAGTGTCGTTCGGCCAGTGGATATACCTATAACTAATTGCAGCCCCGGTTCTAGGGTCTGCGAGATCACCACCAATCATTAGAACGGCTTCGATTGGAGAACCGCCATAATATGGCACTTCTTTACCGTTTCGACGTTGCTCTTCTGGATTGTGGAAGCGGTACACCGCGCCTAACCACTCGTGGGTGGGGTTGTGGACGATCCCAGCTACTGGGATAATCTTACCAAGTCCATCAGGCAGTTTCAGTGGACGTTTCATCGGTTTTCTCGAAAGTGCGGAGTTTCTTCAGGACCTTCTCGAATTGCTCTGGGTCCTCAAAAGGCAAAATCAACACATCTAGAGACCAATAAATTCTGATGCCGTCAGACTGAACGGTTAACATCCATGAACCATCGGTTCTCAAATGACAACCAGGTCCATAACCGGTACGAAAGACATCGAGACCGTTCTCGCAAAGAAAATCCAGCAGTTCATTTAGGATTTCTTCGTAGATGGTGCTCGGTTCGGAGCCGCGAACGCTCATGTGTCCGCAATCCTCCACAGGAGGTTCTTCCACTGCACCGCTTGGTCCTGGGCATCCAGGAAGCGATCATTCCGTGGGCAGTGGACACAGTGGCCCGACAACGACTTCACGTGGACACAGTGCTTGCAGCACCGACACGTGAACTTCTTGGATTTGGCCCGGCCGCGGGCGGCGGCGAGCCACAGCCTGAACTGCCGGTCACAGACCCTCGCGGACTTGTTGACCGGGCAGTAGTGGTGGTGACGGATCACGACTTCCCCGACTGTTGGGAATTCGCACACCGCGTCCTTGGGCTCACATTTGCACTGGTAGCCGCCTAGGAGCGATCGGTCGCAGCGGTGGAGTTTCATGGAAGAGTTTGGTATAGGGAAGGGGCCGGGCTTTTGGCCCGGCCCCTGGGTTGGTTTAGATCTGCGGGAGTGCCGTCATCGGCGTCCCGCCGAGTTTGACCACCACAGACTCAACCTTGTCGAAGTGGGTCTGGTAGGAGTCAGGATCGAGCCCGTACGCCCCGATGTCGAACTTGCGGCTGTTCTGCCGGTTCTTGTTGACGATACTCTGGACCATCGACTGAATCACGTTCTGGTAGACGACCAGTGGGTCGATGATCCACTCTGCGGTGGTTGCCGTGACCCGGATGTTGGCCCGGAACCCCGACAGCATCGGCAGCACCAGTCCCTTATACAGGTCCTGGTAGGTCGTCGTCGAGCCGGTGAAAGGCAGTAGCCGGCTCCGCCCCTTGGCCATATGGTTGACGAGGTAGGCGAACCGCCCACCTGCCGCGTTGTACAGTTCCGGCAGGTCGTGCTGCATCATGTCGTTCAGTTTGAGGAAGTCCGGAGTGAGCCGGAGCAGTTCGCCGAACGACTTCTGCGTCTTGCCCGAACGAGACTCGCGGTCTTCCGGGAAGGCATCCTCGTTGTACATGGCGAGGGCCTTGGACGCGAAGCGGTAGAGGCCACGCGGTTGGAGCGACTGCCCCTTGACCACCGAGCCGGTGCCGAAGAACCGCCACCGGTTCTGGTTCTCGATGATCCCGCAGATGTCCTCGACCTTGACGAGGCCGGGGTGCCCGGAGTAGAACCGGATCTCGTTCTCGCCCGTCTGCTTCTTCATCGCAGCCTTCAACGGCTCGAACCGTTTGTTCAGTTCGTCCATCGACTTCTGGTCCACCTGTTGGGAGGAGTTGAGCCCCTCCGTGATCGGGGTGACCAGTTCAGTCGGGATTCCCGCGATGATCCGGACCGGGATGTAGGCGAGGTCCAGATCGAATGGCAGTGGCTCTCCAGCCTTGATCGCCAAATCCGTGGCGATCTGGGCGTGATAGCACGATTTCAGAGTGTGCCCACCGTCGCTGATACCATGGAGTTCGCGGTCGGTCAGGAACAGGTGCACGCGGTGCTGGCCCCCGGTGCTGACGGACTCCTTGAAGCTGTCCACCAGGATGGTGATACCCCGGTTGACCAGAGAGAACAGGTGCGGGTGAGTCTTGAGGGTGGTGATGATCTCCGGCCCGACGCCACCGATCACGTACTCGTCGTCCGGGAAAGCTGCTCCCTCGTACCACTGGCGGATAATCGGCCGGCGGGGGTTGACCCCCATCCAGTCGTTCAGGTCCCGCGGCAGATCCCGTAGCTTCACGAAGACGTAGGCGACCTTGATGTTCGCATCGTCTGAGACGCCTGGGATCTTCATGGACCGGTAGTCGGACACCGGAACGGTCAGGCTGACGTTCTGCTTGGTCGGCAGCTTGGTGGGCAGTGACGCCCGTGGTGCGAAGTGGACGGACTGGACATCGACCGGAGAGACAGGGACAGACAGGGACAGACAGAATCGCAGGACGACGCATCTGTCGAACCTCGTTATTAGCCCGGCCTACCATTTGGGCGGTAGGGGGAGGGCAGTTGTCGGGTTCCTCCCAAAAGGGGAGGGTTGCCCGCGTGAGCCTAAAATACAACGATCAATCGGAGCGTGACAGTCACCTATTATGTCACAGGGCCTTCCATTCGGAGGTCGATGCCCCGCTCGTAGCGGAGGCTGTAGGCGGTCCCCGGCGTGATGATCTTGCCGTTGGGGGTGCGGCGGAACACAACGTCGATGCCCTCGTCGTGGGCGATCTTGATGGCCCGGTCGAGTACGGCGTCGTCCCCGTTGTCGGCCTGAGTATCCAGGAGCAGCCGGGCACGCCGGTCCAACTCCTCATCAGATAGGGTGGGTCTGGTCTGGATGATGATTTCTTTCGGCACGGTCGTACTCCTTACAGGAAGGATTCGATCATTTCTTTCTGGGTGATGAACGAGAAATCCCCACCACTGCTGGGCTGGCCAACGTCCACGCGGGTGCCGTACTCTGCGAACTTGATGCTCGACTCAAGGTTGTCCACGTCGAGTTCGTGCCTGTCCCAGAGCAGGACCTGATTGTTGGCTCCCTTGAAGTGGTTGAACATCGTGAGGGTGCCGGCGTCCAGGAAAACGATCAGCAGGTGGAAGGCCACCGGCTTACCCCACACTTCGTTCCCCATGTGCCGGTAGCCCATGCGGGTTAGTGCCCGTTTGAACTTGTTCGGCATTGGGGTGATTTCTCGCATCTGACCCTCCTGCCCCACTGTGGCCGGCGACCTCGCTGCGGTAAAGTGAAACCAATGGTTCTCCAAATACGACGACGGCCGGGGTGTGACCCCGGCCGCGTTGTTAACCGTCGTGTTCTAGACACCAGGACCGAACGCCTTCGGGCGCACCTTCTTCGCTTTGATTCCCGCCAGGAGTGAGCCGAGTTCCTCGTCCGTCTCTGGCGTCACGTTATCGTCGTCGTCCTCATCGTCGCCAGTGACAGCGGCCCGATCCGCGGCAACCTTGGCAGCGGCAGCGTAGCCGTCGAGTTGGCCCTGTGCGGCCTGTTCGTACTCGTCGATCTTGGCCAACTTGGACCGGACCGCGGCTGGGTTGTACTTGGACAACATTTCCGTGATCTTCTGCGTCTGGACCCCCAGGTCCAACCGCACCTTCATCTGGTCGGCCCGTTGCATCGCAGCAGCAATCTTCTGGCTGGCACCATTGGCCTTGGCCAGCAGAGTCTTGTACAGGCCGTTCTGTGTTTCAATCTGGATGTTGTTCTCGGCAATGGTATTGGTCAAGTCGCGAACCCGCTTGAGCTTCTCGACAATGCGGGAATCACTCTCTGCCACACCGTCATTGAGAAGCTTGGCAATCTGCCCCTCGATCTTATTCTTGGTCTTGGTGTCGGACTCCACCTGCCGAGTGAGCCGGGTCTTGAGCTTGTCGGACTCAATCAAAGCGTCGTCAGCCCCTTTGAGTTCCTCCCCGGCGTCAATCGCCGCCTGCCGCATCTGGCCAGCAGGGTCAATTGTCTTGGCGTAGTCGCCAGCCTGCCCCGCCTTGGTCCGGCCAAGGTGCCACAACGAGCCAGCGGCGTTCTTGTTGAAGAACCGCAGGGCCAGGAACGCCACAACTAGCAACAGGGCCGTGATCGCCACCAGTTCTAGGACGAACCCGATCGTCCCACCGATCATCGAACCGAACAAAACCGTCGTCATCGCCATCCTCCTAAGTGAAAGTTCACGGTTAGAGTCATGAACCTCAATACATGGTGAGGTTCAAAGCAGGGATCGACTCCCCCCGCAGCATCAGAATCGTCTTATCGCCACCCGTCACTTTCTTAGTGTCCTCTTGATATAGACCAGAGAGTTGAACGTGCAAGTGTTGCGTAAACTCCTGGTCAGCATCGTCCTTGGTGTCACGGCGGAAGGTCCATAGAGAGAAATCTAACTTCCTGACTTCATCGATCTCCACAGTACCATCCATGTTCTCGTCGTGAATGCGAGACACTTTACAGTGAACGTTGCACAAATCGCGGAAATAGACTTGTTCGTCGGGTGTACCCAGGTAACGGGTAAGTTGTCCCTTGGTATCCATACAGCCATCTAGAATGTATGGGCTATCATCGCCCCATGGGTATCGCTCGTCTGATTCTGGCCAGTGCTGGGTCATCAACAGTAGTTCGGGGTCGCCGGGTTTACCACGATGGATAGTGGTGAAGACCCGCAGCACAACCTTGTTGCCGCCTGAATCTAGAACATAGTCAGCGAACGGTGGCAACTTGTCGCCGTGCCGCGACCGTTCCCACGCCCAGATTTCCGTGACCTTGAACAGGTCACCGGACAGGTCCACGTCGTTCTGCCCGCGGACGGTAGCCAGGGTGTTAGTGAAACGGGCGTGGCTTCCGATTTTGGCGTCGAGAGGGTTGAAAAACTGCTTCTCGACGGGTACCACCTTCTGGCCCGACACGAAACTTTTGAGAATCTCAAAACCAGTGCGACCACGGGGCATAGTCAGTGTCCTTGTTTGAGGCAACAGTGTTTATACTTCTTACCAGAGCCGCAACCACATTTGTCATTACGGCCAATACGTTGTTTGTTCTTAATTGGATCTGATATTCCAGAAGCACAGCGTAGACAAATGGGTTGTTTGAGGCCCTGAATACCAACCCGGCCGGGGCGATGAGCCCCGGCCGGACGGCAGAGAGGACAGACCGGCGTCCATCCCTCACCGAAATGGTCATCCAACTCTGGGTACTGCTTACTCATGGGCTCAGTGGACCATCACACCTAGAACAGTTGCCCCCAGAATCATTGATAACCCGATGACCATTGACGCCACCACAACCGCCAGGGCTATATTGGGCTTGTGTGGCTCCGGAGTGGGAACGGAAGGGGACCGGCCCAGCAGTTCCTTGGACAGGTCGCCAGGGGTCGCCTTGTCGATAAGGCGGTAGCCGATGAAGAACAACACCATCACCAATGTGAACACGATCACCAAAGCCATCAACATCGTCCCAAAATGCTCAGGAAAGAAGCTCGTCACAGTCTCGTTCATCTTACACTCCGGTGAAAACAGGGTTTTGAAAATCGAACACGCCACTGTTAGGCCAGTAGCCGGCCGCTAGGCTCCGTATCGCCGTTCGAACAACAAGTAGCTGAACAGTCGGATCACGAGACAACTCAGGAAGATTGCCACAGCGATGTAGAATATCCACTTGATAAGGACCCACACACCGTTGATGAATTCATCAAACGTTGGTCCATCATAGTCTGAGTAGGTGTACTCTGTGACCTCTTTCGGATGTGGGTTATAGGTAGCATCAACATAATCTTCGTTGTACAGCAGGTCTGGGTCGTTGAACCCAGCCGGGTACCAAGTCGGGTCGGCCTTGACTCCGCGAGCCCGCATCGCGGCCACTTGGGCTTCCAATTGGGTGTTTCGAGCGTATAAATCACGGATGCGGGCCTGCTCCATAGAATGCTCGTGGCAAATGATGAACATTGCCATCGTATCCATTGTCTGGCTGAGTAGCCAGTAGTTCATCATCGGGTGATAGGGGTCGCTGTACGTGACCACCGGATAAGACGGGCCACTATACCTAGAATAGAAGGTTGTCTCCCGCTGGTTCCGATTCACCCATCGTGATTCGTCCAGACGTCCACGGAGATAGTCAGTCTCTGGGTCCTTGGGGTTGATGCTCTTCGTTTCACCTTTTGGCGTCTTGTAAGTCTGGGCTGGCTCGTTTGCCTTTTGGTAGTTGACGCGAGATTCCGCCTTTTTCGCGTCAGTGATGGCTACTTTGTCGAAAGACGGGGCCGCTGGTTTTTTGCTAACGCTAGTCGGCTGGACATTGACACGCGGAGTGGTAGTGGTAATTGTCTTAGAGGATGACCCGCTCCAGCCACCGGAGGAACTTCCGGAGCTGCTTGACCCGGAGGACGACCAGGAGCCGCCCCAACCGCTCTTAGTACCACCGGAGCTAGAGGAAGAGCTAGAAGAGCCACTCCAGCTACTCTTAGGAGCCGACGACCCTGATGATGAACCACCCCAGCCACTACTGGACCGGACACCGGAGGACGAGGAGCCACCCCAGCCACTGGATCGTGAACCGGAAGATGAGAAACCGCCCCCGCTAGACCGCGAACCGCCACCAGAGGAACTCCCACCACCTTTGGCGAGGACCAAACCAGGCTCTAGTACAAAGCAGAATGCTAAGGCCAGAACAACGACATTCTTCCATTTCATTGACTACTCTCCGAGGTTATTGATTGACCAATACATTGATCTAAAACGATTGAAATCCAATTCGCGGCAAAAGAATTTTCATAACGCGGTGCGGTGCCCAATACACCTGTTCTCCGACCTGCGGAGTGAGAGCGACAAATTCATCAACAGTAACCCATCGCCACTCTTCGCACTTATGCGGCTCCATCACTTTCGGTTTTTCGATCCCGGCATAGGTGGCCACCGTCCACACAGTTATGTGGTCTTCACGTGGGAAGTGGTGGCTGACACCAACAGCACAGTCCACGAACTCGTCGATATCATCGATGTCCACGTCAAGACCAGTCTCTTCCTTGACCTCACGCTTGGTGCATTGTGCTAGTGTCTCACCGGGGTCAAGCATTCCGCCGGGGAGTGCCCAGACGCCAGGGCCGCGCTTGTTAGCCTTGGACCGCAGGCCAAGCAGGAATTTTAGGACCCCGTTGTCAAATGTGACCACGAAAGTACCAACACCGATGGCTGGCATCACTAATCCTCATTCTGTAATAATTCGGTGAAATGGCGGTCGCGGCCGTCTGGTGCTAACAGGCTCCGCCAACGACGGTCACAGTGGGGGCAGTGGTCAATTAGGTGCACACAGTCCTCAAAGACGTCTAGCCCAAAGATCGATAGCACTGTAGCGTCTTCCATATATTGACGCTCTAAGTACCAGCCCAAGTGGACGCCCATCCAACACAACGATTTAGTTGTATAGGGTAGGATCGATCTCACGATCCAGTTGTCGCCGCACCAGATCGATCTACTCCACACTTTTCGGATCAGCAAGTTCATAACATTCCTGATAGCGGCGATTGAATCTAGCAATCCACGTAAACCTGTCACTCCGGTCTGTGAAACGAACGCCAACGAAGTGGAGTGTGCCGTCAACGTGGTGGACGTACACACCTGGGCCAACATCATCAGCCACTAGTCGATGAATCCGGAAATGTTCTTCCAATTCGTGTAGGAATATTTCCTGTAACAAATTCATGGCTTTTTCTTCTTAGCGCTCCGCTGGCGGAACTTGTCCACCATCTTCTTTAGCCGCGGGTTGGTGTGGGCTGCAGCATCGGCTTTCCGCTGCATGAAGTTTCTTCGTTCTTCCCTGGTGCCCATCCAGCCGTGCCTCTTCTCCCCTTGTTTCATGATCTGCTCGAAGACCGTCGGGTCTTGAAGGTCGTAAACCCGCGAGCCCAGTACCAGTTTGTCACCATTCTCGACGAAGGCGGTGGCCTCCTGCCCGTTCTTGCGGAATCGGTAGACCGGCCGAGTCGGGAGGCCGGGCACCTGCCGACGTGCCGTGACCGCAGTTGGGCGGGCCGGGACCTTCACCAGCTTAGCCTTGACTTCCTTGGCGACACTGTGCAGTAATGATTCGGCGAAGTCCGTCTTATTAGGAGTCCTGACGACTACCACCTTTTCCGGCTTGACCTCCATAACCTCGATGGTCGGAATCGGCAACAGCACCTTCTTGAGGAAGACGTTGAGCTTCTTGTTCAGCGACGGTATGAATTCCGGAGACAGTTTCACGAATTTCGTGCCGCGGCGGGTGTACAACCCGCCTGGAATTACCACCCACAATTTGCGGTTGCGGTAGAGTAGGTTAAAGTCAGAGTGACTCATATCAGCCCTCGTTCGTTAGCGACATGGAGCATGCACTGGTAGACACGACGGTTCGGGACCTTCCCCTGGGGGCTCTTATCGTTGAACCACTTCATGTCATCCCCCTTCAATACCTTATCCACTGCCGCAGCAATCCCAGGCGACCGAGAAAGTCCCATGAGGCAATGGACCAAAAGCTGGTTCACCCCCTCCGTTTGCCTAGCCTGGATGAAGTCCCAAACCTTATGAGCATCGCTGAGGTTGAATGGTACGAGATTATCCTTGATCCGGTCGATGTCGTCGAATTCCAGGTAGAGGACGCCCTTGAGATTTGGGCAGTCGAATTCAACTGGAGTCATACCAGGATTCCGAATGCTGATAACAGCCCACGGTTGATCACAACGGGCACCAACCGCTTGCTGGCGGCTGCAGACTTCTACGTTCATATCAAATTTCCCCGTCGTAGTGGCCCTGAAGTTTGCCATCCAGATTATCGCGGAACAGTTTTAGAAAACGGTCAGTATCGGTTGGATGCTGGATGTCCGCTTTCAAGTATAGCCGCCGATGTAAACGAAAATCATAGCAGTGCAGTTCGATCTTGTTCTCGTCCGTACAGGGGTAGATGGTACTGAGCCAACGACCAGAGTCCAGGCTACTACGTGCGGTTACGAAGTCGCCGTGACTATAGACCATATGCTCAGGGCAAAATTCCTTGATTTCGGCAAGAAACTCAGCTACCAAAGGATGAGCATTCATCGCTTGCTGCTCCAACCAGTCCCGTAGACGGGGTTGTCCGGGTTGCTGAAATACCGGACCGCATCGAGGCAGTCCAAGGCGTTCTTGCGGGCTGCGGCGGAGTAGTGGCGACGGGGGAGACTCTGCGAGAGTGCCCATCGCCACATCCGGAGTGCTTCTTCTCTCATCGCACGAACTCCTCAAACTTGACCGGTTTGTAGTTGGTGGCTTCCACCGACAGCAAGCGGTGGGTAGTTTCACAATACCACTCTGGTCGTTTGTGATTATTGTTATTGTGCCAATGGCCATGCACGTTCATTCTAACCCCGCTGGGTAGTGTCTCGACCGGTTTGTGTGACAGCAAAATATCGTCCACCACGATCATATCAGCGGCATGGTGGAATCCACCGCGAGTCATATACCAGCTTCGTGGCTTCTTATCGTGGTTGCCCATCAATAGGATCTTCCGGCCGGGCACCGAATCCATCATCTCACCCAATTTCGGGTATTGATAAAAGATCACATCGCCCAAATGGTACAGGATATCCTGGGGTGCCAGCAAATGGCGAAGATTTCGTAGAATCTGATCGCTGAAATCCACCGGCCGCCCACAAGCAGTTACCATGAACTCATGGTAAAAGTGCGTGTCTGTGATAAGCCAAGAGATTGACGGTCGAGCCATTGTGTCTCCTAAAATCCTGTTGCAACAAATTTTAATTAGCTAAATAAGACGACCAGGCTGGTCTAATGGAGTGGAATGATGTCGTGCTGTAACGGTCGTACTCAAACCCGAAAAATGTCTGTGATTATCGCCTTCCGCCCAACACTGGACCAGCAATTTCAACTTAGAGTCAACCTACAGGGGCGAAACGGTCTGTGGAAAGGCCGGAACACTGGTACTTTCAATTTCGGTACTGCTATTGGTTGCGGCAACAAACCGCCACTTGGTGTGCAAGACGTGAGTTTCAAAATTCAGTTGCAGTGCACCGAGGGCGAGAGTCTGGCTATCACTGGTTTCATGGACATTCAGGTTGCTAAAACTACTAACCGTTTCAACCTTCCAGCCACTGTTATGGATTGCCCGCGGGGTGGTCCCGGTTGCTTAATTGAATGGCCATATCTGTTCCTGAACGAGTACCTTGGCAACGCCTCAATAACGGTGCGTGGGGTCAAGAATGACACGTCGTCATAAACTAGTGGTGGGTAGTGGTGATATGGCTGCTCGTTGGTGCGACAACAGCAACGACTCATTTTCTTTCCTGTTCAAAAGTTCGATGATTTGTGTTAGCAGCACTTCAATGTAGCAATCGCGTCTTTTCGGTGAAGACGATAACTGGAGCCAAATCAATGCTCCCGTTTCATGGTCGTGGAAGAAGTCGGGGTCTTTGTTGTAGACTTCATACCGTGGGCGGGCCAGTTTCTCGCGATTGAGTGGGAAACTAGTTTTAGTTGGCCGAGAGCCATTCTTGGCGAAAGCACACCAACAGGATTCGACTGGTTTAATATCGCACAGCGGAGTGGCGTGGTAGTGGTTGGTACCATCACACAGCAGATAGTGGTCACACTCCATTTTAAGGCACTTGCCGTTTTTAATGACGTCACTGTGCAGGTATGGGAGGAACATCAAGGGCCTCGTCAATCACATCGAACAGACACGGGTCACAATATTCTAAATACCTACAGCGACTAATCTTAACTAATTCTTTCCAAGCTCGCCGTTGATTCATTTTGTCAAGGGTGGTCTTTGGTAGGTTAGCTAGTCCAGCTTTAAACAATCGGTCTAGAATATCTGGGCGAGTGCAGCTGGACAGGATTACGACATAGTTGTCCTCAAGGAGTATAATCACGCCCTCCTTAACAAAGAACAGCATATTATCCCGCGTTTGCAGGTGCGGGCGTATTTCCTGATAGTGGTTGACGATCGCTTGCAGAATCTCCATTAGTGTCGTCCTTTGCTGTCAGCCAGTGCCCGGCTGGGATGACCGGGATTCCTTGAACGACCTGCTTGGTAAGGCACTCATCGGAGCAAGTCGCGGTCATCAAGGCAACGCACACCCAGCTTGTCTGTTTTCCGCATTTCACACAATGGAAATGGTGTCCGTCAAGATAGGTGATCAGCCGCCGATAGTCCGAGAATGGTGGATTATGCCCGAAAGGATACTTCTGGTCGAAGTTCACAACTTTGTCCTCCACAGTCTCAGGTCTATCGTGTCTTCGCCAGCAAATTTCCTCTTACCCTTTTTGAAGGGTACGCTCAGAATGGCGAGAACGAAAGCTAAAACATTTTCAACACAGTTCGGGTCTTCATACTCAAATTGCATTTGTGGGCCGTAGTCGCCATCGGCGTCAATGAAAATATCCTCGCCGCACATAATGTGAATTAAACCATAACCACACTCGTCGGGAAGATGAAGTTGGAGTTGTGGGTAAGTGTACCCATCGTTCTGCACGCACTTAGCGGTAATCTGGCGAATATTAGGCCAGCGATTAACGATTTCCTCGCCAATTCCGTCGCGGATGATACGACGATAATCACGTTCAGGGATTGCGATAGGATCACCATGATCGAGTGTGCTTGTGTATGGCGTCCTTGATGTAGTCTAAAAGCCGCGGGTCTTCGTAAGCGAATTCGCGACCATTACAACTGTCTATACCGTTAATACGCACACCAGTTGGTAACAAAGTCACATTATACCAAATGATGTCCATAATGTTCCAGAAACCCTTTGTTGGTCTAATGATTTGGCACTCCCCTCGATAACCCAGCCATTCTTGACTTTACAGATGCTAATTATATGAGATGGGAAATAATCTTTTAGCTCGTCTAGAAAGCCGTGAGTAATAGCTTCTAGAATATCGGTGCCGGTTAGTTCCGATGCGATTTGAGCCATTGGTCAATTGCCGAATAGAGGTAGCTAAACATCTTTGGGTCTTCGAGCGGGTACGGTCCACGTAGATTCTCTGGAACCTCACTCTCAGGCACGTCCTTAGTTGGATCAACCACCAGATACACACCCCCAAGACCGACAACGATCTGAGCGTGTATGAAATTCCCAGGAAGAAATAGCGTGATCTGCGTAGCCCCATTCCGCATCACTTGGACACTACGGTAATGCTCTTGTAGATCACACGTCAAAGCCGCCGTAATCGCCTCAAGGGTAGGGATCACTGGTTCAGCCATCACACTCTCCACAACACAAATCCATCACTATACTCCTAGAACACATACACAAGCCGCCAGAAATCTCACAACTGGAATTCTGGGTCGGCCGCTGCGGCGATTATCGAACCATCTTCCACTTTAGCCTTAAGAATCTCGGCCCGATGACGCTGTTTCACCTGTGGTGTGTTCCACAACAACTCGAAATCATCATACCACTGCTTGGCCAGGGGCTCTCGTAGATTGTCCGAACCCGCGAACATCGCCATCTTCCCGCCAAACGGCACCAGCCTTAGAAAGAAACGCTGGTACTTCGCCGCCATCTCGATGTAGTTCCTGTCCACACCGGGGATGCCATGCACAAATAGGTACAGGTCATGGAAAGTCCCCAGCTTGTCCGTCACGATCCAGTAGCGGCTGGGGCTGGACTGAATCAGGCCGTAGCCGATCTTCATGCTGGCGAGCATGTTGCACGCGGCCAGCATCTCCCCGGTGCCGTCGCAATCCAGCAACAAGACGTGGGTGTACTTCTTCCACCACCATTTGCCCGTCACACTCACGACGCTGTTGGCGATGAAGAACTCCGTGCTGTGGATGTCGATGATTCGCTCTAGGAACTTGTCCTGGCTAGCCACCGCACGGACGCTCTCAGACCGTTTGCCGTAGGAGTCTGAGTACGTCTGGCTTACTTGGAGTTCCATCAACGAAGTCCTGTCCTGGCGAGGTATGCTTGGATTGCAGCCTCGACGCCCTCCTTGTCCACTGCGGAGAAGGTGGTCCAGTTGTGCCCTTGTTGCCACACTTCGGGAGGCAAGAAGCCCAGGCCGTATGCCTGTTGGTCAACACGGCGGTCGTTGTTCAACGCCTTAAGTGGGTAGAACTCGTAGTCGCCATTGACGATGAAGTAGAACTCGCCGCTGGTCCGCTCACCCTTCTTGACCGCCTTGATGAGGAACCAGGGTTCGGCGTCGGGGGCGTCCAGGCCGCTGCCCGTCACGATCAGGGAGTTGCGGTCCCTGATAATCCGGACGATACCCAGCACGTAGCAGTGGGTAAAGTGTGACAGGAGGACGGCGACCGGGAAGCGGTCTTCGTCCTGGTCGTCGGTAAAGCCCGCTGGTTGTAGGCCGACGTCGGTGCCGTCGATGTAGTGAGAGACGCCGAAGCTCTTACCGGCGAACGTGAGCGGTGGAAACGGCGGTTTCACGGCATCCCTCAAGTATGCGAACCAGTTCATCAATACTTGTGGGATCGGCCAACTCTAATTCTATTTCACGATCCACAGACTGGCTGCGTAGTAGGCTACCAGGAATGACAACAAGGCGATCACCCACGATTTTAAGGAGAAATGCGTGCTTGTGAGCATCGAAACCATTGACGGTTCGGACGATGAAGATGTCCGCAGCGACTCCTTGGCTACCGTGAGCTTCTTCGCAACGAAGGCATCGAAAGTGTTCTTGTAGGCCATGGCAAATGGCCCTAAGAGTCGTGATCTCGTCCGTCATATTTAGGGCACCGATCGTCCGGAAGGTCATCGTACTTGATCTTAACAAAGTTGCGTAGATGGCTAGCAAGGGCCATCCACGCTGGTTCAGCATATATGGTTTTCGTCTGCGGTGTAATTCTTACCGTCTAGGTCAACCATCAATGGAAACTGATACTGCCCAAATATCTCTTTCCTACCCCGTCCCCACCATTCATACGACTTGTTGATGATTCGTACCACTAAGGCCGCCATGTCTGACGGTGGTTCCGGCACCGTCAAATCGAAAGAATGCTTGTAGAGATGACGCCGGGCTTTACTCTTGGGACCAACATGGTGGATCTGGCACATTAATAATGCGTCGTATCCTTTTATTCCGCCATTGTACTTCTGATAGCGACAAAAGCGTTTACGAGGAGCATCGTCACGCTGAACATAACCATTAGCTCGCCAGAACGTTAGGTGCACCGTGTAGTTGACAGTCGATTCCAATCTAAGTCCGATAATACGAAGCGGTCTCTTAGCTTGTTTGACCTGGAGAAAGGCAAGTTGATTAAGTGGCGGATTAGCAGCGTAGAATGAGAAAGGCGATTGGTTGGGGGGAGTTCGTTTTACGAACAAGAAATCATTGTGGTCGATACCACCGCATACTCCATTATTGAGTGCCGCTCTGATAGTTTCTTCGTGAATAACGAGTGGCGTAATGACCCAGCCTTTCGACTGCTTCTTGAGTTGCTCGGCGAAGTCGATCGCCACTGCACCGAGCACACTCATAATCATTCAGCCTTTAGAGTATAATCGATGAAAGAATTAGCCATGATCTTGAGAGCCCCGGCTGGGTCGATGGCTCCTTTCCAAGTAACTTTGATAATACGGTTCAATAAGTCCCCGCTGAAAAATGAATCCACTGGCTCTGAGTGGCCCTTACTATCCGCCACTTTTAAACCGGCCTCACGGAATATATGTCCGTAAGTTGCCCGTGGTCGATTGAATTTAAGAACTGACGGAACCTCAGCCCCCATCTGGATAAGTTCGTCCGGGGTGAAAGCCAGATGCAAGAAAGCTTTGTTGTGTCCATGTTCATACAGGTGGCCGCCATGCTTAGCCGTCCACGGATGGGTTCGAACGAAGATTTTCCCATCTGGGGCTAACATTGAATTGAGCCAAGACATGAACTTGACAGGTTCTTCCCCCTGCAAGTGATCCAGCACATCATACAGAACAATAGTATCATACTGGTGGGCATCAACCAAACTGCGGTCCGTGGTGAAGGACACAACACCGTTGGATAGTTTCTGCCAATTGGTGTTCTCGCGGATGTCGTAGCCAACGACTTTTTTGGCGTGATGGCCAATCTCGCGAGCGATATAACCCTCATCGCAACCAACATCCAAAACAGTTTGGTCGTCGAAATTTCCCAATAGTCTGGCAATCTGGAGTGCCCGGAACTGTTTCTCGGCTGGTCCCTTATGTGTAACGATCATGTGTGGCATGACCGCCTCCGGCCAGTCTGGGTTGGCCGGGTTGGGGGCAGGCCCAATCTGATCAACCGGCAGACTTTCAGCTGTCTGGATCTTCGGTTTCCGGCCTGCGGATAAAACCCGTTTCGCTAGGCCGGTAGAAGAATTCCCGGGGGACGCCGATACCACGGAAGAGCTTGTCGCGGAAGTAGTTGATGTCGTCGAGTTCATCAAGATTCGTAGTGAGTCCAAGTCCGCCTGGAGTCGGTCCAGAACCGCCAGGATTGCTGCCTTATCCATGTAGCTTGCCCCAATCGATTGGTGCCGATTCAGTCAGGTGATTGAGCCCCCGCTCGGCGAAGTGCTGTTCTACCCGCTGGCGATGCGGATGACCAGGACCAATTTCTTCCGCGTGAGGGTACACGACTACATACTGGTCGTTGCCGTGGACCACCAGAATGTACGGTCGAGTGAAAGTCGCTACCTGGTGTACGTTAGGCCCGCCAGAGAGGGACCGCTCCAAAGCAGCTTGGATCTCGTCGTCTGAGAGGGGGTTGTCGGTAAACACCTTGGAGCCGATTCCCGGCACGCAGTCAGAGTCGTACCAGCGACTGAATAAACATGGGAGGAATGCCACGTTCCGCTCATAGGGGGTCTTGATCTTTTCCTCGTGTAGGAATAGTTCTACTGCGATGTCTGCGTCTGGTGGCATGGTTCCGGGGTCGTGTCCTAGTGGTGCCCTGGTGCTGGAGTATTTATCCAGGCATCGCCTGAGGGTCTGCATTCGCAAAAGGTGTGGTGTCGCCTTGGACAGGAGAGAGTGGCCAAAGGAGGCCCTTTCTATGCCTTCCGTGACACTCAAGACCGTCTGACCGCCAAGTGTACCGCTCATAAGGCCGACCCCAAGGAGACGCAAAGGAGACGCACAAGCGGCCATGTCAGTGATCCGGAAGGGCTTTGCAGGTCATCAGATAAATGCCCAACGCTCTATGTAGTTTATCCGCCAGCCCTTCTTGACACTTTGGATCATCGATGTGCCAGACAATTCGTTTGCAGACGTCGTGCACCGCCATTTCCGGATCCCGGTTGTACAAAACTTGATAAAGCGGATCACTATACTCCGGCTTCTTCAACCCGACAGTCCAGGATACCGAGTGCGGTGAACGGGAATACCACACACTCAAAACCACGTGGGACTTGCCTAAATAGGCTTGCTCCCAGGGGAGTAACTCTCGCTTGAAATGGCCGTCATGAAAGGAAGTCTCGACGCGGAAGAAGTGTTCGCAACTTCGCCGGAGATTAGCCCAATCTGACTTGGGTAGGCGGAGACGGACAAGGAAGACGGCATTCACTAGGTCGTTTGGTCCGGCTGGTGAACGCCCCATGTCGCACAAAGTCCATCCGGTGTACCCATTCTTTTTGATGATTCTCTCCATTTCTTCCTGGACCATCATAGAGAAAGCATGCACCAGATCGATCATTTTGACAGCCTCTTATTGAAATAATCCTTCATAGCGGCATAGTGGACCCCCACAACAGTCTCAAGAAATTCGTCCGTGTCATGATCCCACGGTCGCCATAGCCTATTATCCCACAACACCCGCACTTTATAATCGTCACCAACTGCAATAGTTCCGAAGATCAGAGGATCAGTTTTCGGATCAGCAAGGTCACCACTACCAAACTCTACCACCGTGCGTTGGGGCGATCGACTCACAACCCGAAACACCCTGAATTCTTTCTGACCAACTAACTTGTCCATCGAGAAATCGGGCTCTATTAGCGGGCATAAAGAAACCTTACGGCGTTCACTCCGCTTGGGTAGACCACTAGATGGAACATTGTGACATGGCCTGACTTGTCTGCAGTCCTCGCAAGAACCGCGACTCATACCAATACCTTTTGGCCAGTTATTAATAATCCGGCACTCTTCGCAGTAGAACATTTATGAGACTCGCTTACGGAAAGGCAGTTCAAAAATCTCACGATCTTGGTGAGTTGGGCCACCGGCCACACCGTACAAAGGCCCGACACAATTGATAATTAGCCGTTGCAACCCCTCACGAGTAACATTCTGCAGTATCGGCTTCACCCTTCCCAGACGCTCACCCAAGGCTTGTTGCATAGTGAGTGACGGCAGCATTGACACTCGCGGCTGAAATTGTACCCCATTATCCTGATATTCGATGCACACCTGCCAGTCGTCCGTCACTTGATCCATATGACTCAGCAGAATACCATCAAGCTCACCGCCGCAGCAGGCCACGGCATACCGCAGTAGTGGAATATCGAGATGGCCACAACGCAGATCACCCTGCCACTCGTTAAATGGGTTGCCGCGGTCAACTAACTTGGCCGTTAGATCCTTGCTATAGGTTGGCATCGGCCCGACTCCGTGCCGGGTCGTGTAAGTTCTGGTTATTCCCAATAGACAGCACTCGTCGAAACCCATATCGAAGACCATTTCGAGAGCGTGGTGCGGTCCCACTGTACTCCATGTCGTGTGAGGATGGAAACCACGATACTCGTCAAGTAACACTCCCTGAGCGGCCTCAAAAATCACCGGGCCGTTAAAATCAGGAGCATAGGTGCACATGATGTTGGATTTGGCAAGCCGAGCTAACACCGCTGCCTCATTCGACGGCGACAGGGCGTACAGGTTGTATTTCATATGCGAGGCGTGATCGAGCTTGTCGGCGATCTTCTCCACCTCAGCTAAGAACCGCTGCCTGAGCAGTTCGAGTTTGGCGTGTAAAACCTGTGGCCTATCCAGGTCACTGGCGAAGATGGCGTCATCGCCATATCGCAACCAATAACTGCGTGTCTCTCCGATACCATGACCACAAGAACCGTGTCGGGTTGAACAGTTTGGGTCTGGTGACCTGGCTAATTCCTTGAGCCGATTCAACCATTGGTGGTAAATGGTGCTGATGAGGCATTTCGGATGCATGAACAGCCGTCTGGCGATGTCTGTTACCCCGGCTTCGTATAGGGCCGCCTTTTCTTTCTCTAGGGCGTATGGGTTGACGATCACCTGTGGGCCAAGATAGGTCTTGGCCCCGGCAAAGGTTCCGGCTCCGAGTTGGCTAAATGTGTGCCGCCGGCCGTCTGGTAATTGGACGTTATGCCCACACTGGCTTCCGCCTGAGTAGCGGATAGTCAGGTCAGATTTATACTCGCGGGTGAGGAAATCAACCCAAGCACCTTTTGACTCATCTCCATACCCTAAACCGGCTGTTATAATGGCTCTTTTCACTTTCCAGCATCCATTAGTCACCGTTGGTGTTGTATTCCCGCCGTTCGGCTAACTCGCGGGCTTCCTGGAGGGCTTCGGCGTCGATCTCGCGGAACATCGGGTCGCTGCGGCGCGCCCCGACCATAATGAGGTAGCGGCCTTCCTCAATAAGCCGACGAAGTTCTACGGCATGGTGCGCTGAACGGGGATCGTCGTTGGAGTTGAGCAACTGCTCTAGGTAGTTGAGATACCACCTGAGATTATTTGGCAGCTTCGGCAATTCGAGTTTATCGAGCGTCGGAAACGTCACAGCCTGCCTCCATCTCCAGTGTCTATCCCACAAACACCTGTGGCACTGGAGATGAAGGCAGTAAAGTGAGATGTTAAAGCGTGGCCACGCCCGACCCGGCCCCCGATTCAGTCACGGCGAGGTCCGCCCCCCTCGCCTTCTTGACGAGCTTCCCGCCGGACCGTTTGTCCAGAGTGGCGAGAGCGGTCCCAACGGCCTTCCGGCCCTTGTCGTCTGTGCCAGCGTCGGCGAGGTCGGCATCAACGTCGTCCAGATCGGTCTTGCCTTCGTTGACGCCCACGAGGGAAGCGATCAACTCGCAGATTGCCGCAGGGTCCTGGAGTTTGAGTAGTCGGTCGGCTCCGACGATTTCCTCCCACTTGCTGATCACCGACGAGTCGTTGTAGTTGCTCGTCATAGCTGGTAGGATGAAGTAAACCTCGTACCGTTCTTTGAGAGCGGTCACGATATCGGACAGCTTGGCGTCGTCCTGGACCTTGGTGTCGATGTGCCGTTCGATCTGGTCCTTGGGGGTCACGTCGTAGGGCATCTCGTCACCAATGATGAAGACGTAGCCCTTCTTTTTCCGTTTCTCCCAGCAGTCGATCGACGTATGGTTGGCAACGAAGTACATCCCCAGGTCGTAACTCTCAGTCTTCTGGCCGCCACCACCCGCTTCTAGGAAGAGATTGGTCAGGTCATTCTCGATCTCGATACCGGCCTCGAACTGGCCGACCTGCAGTGGCACCTTGTCGCAGGTAGCATCTCCGATGGCCATGGTCAAGATTGATGGGTGCTCGACGTAGCCCTTGCGGGTGAGTAACCCCATCAACTTCGGGAGGTTCTGTTGGACGATCTTGGGAACTTGAGACATCGAGCCAGTCACGTCCAACATGGTAACTAAGGCCAATGTTTCTGGGTGGGTGTCGGAGTCCCGACATTCCCTACCCTTGAACCCAGCGGCGGTCGTCTTGAGGCTGGTCTTGGCGTCCAGGGTTGGTGCCGCCTTCGCCGCGGTCCGGCCCGCTTTCACGTCAGCGTCGTAGGCGAACGCCGCCCGGCCGGTTGAAGCCCGAAAAGAGGCTCGCTCGCGGTAGTGATCGTCGCTCCAAGCAGTGCTTCCCATAACTATTCACTCCTCATGGTTGCGGTGAGAGGGCTTACGCCATCACCAAATTGTGAAACTTCGGTGGACCGTACAACGATTTGAGCAAGTCTGAGAAATCCTCCAAGAGATTCCACGCTTCGGACGGCCGCATCCTCTGGCCCTCCGCGAGTAGAGATCTCAAGAACATGCTCATCTTCTTCGGGAGACCTGGGCAGTCACCGGTGGTAATATCTCCACCAGCTAGGTATACCATACACTTCGCCGCTAGATAAATGTCGGTCGAAGGAAAGGCGGCTTTCTTTCCCAAAACCTCCGGTGGATACCACGACCGATACTTTGTTGAGATGGTCTTAATGACCTCTCCGTCATTGATCGAGTGGCCCCAACCTACCAACATTAGGGTATGGGCCTTATCGTCCTTCTGCCCAGCCATACCTGGATAGATGCGGACGTGTGATGGCAGAATCGCGGCGTGGACGATTCCTGCATTATTGGCAAAACCAATAGCTGTGAGTAACCGCTTGAAAATCCAGGCGATATGTCGCCCGTCAAGAGCCGGGTGTTTCTCGTGGATTTTCTCTAGGTTGTAGAATCCGGGCTCGTGAACGAAAACATTCACGTGTTTCTGGAACTTGTCCTTCGCCGGGAAATCTTCAATTAGTTCCGGAAAATAGTGACTATAACTCGTTTTCTTGCCGCCTTTGACGGCATGGTCTTGGATTTTCTTGACTTTTGTCGCTTCGTTCTTCATCAGGACCTCTCCGCCTTGGACGCGGGAGATCTTAAGAACCACTTCGCGATCATCCTCGTCTGTAGCGAAGTGAAGATCGGCAATGTCGCCAATGTCGAGAATACGGTGTGGTTGATAGCGATGCTTACCCGGTGAGTTGATGGGTGGGGCTGGCGGCTCTTTGCGGAGATCCCATAAACGATTGATCTCTTTGTAGAGTTCGTTGGCCCGTTTGTCATCAATGTTGCGATCTGGGTGGGTAATCGCGAGTAGTTTGCGGTAGAGTTCGTTGGCCTTGTTTTCGTCGGTCCCAAATAGGTCACGGGCTGATTTCGCTCCGGAGACTAACAGATCAACCTCTTCGATGGTCATTTGTTTAAGCCCGCTGAGTGATCTATCTCGTTATTTCTTGAATACGGTTAGAGTTGTTAAGAGAGATTGGTGCCTTGATGTTGTTGGTTGATCGAATCCTGTTCTGATAATGCTGACCAAGACCTGAAAGATAGGTTGGGCTCCCACCACAAGGGGGGATAATAATGGTCGCTAGCCACTGAGAAGGAGGTGATCCATCTCGCTGGCCGGGGCCTTTAAACCCCGGCCAGTTGTATTACTCTTTCAACAGCGATTTGATTGCGTCTGGGTCTTTCTGAAGCAAATCCACCATTTTCTGGAATTCGGTCGATGAGACGGTTTTCATCTGTGCGAGAATCCAGGTCTTCGTAATCGGTCGGCTAGGTCTAAGCACGCCTTCATAGATGGTACAAGTGATAGACGCTTCTTTACCAATCTCGAATTTGATGTCGATTTCCTTCACGCCTGATAACCACTTACCAGATGTGTCCAAAACAAGCACTTGGCCCGGTTTGGCATCGCAGGCGATCACAAAGGCATTCCCACTAGATTTCTGTGTATCATCCCCAACATCGGTCTTAACGTCAGCCGGTGCAGTGGGAGGACCACTCTTTTTTGTATCCTTCTGGTCCTTGGGTTGAGAGGGTGGTAGTTGAGCAACCACCGAAATAGTTGTAGTGGTAAGTATAGCAAAAACCAGAGCTTTCTGAAAGGTTCGCATCGTAGTCCTCAAGAGATAGGGTGAGCAGAGAGTCTCTCCGCCGATGCGATCATTCGGCCGCAATAGTCGGTCAACCAGTACGACAACCGTCCGTCTTTTGGGCCAAACCCGGCCTGCTCGAAGTTGACCAAGAGAAACCGACCCATTTGCGGATGGAACTTCATTTTACTTTCTATTAGCTCGCATAGGTTAGACCACCCAAACCACTCTGGATTCTCCTCAGTCTCATCGTCGTCCGGTGGTTCCGGTCGTGGCGGCTCTGGGAACGTGAAATCGATATCCTCGGGCAAGTAACCATTTCCGCTAATGAGGTGGTACTGGCCTTGCCACCGAATCAACTCGACCCCTTCCCCGATAAGGCCGATTACCTCAGCAGGTGGGTTGTTGAAGTTAGGATCGGTAATTTGGGTCTGGTAGTTCCACATCAAGCACTTTGGACACCGTTTCTCTAGCGATGGTATTTCTCTGGTAATTGTTTGCCCGTCTTCGTCTCGACACATGATTGTTGATGGTACGGCAACGAACTCGTGGTTACATCGCCGTTGCCTCCGACGGCGGGCCATATACACAATCGCTGAGCGACACCATTTGACAAAGTGGTTCAGCATAACGCACCGTAGCATTTAACCATTAACAACCATGCTACCCACATGATTGGTATGATAATTTGGCCACAATCGGGAACCTATCGCGATAAGCGTAAGACAACCGCATGGGCGGCAGAACCGACCCATGCGTGATTAATTCGAAAGTGTCACCGTCGAGGACTCCACCTCGTAAGGTGATCATAAGCGGAGAAGCACGTCGCTCTTCCATATTAGTAGCCCCGATCGTTCTCATCGCTACGGTCCTCATCGTCATCGTTACCACGAGCCGGCCGTAGTTTGGGTCTGCTCTTAGTCATGGTCGATTCAAGCCATTCCTGAGACTGGTTGAACAGGTCGGTGTCGAGTTGGTTCATCTTATCAAAGAGTTTGATACCCTCTTCGACGTCGGCTTTACCACTTTTACGGTGGGCGATCCGCCAGTGGTCCAGACGGAAGCCGGTCCGCGAATATTCATGCATTGTCTTGTTGTTATTGAGCCACATGATCCAGTCGCGACGACAATCGATGCACATTGCCCAGATTACGCCGAAATTTGTCTGGACCTCGGAGATCCGCAGGGCCGCGATAGACTCCTGGTCAATCGCCTCATCGTACCCCTTTTTCTCAGGGGCCGCCCCACAACGTTCACACTTATACTCTTTGTGCATCACTACTCCAAGATGTTGTGATTGTGTCTAAATACGGTAAGGGCCGGGTCATTTCCCGGCCCTATTTCTCCCGTTGCTACTATCGACGAGTCGTGGGCCGACTCATCTTGAAACCCTTCTGGGCCGCGTCTCTGCTAAGGAGGGTCAAATCGATGATCGAACCGTTCTTAAGCACAGCCTGCCCGATATAGTCGTCCGTCTCCACGTCCGCAACCTTGAGAGCACCCACCGTCTGTCGATCGCTCTGCCGTTCGATCTGGGACAACACGTCGTTGATGGTCCTCTCGGCGAAGTCGAACTCCTTCGCCTCCAGCCGATTGACGCACTCCTCCAGATCCTCCAGAGTCTCGACGTCAGCCATGATAGCCGACTCGTCGATAACTTTATGGTCCTTCTGGCGGATAATCGCCTCCGAGCCATAGCAGTCCCGGACCAGAGACTCCCATTGGGCTGACCACGCCAACGGGTTGGCCGCGATCTCCACCCCAACAACCTTGTCGTTGATTATGATAATCGCACCCCGCTGGTGTGGGATCAGTTCGAACTCCGCAATGAAGTTCTCCAGTTGGTCCTGGTACTTCTCGAAAAAAGTCGTCAGGAAGTTGCCGCTGACGCCGAGTTTCGCGTTGTATTCACCCAACGACTGCCACAGGGCTGAGAAATTCTTCTCATTCCGGTTGGCGTAGGCTACTTTCCGGATGGTTGCAGGCAGCATCCTTACTTTCTGGGAATCCTTGTTCCCCTTGCTCATATGCCCCGCCTGTGATGACTGCACGCAGAAGGCGTTGACCTCCACCGACTTCTTGCCGGGAATGATGGTCTTGTTGGCAACGGCCCGGTCCTGGGCCTTCTCCTTGGTGATGAGTGCGAATCCAGCGGGCATAATCGTTGGCTGGTCCACACTCGTTCCCATAGTCAGGCGGTCGTAGGCTGTGTCCCTCTCCAAGAAAATGTCTGCCACCGTCCCTACGTCCTCAGGAAGAATTTCCTGATTGACTAGTGGGATCATGGTCATGTTACCCACAGACTGAGGCTGATGAGCCTCGAATCCCCTCAGTAATTCACGCAGCATTGGTTGCTCCTCTCAAGTATACGATGGCGGTTTTCCCAGTAGTTTGTTCGGCCGTTATCCACAAGTGGACGGTATTGCGGATGGTATAAATCTTGTCGTCGTCCTCTAAGCTTATTGGGATGTCTCCCTCAACGAGACTCAACCCAGCAACGTGACTGTTCGGATCGTCCAGTCCATGCGGACTCAGGTAGTATGACCGGATGGCTAGTTCTAGATTATCCTCAATACGAATTACCCGGTAATACTCACGACTCATTTCTGATTCCTAACGATCACAGTATACCGCAGCGGTAAGGTATTGCGGATGGTGGACCGCGATCGACAGTGCAGTTTGAATACAGCCTCCTCATCATGTAGTTCCCAAACACCTGGTTTGGGAACGATCAGGACAACGTGTGCACCGGGTTCATCTACTCCAGTGTCAACAAGAGTATAAACCGTGGTGTCACTATGCACCTCGATCTTCTCGACCCGCCAATATTCCACATCTAGACTCCTGTGCCCACTGGCTCGCCAACGGTCAGCACCGGGGCCGACATCTTTAGGGCATGCCGAACCCCCCGGAAATCGCCCAGTTTCAACTTCTCTTCTACAGCCTGGAACATTGGCTCCAGGATTGCCGGGTTTGCCGCAGCGATACCCAGAAGAGCTACCATTGGCAGACGTTCCGGATCTGGCAAAGCCATCGCCACACAACTCTTAGCCAATTCTCGGGTCTTACCGACCTCCACCGCCGCCACCGGGTTCAAATGGAGAACGTGGATTCCTGAGTTCTTCACAGCCTTCGACGCCAGAATCTGGCTGACGGACCCAGCCCGCACGTTCTCATAGCCGTCCGACAAGATGACTACTACGTCCGGCTTAGTCATCAGAGCCTTGACCAATGGCAGGCGGATATTCGACGCATCTTCGGCCTTGAGCAGTTCGCCCTCCCCCGGCTCCGGCCCGACGTAGAAGACCCTAGTGTCCGTTCCCTCGCAGTTGGAGAAAACGTGCGTTACGGCTTCCATAGTAACCAGCGGTTGGAATCGCCGCTCCGCCGATCCCAGTGCCGACACTGAGTTGTCCACTACCAAAGCCACTTTTGGCGGTAGCCGCATGAAGCCAGCGATTTCCTTGGCCTTTCGCTTCACGGCGACCATGACGGCTTCGGTGTCCCCGGGGTTCTGGTGGGCATGCATCAGTAGTTCGTATAGGCCGAACCGTGAGAAGTCCACCGTTGAGTCACCCGTCACTTTCCGGGCACGCATCGACTCCTTACGGGTCGTGGTGCCCTTAGCAACGACTTCCTCGACGCCCTTTTCTTCGTTCTTGGCTCGACCGCTGAACTCCCGGTCAAACTCTTCTGGCTTTTTCTTGTGAATGTTGATCGCAATATCGCGGGCGATGTCGTATGGCAGATCGAACACGGCGGCGTAGTTCTGCTTGGCCGTGAGCCGGCTCACGAGCTTCGGGTTGTAGCTAACCTGCTCGGCCTTCTCGATCTTGCCGAACAACCACCGGTGCAGTTCCGCCTTCGCCGGGTCGGTGCCCTCGGCGATGTGGCAGTGCCGCAGGATGGTCCGCAGCTTGGTGGCGTACTTGATGGCCCGGTACGCATCGACCTGCGACCATACCAGTTTGCCAAGGTTCCTGGTCCGGCTGTTGTTAACCTTCTTTTCCCGCAGGGTCATCAGGAGGTTCAGGACCCGGTTGAACTGCATGTCCGAGACAATGTAGCCGATGACCCCGCCTTCCAGCTTGGAGTCCTCGGCGAACTTGCCGGTCCCAAGCAGGTTCTCCATGATTAGTTGGCGGCTCTTATCGTTGATCGGCAGAACCGCGGACAGGGCGTAGACCCGCCGGTTGGTCCGCAGCATTTCGCCGTGGATCTCACCCAGGGCCTTATCCTGGTCCTTCTTGGCGTTGTAGAACGTTGCTTGACCGGTGCTGGTGCAGGCCATCGTCAGGTACTCAACTAGCTTGTTCATCGCCTTTCCTCCTAGTCCCAGATCTTGGAAATGCTATGGCCCGCCTTATGGCGGGCCATTGGGATCACTGTTGTAGTGAATACCCTAGGCCCGCACCCACCAACGACGTGGCGAGTAGCTCGGTTCGATCCCGGCGGTGCCGGAGATTCGGTGTTTGGCTTGGTGTAACTGGATCTCTGCCGCGGTCGGTTTTCGGCAGATCACCTTCACGGGCTTGTTCAACCCTAACAGGTTAGCCATTTTACGGTTACACTCTCGAACAGCCGTCAATAATTCCGGGGTCACAGCCCCTCGTTTGGGCCAGCGTCGTCTGCTCGTCCTTTCATCGGACCCTCGTAATCGGAGAAGGCCGAGGGAGTCGCACCCCAGCAGGCTCTCAGTACCGAGTGCCTGCTTTTATGTCCCCTACTGGCGATTGCTCACTCCGAAGAGTGAGCCGGGCGTGCTATGGTGGGCACCGACTCCCGAAGGTCATCCCGTCGCCAGCAATACTACCTTAAGCCACATTCCCCGGTACCGGAGTTTGCGACCGCAGGGGACCAGCCTCCATGTTCGCCTTTTCGAATGCTGCCTCGGCTGCTTGGGCTGCTTGGGCTGCTTGGGCTGCTTGGGCTGTAGCCCAGAACTTGCAGCCATCAACCGTTTTCTCGGCCTCCAAGCGATCCCGGTTGCGAGTCAAACACGTCGGGTGGGATTCGAACCCACTCTACTTGGTGGACCTAACTTTGTGAGCGGCTCCACTTACCCCCAGGGACTATTCCGCTTTCGGTTGGGGACGCCTAGATTTTCAATCCAGGTGCTAATCCTTTGCTCCCTCGCACGCCCTCACCAGATTTGGTAAGCAGAAGGTGCCGGTGTGCCGGTCCTGTGCTGCCACGTGCCGTATTACCGGTTACCCGGTCCCGCTCTTCCTGTCAATTCAGGTTCGGCCACCTGCCCAATTTATAGGCTATCTGGAATATTAACGGAGAATAGCTCCCCCTATTCGTGGTTCTGTGAGTGAAGATCACAGCCCTAGCTTCCCACGCTAGTCGCCAACGCCACAACTACAATACACTCGAACCACTGCTCCCTACATACTATTGAGTCTATCAAGCTCACTAAAGAAGGACACGCCGTCTTGCTCCAGGTTCGTAGTCTTGTTTAATTGAGACTTGAATGTGAATTGTGATAAAGCCCACGACCAAGCCAAATAGTCCCCAGGAAAGGCAATCGAATGATCCATGTACCAGT
>JACCDR010066499.1_pt1 | contig 74973 bp, 63 predicted proteins | sample 7446431 | NCBI WGS metagenome assembly JACCDR01 (sample SAMN15323443, study PRJNA562643) | freshwater metagenome | isolation source: river surface water | place: USA:Blue River Watershed | collected 2017-08-17 | reverse complement strand
TAAAAAAGTCTCTCTCCACAGGCTCAGCACAGGACTATGAGCCACCGAAGCCGAGCCTTTAATCTCAGGGGATTGCTTCGCTCCGCTCGCAATGACGGCGTTTTTTACAATTTGTCCAGTAGTCTGATAGGACTTATACAAAAGCAAACGATAGGTACGAACCGTTTCACTTAGGCAAAGACATGGCAAAACAATTCTTTGCCTAAGTTTGGATGAGAGCTTATAAAAGATAGATAGGTACATGTATGGCATTTAAGGCTATAGGCAAGATAAAATTGGCTACCAATTCTTTAACAATCAATTACTCATTTTTTAATCTTAAAAATCTGTACATATGAAAAAATATATTTGGTTTAGTTCACTAGCAGTAATCCTGATTTCCTGTTCGGAGAAAACAGATGAACAATACCTCAAACTCGAAAAAACAGAACTTCAAGAACGACTGGAAAGTAATACAGTCTTATTTTACAAGTTGTTTAAAATTATGCTTCGGGCAAAAGATGCCAAAAATATTCCTCCAGCCCCGCATCTGGCGAAGGTAAGCAACGAACTACTGGAAGCTATAGATACTACCCATGACCATTCAATAGATGTTTCGGTTCAGGATATGGCTCTGGCCTACAAAGAGTATAATACGTTACGTGATTTTGCCCTTACGACTAATGAAGATACCTTTCCTACTGTATTGGAAACGTTTTTTATGCAGGGTACGAATCCTACACATCCGGCAGGTTTTGCTTCTACTTTCGGGTGGGACAACAACTTAGAACACATGGCTTTAAGTACAGTAGCTACCTCTGCCCGCCGTACAGAACCAGCTTTATATGAAAGTTCTATGCTCAATACAGACGGCGAAAAAGAGGCCGAAAGACGGTGTCTGTACCGCTTACAGAAAGGCCTTGTGTTCATAGCTGAATCATTTCCATATCTGAGTGAACAAGAGTTTACAAAGAATCATCAATGGATTGAATCAGAGGGAAAAACCTATTCGTATACGTTTTTTAGAAGCTTGTTTCCAACCGCCAACGCCACACCCACTACGGCCTATCATTCGGTGCATGGAATCAATCTGATCGGACGGGGGCTGAGCCGCATTAAGATGGATCGGGAGTCTAAGACAGACCTGGCATTAGCCGATTTTGAGGGATTTCTACAGGATGCCAAAACCATTGGACTCGACGATGAACTGGTCTGGCTGGTTACTACCTACATAGCCCTCGAAAGAGGAGACAATCTCACGGCTATTGAAAATCTGAAAAAACTGGAAAAGAGTCCCCTATTCAGTGCCGCAGATAAGGAAGTACTACACGCAGGCATAGACTATCTGCAAGCCAAAGAAGCAGCCAAAGCCAGCAACCTGATTTCTGACAAAGTATTTATGGTCAAAATGTGTGTGCAGTACTTTGCGGTGCAACTGAAAAAGATAGATTGGGAAAAACAAGCAGGCTCACACCCAGAAGTAAAAACCTTGCTCACCTACCACGAAAAGGTACAGCAACAAATAGAAAAGGCTCAGACAATGGCCAATGTAGACAACCTGAAAGAACAAGGCTCCAGTCTGCTGGAAAAAGCCAAAAAGGCAGTGCAGTAGTTTTTGCCTACAAGCACCAAGTTATTTTTATTAGTTTACAAGAAGGGCAGATTGATGCTATTTCAGGAACATCATCAATCTGCCCTTCTTGTAAACTTTTTTGATCCTCACTTACACAGCCACCAGTACCTCTTCCAAAGCTTCATAATTAGCTGTGATAATTGTAGCAATGTCTGCATCGGTCAGAGCAGTGGAAACGAACAGGCTTTCAAACTGTGAAGGAGCCAAATATACGCCCCGCTTCAACATAGCCTGAAAATACCGGGCAAATTGTTGTAAATCAGACAACTTAGCCGAAGTAAAATCATACACCTCATGCTCAGTAAAGAAAATGGAAAACATGGAACCGATGTGATTGATGGTACATGATACCCCCAGCCTCTGAAGATTGTTTTGCATACCTCTTACAATTCCTGTTCCAATTTCATCCAGCCGTGTGTATACTTCCGGATGGTCGTTCAGGTAATGTAGCATGGCCAGTCCGGCAGACATGGCAATAGGGTTTCCAGACAACGTACCCGCCTGATACACAGGCCCCGCAGGTGATACATAGTCCATAAGTTCTTTTTTTCCACCATAGGCTCCTACAGGCATGCCACCGCCTATAATTTTACCCATTGTAATCAGATCGGCCTGTATACCCATGCGTTCCTGTACACCGCCTTTGGCCAGCCGGAAACCAGTCATTACTTCATCAAAAATCAGAATCGCACCTTCCCGTGTACAAAGGGCACGTAATCCTTCCAGAAATCCAGCTTTGGGCAGAACCAAGCCCATATTACCAGCCACAGGCTCAATAATCAGAGCCGCGACCTGTCCTTTGTTTTCAGTAAACAATCGTTCTACTGCCTGCAAATCATTGTAAGGAGCTGTCAGTGTATCATTGGCTACGCCTTGCGGCACACCTGGACTATCGGGTACACCCATGGTTGCTGCACCACTTCCGGCGGCAATCAGGAAACTGTCGCCATGACCATGGTAGCAGCCTTCAAATTTGATAATCTTATTGCGTCCTGTAAAACCACGAGCCAGCCTAATAGCCGACATACAAGCCTCTGTACCAGAGTTTACCATCCGTACTTTCTCCACATGGGGCACCATTGAAACAATGAGTTCCGCCATCTCTACTTCTTTACGTGTAGGCGCACCAAAGGAAAGAGAATTCCGAACGGCATCGGTCACTGCTTTTTCAATGATCTCGGCTCCGTGTCCCAGTACCATAGGCCCCCAGGAATTGATTAGCTCCAGATAGGCATTGCCGTCTTCGTCGTACAGATGGGCACCCTTTGCAGATTGGATAAATAATGGATTGCCACCGACAGCCCGAAAGGCCCGTACAGGCGAATTGACACCACCAGGAATGACTTGTTTGGCTTTTTCAAAGAGTTGTTGACTTTGGGAGGTATTCATAGACATTCAGATCAGACATAAAAGATGGTACAAATATCTGATACATCTCTGAATAAAAAAGAAATTCCTTTTAAAAAACACATGTTGCTCTGTTGGCTACTACAAAAAAACAACTAATATGTTTAGGAGAGTCAGAAAAGAAGGTCTCCTCTTCCTACTTTTACTTTTATTTTAGAGCATCTTATAAAATCTTTTCGTCACCCCCACTTAATAACTTTATGTATGATAAAGCCTCTTACACTTTATTTTCAGACCCTTTTATGCTACCCAGAACGCATCTTCTGGGTACTCGTTTTTTGTGCGGCTTTCTGTACAGCCGCTCGTGCAGTTCCTATATCTTATGTGCTGCCTCTGGCAGATACCAGTGTGTGTGGTGTCACCCATTACAACTGGCCTACTGCTTCAGGGCAAGCTTTGCTTTCTGACAAATACCGGGTCTGGGTATCGGATGCCTCAGGCCATGAAACAGAACTGAAAGTCCTCATGTCCAATGCCATTTATGCAGGTGACTTTGTCAGTACAGAACAGGTAGGTAGAACCTTTTCATTTGTCAACCTTTCCTATGACAAAGCTGTCTGCTCAGGCATCACCTTTCGTGTAGAAAAACTCTATGGCACAGGGGCTTCTGAGGTCGTTTTATCTCCCAAAAGTTATAAACTGGTACCTACCCTTGAGGCCAATGGTAAAACTGTTAAATTTAGTCTAAACGAAAATAATAAGTACCTGTCTGTCAACTTCAAAAGCAGCGACAATGAAACGACTGTCCGCAAGTGGATCAAGCACATGTTATGTATCTACATAGATCCTAAAGAAACAGATATACCCAACCCAACTGCGGCAGGAGTAGTTGTATATACTCCAGATGTCCCAGCCGCTGCCCTAGATGCGGCCAGTACTATATATTTTCCGAAGGGCTATCACAACCTGAAAAACTATACAGGTGGCAGTTCCATGATTGACACTGACGGAGTTATGTATCTCAAGGCCAATCAAGCTATTTACCTAGAAGGAGGAGCCTATGTAGAAGGTTTGATAGATAAAAATCCATCCAGTAATGCCAATCAACGTTTCTACGGCAGAGGCATTTTGAGTGGAAGGCAATATTTCTGGCGAAATACACCAGGGTACACAGGTCGAGACTTCCGGCAGATTGTCAATCTGGGGAACAAAGTAAAAGTACAAGGTGTGACAATCATCGACTCTCCCAGTCATGGCATTGTCGCTCAGGAAACATTGGTTGAGAATGTAAAAATGCTGGGATGGCACTCCAACAATGACTGTGTACGGGTAGGTAGCAACTCCGAAATCCGCAACTGTTTCCTTCGGGCAGTAGACGACCACTTTTATAATTTCAATATTTGGGTACATCACTCAGTTTTATGGGCAGGACATAATGGGGCTATTCTTACCTACGGCTGGAGTGGAGAAGACAAGCCTGCTTACAATGCTGGTAGTTCGCTGATAGAAGAAATAGATATCATTAACCCAGAATGGATGAGTCTAGGCAACAACAACGGCCTGATTATGTCACAGGTAGGCTATGATTTTAAGCCGTTTGGTTATGGAGGTAGTACACAAACAGTCATGCGCAATATTCGCATAGAAGGCTCTATTCCAGGCATTACAAATCTAAAACCTCGCTCTTCAGGTACAGGAACACCCATAGCCAAACAGATCGAAAGTGCCAAAGTTGGTTACCTAGGCGATTTACTACTAGAAAATATTTCAGTAGAAGCACAATTTAATAAAGGTCGTATCTTAGGCGGTATAGATCCAGATTTTGATGGAAACGCCATTTGGTATGTCAAAAACGTCGAATTTCGGAATGTCCGTATTGGGAATACCTGCGTGACAGACAGCAATAAAACACAGTTTTTCAACATAGATGCCGCAACCACTCAGAATCTCCTTTTTACTGGCTGTTCTAATGTGGTAGATCCAACACCTATAGATATAACTGACCTAACAGGCACTGTTATTTCCTGCAAAAGTGTAGCTCTTGCTTGGTCAGATGTAAGTGGGGAAACCAGCTATCGTATCCGACGACGCATCAAAGGAGAGATCAGTTTCTTGAACATCAAAGATGTAGCTGCTAATGTAACCCGCTACATGGATACAACAGCCAATGCCAGTACTAACTATGAATACATGGTTCGTCCACTTGTCAATGGCACAGCCGTTAAAATCTCCAATCTGGCTTCTGTTACGACTCCTGTATGTGAAGACACACGCCCAAAGGACTGTGCTGGCGTATCTGGCGGTACAGCAAAGCTAGATAGCTGTGGAATCTGTTCAGGTGGCACTACAGGCATCCAACCTTCAGCTCCAAAAACTTGGTATGCAGATGTAGATGGCGATGGCAATGGCGACCCTAACTCCATTTTAAAATCATGCACACAACCTATAGGCTATGTAAGCATAGCTGGCGACGAATGTCCACAAGATTCTGCTAAAGTAGTTCCTGGCCAATGTGGCTGTGGTAACCCAGAGAATTCATGTACACCCCCCGACCCTAACTGTGCCCAAGCAAAGCCCTATACTCCAACCTATTTATACAACCTTACAGGCATCAAAGTGATCTATCAAGGTAAATTGTATGAAAATCAATGGCCTACTTCAGGTGAAATACCTGGAAATCCGACAGGCCCTTGGAAACTCTTGGGCTTCTGTACATCTTTATCCCTCAATTGCAGTTCACTAAGTCCTTGGAATAACAACCAGATTTACACAAAACCTGGTACACAAGTAATCTATCAAGGATCTGCCTATACCAATCGGTGGTATACCAAAGGCAATATCCCTGGGCAATCGACTGTATGGCAATATGATGGTCTCTGCCAAACTAATTCTCAACAGACTATGCTTGTATATCCTAATCCTGTAACGGATGTGCTTACCTTAGATCTTGCACCAAACAAGGGTAACTACAAAATAGAAGTAATAGATGGTCTGGGACAAACACGTCTGATCCAACCAATCAGTAGTTCAGATCATCTCTACACACTATCCATCCGTCATTTGGGGGCAGGAATCTATAAGATCCGTCTTTACAACTCAAGTGGCATCCAACAGGTTACAGTACTTCAATTATAAGACTGTTTGCACACCCAAACAGTCTTTAGAACACGTTTAAATTTTGCAAATTTAAACGTGTTCTAATTTAGATTTACTACTACCCATTTTCCAACCCTAATCCTTTTCGTGTATATTTCCCATCCCCAACACCCATGCTAAGGTTTACAATCGTTTACCCGAAGTAGAAAAGTGTCTGGATTTGGATGAATCCAGACACTTCATATATTTTTGTATACTTGAGTCTCTTAATTAATTCTGCCCTGTCAGCAGTCGATATAACTTTCGCAAAAACGAAGGTTTAGGTTCTTCAGGTTTATGAGAAGAAATAGTGTAAATGGAATCAAACAATCCCTTTTGACTTTGGAATATCTGCAAGTCTGACGTACGTTTTTCTGGCAACATAATAGCCAATGATAAACCACCCCACATAGATCTGTTACTAGCATTTTCCGTCCCTATCGTTTTTTCTTCATAATAAAACACCCCAGGAATATAATCTATCTCTACATAATGTATATATGGGCACTGAGCCCAGTCAGCCTGAAGGATACCCTTTCTGCAATCCGGGTTAAAACTATCATAAAAAACTATATAAGACTTGCTTATATTTGATTATCAATAACTTAAGACAACGTGAGTGATCGATAAAGTGGTATATAAATACCTGACAGATAATAGGAGATAAGTACCATGTCCTCAAACCTATCAATTATCAAACCGTGTCACATTGACAATACCGGGCACCTTGTTCAGTTTTTTCATCAACGTTTCCAGGTGTTCAGTATCGTTGACAAATAGCATGATATTTCCTTCGAAAATACCTTCATTAGTCTCTATTTTGATAGACCGCATGTTTACTTTCAGCTCATTTGAGATAATCTTGGTTACGTCGTTGACTAAACCTACCCGGTCAATGCCTGTCAGGCGGAGGCCGGCTAGAAACGCCAGTTCTTTCTGAGAAGTCCATTTGGCTTTGATGATGCGGTAGCCATAATTAGACATCAATCCTACCGCATTGGGGCAGGTAGTCCGGTGTATCTTTATGCCCTCATTGACCGTCACAAACCCAAATACGTCATCGCCAGGAATCGGATTGCAGCATTTGGCTAGTTCATAGTCAATCTTGTCCATATCCTCGCCAATGAGCAGCATATCTGAGTCTACCCCCCGTACTTTCTTGATTTCTACCTCAAATGACTTGGCATCTTTAAATGCCCGTTTGTTGTCGGTAGCTCGTTTGGCCTTGTCATTTTTGAACCGTTTGACATCTGTTCGGGAAATAATTCCTTTGCCGACTTTATACAAAAACTCCTGTGAAGTCTTTACATCAAAATATGCCCGCATCTGATTAATCAGTTCATTGACATCTTGGTCTATTTTCAGTTTTTTAAGTCGCTGAATTACAATCTCTTTCCCTTCACTAACCGCCTTCCGGTAGTCTTCCCGCAAACATTCTTTGATTTTGCCCCTAGCCTTCGATGTGGTGACAAACTTGAGCCAGTCTTCGTTGGGTTTCTGTTTGCTGGAAGTCAGAATTTCCAGTTGATCCCCATTCCGGAGAATGTAATTGATCGGTACCAGTTTCTGGTTTACCTTGGCTCCTAGGCAATGCATGCCTATTTCGGTATGAATGTCAAATGCAAAATCTAAGGCTGTCGAGTTGGCAGGCAGTACACGTAGTTCTCCTTTGGGTGTAAAGACAAATACCTCTTCATTAAAGAGGTTCATGCGGAAGTTGTCTACAAACTCAATGGCAGAGCCTTCGTCATTTTCCAGCATTTCACGTACCCGTTGTATCCAGTTTTCTACGCCTTTTTCATTCTCATGAATCTTGCCAGACTCTTTATATTTCCAGTGGGCAGCATAGCCTTTTTCGGCAATATCGTCCATCCGTTGGGTTCTGATCTGCACCTCTACCCATTGCCCGGTTTTACTCATAGCCGTGGTATGCAGCGACTCGTAGCCATTGGCACGTGGCGTACTAATCCAGTCACGAAGTCGGTCTGGATTAGGCGTATAGTAGTCGGTTACAATAGAATAAACCTGCCAGCAGGCATTTTTTTCCTTGTCAATGTCTGTTTTAAGAATAATCCGGATGGCGAATTTGTCGTATACTTCCTCAAATGGAATTTTTTGCTTCTGCATTTTCTTCCAGATAGAGTAAATAGACTTTGGCCGCCCTTTAATCACACATTCAAACCCTTCTGATTTAATGGCTTCATCGATAGGAGTAATAAAGTCATTGATAAACTTCTCACGAGCAGCTTTGGTTTGTTTTAGTTTTTGGGCAATAGATTTATAGGTATCCGGATCGGTATATTTCAGGTACAAATCTTCCAGTTCAGACTTAATGGCATACAAGCCCAGCCGATGGGCCAGCGGAGCATAGAGGTACATGGTTTCGGAGGCAATTTTTAGCTGCCCATTTCGTGACATACTTCCCAGCGTACGCATGTTGTGAAGCCTATCAGACAGTTTAATGAGAATCACCCGTACATCATCTGAGAGTGTAAGCAGCATTTTACGGAAATTTTCCGCCTGTTGTGAAGTTCCATACTCAAACGTACCCGCAATCTTGGTCAAGCCATCAATAATCTTGGCCACTTTCAACCCAAACTCCCGCTCAATGTCTTCAATTTCCGTATCAGTATCTTCTACCACATCGTGTAGCAACGCCCCCACTACCGAGGTAGTACCCAAGCCAATTTCTTCTACGGCAATTTGTGCCACAGCCAACGGGTGGTAAATGTAGGGTTCGCCCGATTTTCGACGCATACCCTTATGAGCTTCTAGGGCTGTATTAAATGCCTTTTTAATAATTTTCGCATCACCGTCTTTCAGCGTTGGCTTCATTGCCCGCAAAAGTTTCCGATACTGCCTTAGTATTTCTTTCCGTTCCTGTTCTGCATCAGGAACTGTTTCCATGATCACTTCAGTCTGCATGAGCAATATACTACTAGAAGAGTTTTACTAAATAAGAAAATAAAAATAACTCCCTCTTTCTCAACTCGTTTATCCCACTTCATCAATCTTTGTTGAGCCTATGTGTCAGAGGATTAATTTTACATAATATAACAAACAAAAGCAATGACAAAATACGTTGGTGCAAGTTCTTTGCTGAAAAAGCAGAAACAAATATTTTTTTATCAAAACTATTTGGTTTGTAAAATTATCTTTCTACATTTGCAGTCCTTTTGCGGATGTGGCGTAATTGGTAGCCGCACCAGACTTAGGATCTGGCGCCGCGAGGCGTGGGGGTTCGAGTCCCTCCATCCGCACCAAACCCTCAAAACAGCTTCGGCAGTTTTGGGGGTTTTTAGCTACATATGCCAGACAGGTCAACATTCCTGTACAACCTGTAGGAGTACCTGAATGCCAGAAACTTAGAAAAAACGAATAAACGTCAGCCCTAGTCAGGCATATTGCTTTATTCAGAGTGTAGATAGTGTTTAAAAATCCCATATATACGTCTGAGTACGTAGTATGAACGAACGACTTCCTTGTGGTGTGCATACTCGCTGAGAAAAAAACCTTCTTTCCCGCTGGTATCCCCTCATTAACGCTTACAAACAATAACTCATATGAATATCACGCTAGATCAAAAAGACACCACCAACGCCTCGATCCAAGTTCTGCTTGAAGAAGGAGACTATCAGTCACGGGTGGATAAAAAACTGAAAGACTATAGCAAAACAGCTACTATCAAAGGCTTCCGTCCTGGAAAAGTCCCCACAGGTCTGCTCAAAAAAATGTATGGAAAGAGCATTCTAGTAGAAGAAGTCAATAATATTCTGGCAGAATCTGTAGATGCTTATATTAAAGAGAACAAACTGGCCATTGTAGGTGATCCACTGCCTAACTACGAAGAAGCAAAGAACATTGATTGGGAAACACAACGTGAGTTTTCATTCAGCTATGACATCGGTCTGGTACCTGAATTCTCCTATGACCTAAATACCCTGTCTCTAACCCGCTACGAAGTAGAGATTACAGACCAGGAACTAAAAGAATCATTGGAAAACCTACAGGCTCGTCATGGTGACTATATTAAGCCAGAGACCGTCAGCAACAATGATCTACTATTTGGGAGTGTCAAACAGGTCAATGGTGACTTTCAGAAAGACAATGCCTACCTGTTTATCAATAAACTGACCGAAGAAACCAAAGCCCTGTTTCTGGAAAAAACCAAAGACACAACAGTCACTTTTGATATTCAGAACAGTTTTGCTGAAGTAGATTCGCTGCGCCTGTTTACCCAACTACCCCTGGATCAAGCTAGTCAGCTTGAAGGACCGTTTGAGTTTACTATCAACGAAATTGACCGTCAGGTACCTGCCCAGCTCAATGAGGAGTTTTTCACTAAAGTGTATGGCGAAGATATTAAAACAGAAGAAGAATTTAATGCCCGCCTGAAAGAAGAATTACAGAAACTCTACATCAAAGAAACCGAAAGTCGCCTAACCAAAGCCGTACAAGAGCAACTAGTCGAGCAAACTAGCATCGAACTGCCAAACGACTTCCTGAAACGTTGGCTGAAAGTAAGCAACAAAGACATCTCTGAAGAAACTATTGCCAATGAGTATGAAGACTTTGTAAAAGGACTGAAGTGGACGCTGATCAAAGACAAGATTGCCAAAGATCATGACCTCAAAGTAGAACATGAAGAAGTACTAGAACAAGCTAAAGCTTCTTTCAAAGAAGTATATGCATTCCTGCAAACCAATACACCCGAAAACGAAGATCTGCTTAACCGACTGGCAGACAACTACCTGCGTGCCGAAAACGGACAAAACTATATGAATGTGTTTCAGCGGGCATTTACTGACAAAGTGGCAGCTTTCGTCAAAGAAACAGTAAAAACAGTCGTCGAAAAAGTACCTGCCGCAGAGTTCAATAAAGCAGAAGCATAATTTTATAGAATAATATATCCCTCCTGAATCTACTATAAAATCCTGACTAATAGGACATTAACTAAATGTTTCCTGTCCATCTATTTTTCTGTTCTTCTAGTCAGGTATAGTAATTGCTATAAACAAAAAGGCCCTTTTTGGCAAAGGGCTTTTTTGTTTAATATTAATTTGTATTTTGCCATCCGTAACATACAGATACAGAAACCAAGAATTTTGACAGGAATATCCCAGACCATTGAGTGTTGCATAGCCACCTCTCTGTATATATCCGGCTCTGTGCCCAATCTGCTCTGCCTGATTTTCCCTGATCCAAAATTGTAGGCTCTTAATCATTTATTTCACATTTGGATATTCAGGTACCTATGTTTCACAAAGATTTAAGTAGCGAAGAATTTCGCAAATATGCCGTTAAAGGACAGAACATCAGCGGATCGGTCGTTGACAGCTACGTACACCATGTCGAAAGCATGACTCGTGCCGTCATTGAAGAACGCCCCATGAACTTCCGTGAGGTGGATGTATTTTCCCGCCTGATGGCAGACCGTATCATTTTTCTGGGCCTTGGTATTGATGATAATATCGCCAATATCATTATTGCCCAGTTGCTTTTCCTCGAATCAGCCGATCCTAAAAAAGATATTCTGTTGTATATCAATAGTCCGGGAGGTTCAGTATATGCTGGCTTGGGTATTTATGATACCATGCAATATATCCGCCCTGATATTGCTACGATCAATGTGAGTATTGCTGCTTCTATGGCCTCTGTGCTGTTGTCCGGAGGAGCTAAAGGCAAACGTTCGTCACTGAAACATGCCCGCACCATGATTCACCAGCCGTCAGGTGTGGCAGGTGGACAGGCATCGGACATTCAGATCTCAGTCAAACAGATCGTAACCCTGCGTGACGAACTGTATAGCATTTTGGCTACTCATAGTGGTAAAACCCATGAACAAGTCAAGGCTGACTCAGATCGTGACTACTGGCTCACAGCCAAAGAAGCCCTGGAATATGGCCTGATTGATGAAATTCTGGTACGTGAAGAAAAAGAAACCCCGTTAAAATAAGGGTCTGTGACGGAATATACAGAAAAAGCTAGCACGCATAGAATGAAAGAATCCTGCTAATCAGGTATTGACCTGCCATTCATCTGACGGCTAGATGTACTTCCTACGAAATACAGCAATGAATTGTCTTTTGTCTATTAACTTATTAACTCGACTAATATGAATAAATATAGATATTCTGATGAAGAACCGGAAATGCCCAAACCGGAAACATTAGAAAATATGGTATTCGGAGACCGTGTGTTTCAAAAGAAATTTCTCGAACAAAGAAAAATTTTTCTATGGGGTCCAGTAGACGATGAATCAGCCCGCTACCTGGTCAATCGCCTGTTGTACCTGGATGCCGAAAAACCTGGTGAAGAAATATCTTTCTACATCAATAGTCCCGGTGGCGTAGTAACCTCTGGCATGGTCATCTACGATACCATGAAAATGATCCAGTCTCCGATCTCTACCATCTGTATGGGTCTGGCGGCATCTATGGGTTCTATCTTGCTGTCAGGTGGTGCAAAAGGTCGTCGTTTTATCTATCCTCATGGCGAAGTAATGATTCACCAACCTAGCATTGGTGGTTATTTTCAGGCAAAATCCGTAGATTTAGAAATTCAAGCCCGTCAGATTGAAAAAACCAAGTTGCTCGGAGCCCAGATTCTGGCTGATAACTGCGGACAATCATTGGAGAAAATACTGAAGGATTTTGACCGTGATTACTGGATGGATGCCGATGAAGCCCTCAAATATGGCATTGTAGATGGAATTATCGACAAAATATAAAAGCCTCTTTTCAATAGCTGACAATAAATTGCTGCCTATGACTACAGAGCCTTTTTTTAAACTCTGTCAAAATGCAGCAATTTATTGCTTGATAGGTACAAGTAGACGAAAATCTGCTTACTTTTGTATCTGGCTTTCAGAAAAAAATCATTGGTAGGACAGTATAACCTTACTGTTTTTATTATACACACTCTAGCATTCAGATAGAAGTAATACCCTGAATGCTGCATGTCAGACATCACATGGCACAAATTAGTTGCTCTTTTTGTGGGCGAGGAAAAAAAGAGGTTTCATTAATGCTTTCGGGTATTAATGCCCACATCTGTGACCGTTGTATTGAACAGGGGCACCAGATTATTCTGGAAGAAACACGTCCCAAAGAACGGAACACAGCCCCCAAGCTTAACCTTATCAAACCGACAGAAATGAAAAAATTTCTGGATCAGTTTGTGGTAGGTCAGGATGAAGCCAAAAAAATATTGGCAGTAGCTGTCTACAATCACTACAAACGCCTCATGCAGCCTAAAGGGGAAGATGATGTAATGATCGAAAAATCAAACATTATCATGGTCGGCGAAACCGGAACCGGAAAAACCTATCTGGCTCGTACCATGGCCCGCTTGCTGCAAGTTCCTTTCTGTATTGCCGATGCCACCGTGATTACCGAAGCTGGCTATGTAGGCGAAGACGTAGAAACCATACTGACCCGCCTCCTGCAAGCCGCTGATTATGACGTAGAAAAGGCCGAACGAGGCATCGTTTATATTGATGAAATAGACAAAATAGCCCGTAAATCAGACAATCCGTCTATTACCCGTGATGTCAGTGGCGAAGGTGTACAACAAGCCCTACTGAAACTACTGGAAGGATCAATGGTCAATGTACCGCCTCAGGGAGGTCGCAAGCATCCCGACCAAAAGATGATTGCAGTGAACACAGAAAATATTCTATTTGTATGTGGAGGAGCCTTTGAAGGCATTCATCGCCATATTGCCAAACGTATCAACACCCGCCCCATTGGCTTTAGTGGAAACTCAGGATTTGACAACCTGCACGAAAGTGAAACCCTTCTTAAATATGTCACAGCACAGGATTTGCGTTCCTTTGGACTGATTCCCGAACTGCTGGGTCGTTTGCCCGTACTTACCTATTTGGAACCTCTGAGTCGCGAAACCCTACGTCTGATTTTGACAGAACCCAAAAATGCCATTACCAAGCAGTATCAGAAATTATTCGAAATGGAAGGCATTGAACTTTCTTTCAGCAACGATGCCCTCGATTATATTGTCGAACAAGCCGTTGAATGCAAACTCGGAGCCCGAGGGCTGCGGTCTATTTGCGAAGCCATCATGACCAACCTCATGTTTGACCTCCCCTCCCGCACCGATGTACAGGAATATAGGGTTGACTACGAATTTGCACGTATGGAATTCGAAAAATCAAAGTACCTAGTTCTTAAAGCAGTAGCATGAAACAAGATTCCTGCCAAAGTATCTATGAATTAAACTTTGGCAGGAACTTTATTTCGAATCTATCTGACAGAAGCCATTTCCTTCAAATCTCTAGACATCTCATCCAAAACAACCTCAAATGTTTGTTTAACGGCGTTCCACTGCTTTTGTAGCCGGTTATCATTCACATTTGATAAAGACCCTTTTCCTATCTGTTCCATTTCCCGTAGTTGTTCATAGGTCTGATTCATTCCCAACAATTTGAGATTTCCTTTCAGGCTATGTGCCGCATGAGCAATCTGAGGCTTATTGTTTTGTTGAATTCCCTGCTCCAACTGATATAAAATCACAGGTATATCCTTCAAAAAACACCGGATAATTTCCGAAAGAGTCTCTGGACTATCTCCTACTGACTCTTTTAACAATTCCATGTCATACGATTTAGAGCTATCTTCCACAATATTGAACATTAAGGTGTCGGAAAAAAAAAGATTTTATCGTACATAGCGATTCCATAAGTAAAAAATAAAGTAAGTCTATTTAGTACATACTACTAAAATAACAAACCTTGGCCTGATCTATACCTGACCACCTATACATTGGGTAAATATGTGGGTACTATTAGCTTTCATTCACTCGATTCTTACCATTAAATAGTATTTTTAATAAATTTACTTACATATTTCTCCGAAACCGTATTAAGAAGAAATAGCTCATACAACTGATAATTAAGCTCCTATCCTAAAGACAATGTGTATAAAAAAATAAAACCATACATCTGCATGAGATTAGAGAAATAGTTTCAATAAAAAAGATTAAACTAAGAAATGATATATAAAAAAAATACTTTGCAATTATATGACTATCAACAAAATACTGTTTTCTTTATGAAAAAATCTGTGTTTGTAAAACTTTCCATGCCCTAAGAAATAAGAAAAAAAATACCAGAATAATACCGAGAAGTATTTGTATTATTGCTATTTTCGTACATACAACCAAACCATCATAGCCACATCTTAAAATACTACGTATCCTTTTCTACCTATTTATTTTTATTTCTCATGAAATATACAAAACCTCTACTTATTGGTTTTTTGTTACTGTCTTCTAACATTGTATGGGGGCAAAAAAACAAGAACGATATACCCAAAGCTTATGATCTGGAGAATCTAGGCGACTCGGTAAACAGTGTATATGGAGAATTGGGGCCAGTCATTACACCGGATGGGCAGACAATTTATTTTGTCATAGATGGGCAGCCAAACAATGTATTTGGAGCAGATGATTCACAAGAAATCTGGTATTCTACTAAAAAAGCCGACGGAACTTGGAGCCAGTCTAAACGGATGCCCCTACCATTTAATATAGAACAGTACAATTCTGTGGAAAGTGTATCCTCTGATGGAAGCACCTTGCTTATTCGCGGAGGATATAAAAATGGCAAGCTAAAAGACGAGCTTGGCTATTCGTTCTCACACCGTACCGAAAACGGCTGGACAGTACCCCAATTTATAGAAATTCAGGACTTTCAGCTGCTCAACAAAGGTCGTTATTCCAATATTTTTCTGGCCAATGATGGCAAAACAATGTTTCTGGCCTTTAGTGAAGTGAAAGGCAGTGAAATCAACGATCTGTATGTAAGCATGCTGCAAAACGGCAACAAGTGGTCACGCCCAGTTCCTATTGGAAGTGACGTTAATACTACTTTCAGTGATGATACCCCTTTTCTGGCTGCAGATGGTAAAACCCTGTACTTCAGCAGCGACCGTCCGGGTGGTTTGGGCAGTCATGACATTTACATGAGCCGTCGTCTGGATGACAGCTGGCAGAAATGGTCTACCCCTGTAAACCTGGGAGCTCCAGTCAATACTGAAAGTTGGGATACTTACTATTCCATGGATGCCACAGGCGAATATGCCTACCTGATTTCAGATAAAAATAGCCGCGGCGAAACGGATATTGTACGCGTCAAGCTGAAAGAAGAATTCCGTCCAGAACCTGTTGTATTGATTGTAGGAAAAGTATTTAATTCTAAAACCAATACTCCTTTAGATGCCATGATTAGCTACGAAGTACTGCCTGACGGTACAGAACTAGGTATAGCTCGTTCCAATCCAGCTACTGGCGAATACAAAATTGTGCTCCCCTATGGTAAAAAATATGGTTTCCGTGCCAAGGCCAATGGGTATGTTTCTGTCTCTGACAACATAGATCTGACAAACCTAAAACCAGACGACAAAACTACTGCCATGCTAACTGACACCACCCTGTATCAGGTAAGTATACTAGAAAACAGGACTCGCCTGGGCGAAACAGCTAGTGGAAACCTAAACGATGCTGCTCTTACAGCAGATGATACACCACTGCTTCCTGCCACAATGGCTCAGGATACTACTGTAAGTCTGGGCAGTATCATTGACCGAAATCTGTCGTTGGTGCCCATTGAAGTAGGACAGACCGTACGCATGAATAACCTCTTCTTCGACTTTGACAAAGTTCAATTGCGGGAAGATTCTTACCCAGAACTGGATCATATTGCTCAGTTTATGGAAGAAAACCCTCGCATAAGCATAGAAATTGAAGGGCATACCGATGCCCTCGGCACAGAAGAATATAATCAAATGCTTTCAAGTGGGCGTGTCACTAGTGTGAAAGATTATCTGTCTACCCAGAAAAACATTGATTCCAGTCGTATCATTGTCAAAAGTTACGGCGAATCTAAACCTATTTCAGAAAACGATACAGAAGAAGGTCGTTCCAAAAACCGTCGGGTTGAATTTAAGATTATAAAAAATTAATTGATCCGAGTTTGTCTATTCAGCCTCGTATGTGCCTACGGTTCTGCCTGCACATACGAGGCTTTGTACTGATATATAGTAAGCACTTCATGTACCTCCTACGCGTACATTATCTTTGGATCGTTGTTCTGGTAGAATAAAAAATCCTGAAAAATATTGTGCAATCCTACCCGAACCCATACCTTTACAAAATAGCAGTTTACGTCTTCTCTGATTATGACATTTCAACCACAGTCCCTCCAACCTACCACTCCTCGAAATACCAAAAAACGTGAATGGTTTAGTGAATGGTTTAACTCACCCTATTACCATATACTCTATAAAAACCGGGACGACAAAGAAGCCCGCCACTTTATAGATAACCTACAAAATTTTCTAAATTTTACGGATAAGAACAAAATTCTGGATCTAGCCTGTGGTCGTGGCAGACACTCTATCTACTTGAATTCCAAAGGGTTTGACGTAACAGGCATTGACATTGCACCTGAAAACATTTCCTATGCCAACCAGTACAGCAATGACCGGCTTCATTTTTATGTACATGACATGCGAGAACCTTATCTGAGAAATCAGTTCTGCTATGTACTCAATCTTTTTACCAGCTTTGGCTATTTTGAAACCGAAGGGGAAAGTATCAATGCCGTGTGTACTGCCGCAGAAGCCCTGAAGAAAAATGGAAAACTGGTACTAGACTTCTTTAATACAAAAAAAATCCTCGCCACTCTCCAGCCCCATACCATACGGAAAGTAGAAGGAATTTCCTTTGATATCCAGAAAAAAGTAGAAAGCAATTTTATCATCAAAGATATTCGTTTCGAAGATCAAGGACAGACGTTTTATTTTCAAGAACGAGTCAAAGCCATTCTTTGCGAATCGTTTATGCACTATTTTGAGGTAGCAGACCTGGAAGTATTGCACCTTTTTGGCGACTATGACCTAAGTCCTTACCATGCAGACACCTCTGACCGTATGATTTTTATTGTCCAAAAACCCGACCGCCAGAGTTTTAGTCTACGGATGTAAACAGACACATAACTCTTAGCTACTGTTTTCAAACGGTAGCTGAAGAGGTTTTAAAACACTCCCACAGTTTTTTACTTTTGTTCCGAGAGCATTTTGAGCAAAACGCCGTTTGTCCATCCAAATCCATCCTGTACAGGGTATTCACCACCTCCAGCTTTCAAATCAGTATCCATTACATTGTATTTCTCTACCATTTTTCCAGTTTGCTTGTAAACCTTTGTATTGAGAGTCATCCACCTTTGGCGAATGGTTTCGGCTAGTGAACTATAAGTACTGTTTTTCAGAGCCTTGTACGAAACCCACTGTAAGGGAGCCCAGCCATTGGGAGCATCCCATTGCTGTTCTGTCTGAGTCAACGTAGTAACCAGTCCACCAGGTTTAAGAAAGTCTTTTTGAAGCTTTTCAGCTACCACAGCCAGATTGCCACCCGTCATTTTGAAAAAGAACGGATACATACCTGCCAATGAATATATTCCTGTGGTACGAGAAGCAACGAAATCATAGTCCATAAAAAAGCCGCCTTTTTTATCCCAGCAATAAGTTGCCACCGCCTTTTGCCGTCTGCTAGCCGCTTGGGTATAAGTCTTTTCTTGGGTCTTATTTCCTTTTTCAGCATAGGCTTTTGCAAGTGTACACTCCAGATGGTACATCAAACTGTTCAGATCTACAGGTGCTAACTCTGTGGTGTGGATTGTAAGGAGAGACTTTTCGTCCCGCATCCAGCGACTAGAGAAGTCCCAACCTGACTCGCAGGCGGCCCGGATGTTGCGGTACAGATCTTCTTGGTTTCCGGTATACTTCTGCCCCAGTAGGAAATCTTCCCGATACGACTCGGCACGTGGTGTAGCGGCATCGTCCCAATAGCGGTTCAGTATAGCTCCGTTAGGCATACGTACCACCCTCCGGTAGGCAGGCAAAGAACCTGTCAGTTTTTCAGCACCATTCATCCAGAACCTGTATTCTTTCTCTAATTGTGGCAAATACCGGGTATAGGCACTTTTCCCCTGGGTCTCGGCCAATATGTCTACCATCAGAGCAAAAAACGGAGGTTGGGAACGGCTCAGATAGTAGGTACGGTTGCCATTGGGTATAAAACCCAATGTATCAATCAAATAAGCAAAATTATCTACCATATGCTGGATCATATCCACATGCCCAGATACTTGCAAGCCTAGCATGGTAAAATAGCTATCCCAGTAGTAAACTTCCCCAAAACGTCCACCAGGAACAATATAAGGGTGTGGTAGAGTGACCAGTGAACTTCCCTGTACAGGTATCTGTGGCTGGCGGCTTAGTACACGCCAAAGGCTAGCCATATGTTCAGCTACCGAAAGACTCATATCTGATTTGAATCCAGAAGAAAAACTTATCGGCAACTGGTAGTTGACCAGCACAAAATCTCGCAGGTCAAAATCGGGTTGTCCCCGCTGTGCCTTGTATTTAGCCACAATTTCCGCTACCGAAAACCGGGGTGTACAATCGGGAAAGGTCTTGGAATCTTCAAAAACTCTGTCTAACTGAACAGCTTTAAAGAACTCCTCATACGCAGTCTGAACCTCCTGGCTTACGACTGACTGCTGTGCAAAAGTTAGGCTCAATATGAATACAACTAAGTGTCTAAAAATATGTACACTGTGAATCCTTTTCATAGGGATAGGGTAAACAGAATTAGGGGATAAAAAAACAGCATTTCATACACAAGTGACGAAAAAGCCTTTTACCTTTCATGCATCACTGGATCAGGCCCGTCCAGAGAAGATATATATCCCTGACAATCAATATTGATTTCATAGCCGCACCAAATTTAGTCTGGCAGTGAAATCTTTCCCATCGTAACGGAAGGTATTCCGGGATGCTTACCCAGACTAGGGCCTGAGCCTGCTACAGTTTCATTTGCCAAAACGGCAAACAAAACGGCTTCTTTGGCATCGGGCAAAATATGTAAGTCATGGGTTGTTTTAAACGATACATCTGGCAAATATTGCTGCAAATGTCTCATCAATGTGGGATTATGCATGCCACCGCCGCTGGCATATACGACTGGAATCCCGTGAAAATCTATTCGTTGTATGGCTTCCGCAATGGCTCTAGCCGAAAAACAGGTAAGTGTAGCTATTAAATCCTGGGGGGGGAGGTGTACTGTTGCAGATACAGCCTGTGCCTGCTCCACATATTCTTTGCTAAACAACTCTGGCCCTGTCGTTTTAGGAAACACTTCTGCAAAAAACGGGTGTTTCAGTAAGGCATCCAGCAATGATTCATTCACAGTGCCCGATGCAGCAATAGCCCCGCCTTCATCAAATGGCTGGTGAAAATAACTTTGTACATATCTGTCTATCAGGGTGTTGCCTGGGCCGACATCTGTTGAAAACATTCGTGCCGCATTGCCATCTCCAGAGAGGTAGGTAAAATTAGCAATACCACCGATGTTAAGCATGATCCGATCTTCTCCAGCACACGAAAAAAGCAGGTAGTCGCCATAAACGGCTAGGGGAGCTCCTTCACCTCCGGCAGCAATGTGTTTTTGCCGGAAATCGCTCAGTGTCAGAATACCTGTCTGCACAGCAATATGGTCTCCATCTCCGATCTGCAAGGTGGCATTGGGAAAGTCTTGGCGGTGATGCAGCCGCTTGGGAGCATGGTAAATGGTTTGTCCATGGCTGGCAATCAGGTCTATCTCCTGAGGATCTTTCCGCCATTTTTTCAGGCATGACAGTACCATTTGGGCATGCAAACTACCAATCCAGGGATTAAGCAGGGTAAGTAATTCCAGGTTTACGTTTTTTTGTGAAAACACTTCCCGAATGCGTTGCTTGATGTCTTCGGTATATAAAACCGTCTCAAAAGCCAATACTTCCACAGATGTATGCAGACCACTTCCCGAAAAACAACACAAGGCTACATCCAAGCCATCTAGTGAAGTACCTGACATTAGCCCCACAATCATACGTTTAGATTTCTGACGTAGGTCAAACAATTTTTTTATAGAATCCATCCAATACAAATCAAAAAAGATCTAGTAGACATTCTTTCTTTACCAACTACCCCAATTTAGGTGTGCGAATATCTGTAGGAGCACCGAAAGTACATATAAAATTTTCAATAAAACTTACGTTTTCAGAAAATTTAGCACGAATTTTGTAACTTTGGCTATGCAATTATGATCAACTATCACCCAATCAATAGCTTTGTAATGACGTGTATGAGAAAGAATGCCATTTTTCTATGGGCAATAGCCGTCTTTAGCTTTTTTAGCTTTTCTACTGGTGACCCCTATCGTCAAATTGACAATGACAGTTTTGGTACCGGCGAAATACTAGAATATCGTGTCCATTATGGGTTTATCAATGCTGGAGAGGCATCTGTACGTGTTTCTCCCAAAATTCATACAGTAAACAATCGTCCTTGTTATGAGGTTACTGCTTTTGGAAAATCCGTCGGAGCCTTTGACTGGATTACCCGTATCCGTGACACATGGCAATCTTATATAGACACATCTGCCATGCTTCCACATCGGTTTCGTGCCCATATAGAAGAAGGAAAATACCGTAAAGACGAAACAGTATATTTTGACCATACTGCCCATACCATCCGTTCGGTTGAAAAAGATGAGGCGACCAAGGATTTTCATATGCCCGCCAATGTACAGGATGTAGTCAGCGGCTATTATTTCCTGCGAACCATTGACTTTAACCGCCTTCATACTGGTGATATTGTGCCAATTCCAGGTTTTTTTGATGATAAACTATACGATTTCAAAATACGATACATAGGCAAAGAAGATGTCAATACAAAGTTTGGAAAAGTACGTTGCATAAAAATATACCCGCTCATGCCTAAAAATGAAATGTTTGATGGCGAAAGTTCCATCCGCGTATGGGTGACGGACGATAAAAACAAAATTCCTGTCAAAATAGAAGCTGACCTGTTTATGGGAGCGGTTGCTATGGATCTGAAAGGATACAAAGGCTTGAAAAATACCACGACTTTCCGGGATTAAGCACTTATTTTCAGCCAAAAGTCAAAGAACAACATCCAGATATACCTCTCATCCGTACATGATTAAAAATATGTGTAATATGAACATTGTATTAAAATCTACTCTGGTACTGGTGTCTGTACTATCTCTGGCAGCCTTTGTGCCAAAATCATCTCCGCCTGAGGCTGGCGACAAAGCACCTGAAATTTCATTGGCTACACCTGAGGGAAAAGTACTGAAACTTTCTTCCCTGAAAGGAAAAGTTGTGCTACTCGACTTCTGGGCATCCTGGTGTGGTCCTTGCCGCCAAGCAAACCCGGAAGTAGTCAAACTCTATAACACCTACAAAGACCAAGGATTTACAGTATATAGTGTATCACTGGATCAGCAGAAACAACGATGGGTAGATGCCATTACCAAAGATAGACTGGTATGGGAAAATCATGTGTCTGATTTACGTTTCTGGAGCAGCCAAGCAGCTACAGACTATGGGGTAGAAGCCATTCCTGCCACTTTTCTGATAGACCAGAATGGTGTCATTATTGATACTGACCTGCATGGACGGGCTCTGGAAAATGAAATAAAAAAAGCATTAAAGGTCAAGGTCAAATCTAAAACCAAAAAATAAGCATTTAACGGTTTTGCGGTTAGCCATACATGAGTAAAAGGGAAAGCTTTGCTTAGAAATTGTTTCGAATGTGGCAAGCCACTATAGCTACAAGTCAAGCCTTAAAAATAAGCCAGTTTTTTTATTTACTCATTTTTTATATTTCCCCTCAAGTCTTACAGGAAGAAATTGCAAATTTTGTAGTTTATCCTGTATGTATCTTCTTTTCTGTTGTACCCTACGATTTCTTTTGGTATCTATACAGCTTGATCGGTCAATTGAACGCAAAATTAGCAGCTGATTAAAGAGAAAATTTTGTTTTTCGTTGGTTTTTTCATAAAATCGTCACGTTTTTATGAAAAAACTATACTTGATTAGTTAAAAATTAGTACCTGCACCCATGTGTACGTACATGTATCATGCGCCTATGCGATATACCAAATTTTAAATAATAACATTTATTATCTTTCTCTCAATACAAAGTAATTCCTTTCAGAATACATATATTTGTCCCTAATTCAGATCCATGCAATCCTAATAACGATTTATGAGTATCAATCCAAGCTACAAAGTGCTGATAGTGGATGATGAGGCGGATATTGCTGAATTACTCCAATATAATCTGGTAAAAGAGGGATACGAAGTAAAAGTAGCCTCTGATGGTAGAAAAGCCATCGAATTAGCCAGAAATTTTCTACCCAACCTAATTCTGATGGACATTATGATGCCCAATATGGATGGGGTAGAAGCCGGACGACAACTACGGGATATGCCAGAAATGAGCCATACCTTTATTATTTACCTCACGGCTCGTTCAGAAGAGTATTCGGAAGTAGCTGCCTTTGACGTAGGAGCTGATGACTATATTACTAAACCCATCAAGCCCCGTGCCCTGATGAGCCGGATCAATGCACTGTTTCGGCGAGAATCCAAGAAAACCAAACAGGAAGACCATATCACACTAGGCGACCTAACGATAGACCGAAAAAGCTACACAGTAACCAAAAACGGAGCTCAGATCACACTGCCCAAAAAGGAATTTGAATTGTTATACTTTCTGATACAAAACCCCAACAAAGTTTTCAGCCGGGATGATCTGTTGCAAAATATATGGGGAACAGATGTGTATGTACTGGCTCGTACGGTAGATGTGCACATTCGGAAAGTACGTGAAAAAATAGGTGAAAACAACATCAAAACGGTCAAAGGCGTGGGATACAAGTTTGAATTGCCTGAATAATTTTTATTTATATCTTTTTTTTGTAGCTCAGCAGGATCTGCGTAGCAGTAAATCCTGTATAGCCTTAGCCATCAGACAGCAGCAAACGGTATACTTATGCTTTTCGGTTCTAAAAGTGTCGCTTTTATCTTAGCACTGTTTATTGCTCTGATTACGACCGTTTTCCTGTTTTTATCTACCAATACGTCAGGGCAGATTCTGCTTATCTCCTTTAGTCTGTCGTTTGCTTCTTCGGCCATGCTTATTTATGGTACACTCGAATTTTTGGTTTTCCGGGAATTGAATCTGATCTATAACCTACTGGACAAAATAAAGCAGAAAGATTTCAAGGTCTCCAAAAAACGGGTGTTCCGAGATGCCAATCCATTGAAACTGCTTAACGAGGAAATCTATACCTATGCCACCCGAAAACAACAGGAAATAGACGAACTTAAACGCATGGAGGAATATCGGCGAGAGTTTGTAGCCAATATCTCACACGAACTAAAAACACCCATTTTTGCTGCTCAAGGCTTTATTCATACCCTTCTGGACGGAGCCATGGAAGATGAAAATGTGCGGGAAAAATTCCTGGAAAAAGCCGCCCGAAGTCTGGACAACCTAAATGTACTGGTACAGGATCTACTCACATTGTCACGCATGGAAAGCGGCGACATTAAAATGAAATACGAGAAATTTGACCTCTATGAACTCGTACACGAAATATTTGAACAACTAGAAGAAGGAGCCGAACGAAAGCATACCAAGCTTAGATTTGATAAAAGTCAGGCATCCAAGCACATAGCCTATGCCGACCGCCAACGCATTGGACAGGTACTGACTAACTTGCTCGACAATGCCATCAAATACGGCAGTGAAAACGGAAAGGTGCAGGTTGAAATTGAACATGACAAAGACCATCTAATTGTTTTTGTCAAAGACGATGGCCCTGGTATTGAACCGGAACACTTGAAACGCATTTTTGAACGATTCTATCGGGTAGAAAAAAGCCGTTCCAAAGACAGAGGAGGTACAGGTTTAGGACTAGCCATTACCAAGCACATTGTAGAAGCCCACGGATCAAAAATCAGCGTTACCAGCAAGCCGGGTAAAGGAACTCAGTTTCGGTTTAAACTCCAACGCGGCGACAAAGCCTAAAACTTGTCATGCTAAGCGATGCAAGCATAACATCTCAATAGGTTCTAAAACAATTTCTTAAAAATAGCGAAACCACCCATAGCTATTTTTAAGTTGACTATATCCTTTGCAGAGCGGATATAACAAGCCTACCATACAAAAACCAATCAGATAGATTCTAGGTAGGCTATACCCAAACGCTACAGGTAAACCTGTATAACCAGCCAGAAAATTTATTTCTTTCCAATCAAATCCAATCAAAAGAGCCGTTAGCCAAGCCAGACACTGCGTAAAGATCAGCATAGCCAAAAAGCAAAACAAAGGAGCTTGCCCAAAGACCAGCATGACCTTCCGAAAATCATGTTTGCGTTGCATGAAAGTGGCATAATCATCTGCTTCCAAAAGCATTCGGTTTTGCAGTATTATTCCCAAAACTGTCCCCAAAACCACCAAACTCACTCCCACTACAGCCAGTAAAGACCAAGGGGCAGCCAAGAAAAAAGGAGAAAAAAGAAATTTATACAAACTTATAATCAACAGAGATACCACTACCATTCGGTACCGATGCCAGGCAAAATGGTATTTGATGTAAAAAAACACGGTCAAGCCAACGACTACTGCCAGTCCGGCTACACCTGTTTCTGCGATGGTCTTGGCAATTTGCACACCAAGGGAGGTCGGAATACCCGAAAGTCGAAAATCTTTGTGAAACCATACAATTACACATCCTAAGGTCATGAGCATTAATGCCACACCACGGATCATATCTACCACGGCAATGCGACGTACAATTACCTCTATATCTGGGCGTTGAGTCATTGTTTCCATAGAAATAGCTATATAGTCAGAGAAAAAAGTTTCTGCCAGAATCCTTCAAAGACTCTGCCAGTAGTGGATAAATAAATTATTTTTCTATTTTTCTCTCCTTTATATACTTCTCATGGGCTACAACGACTCTATTCTACCCCGTTTACCCAACTCTACAGCTTGTAGATTACGTATGTTTTGGTCTACGATCTCAAAACGCAGCAAGGTTCGGATGGAATGAAAACCTTCCTGCCCTGCAGCTCCTGGGTTAATGTACAATAGGCCATTCAGATTTTTATCTGGCATAACACGCAAGATATGCGAATGACCACAAATAAAAATATTCGGGGTATCATTTTGTAAAAGCTTTCGTACCAATGGATTATACTTGGGTGGATAACCTCCAATATGCGTCATCCAGACATTCATTCCTTCACACACAAACCGCTGATGTTCCGGATATTGTTGTCGTAGATCTGCTCCATCAATATTTCCATACACAGCTTTTACAGGTGCCAGGGCTTCTAGGGGGGTCATTACCTCCGGAGTTCCTATGTCACCCGCATGCCAGATTTCATCACAGTCTTTCAAATATTCGATGATTCGTTCATCCATGTATCCATGCGTATCTGACAGCAATCCAATTTTCATAATCTAGGTATCCACTCATTTACTAATCTGTGCATTTTAATAAGAATTTCAATAAAAAAGAAAGCTATTCAACGAAATATCTCCGGATACACCTTATATTTCCCTTTTTATCTACGCATGAACAAAACAGTTGTTATTAATGTAGTAGGCCTGACCAGAAGGCTGATCGGCGAACACACTCCTTTTTTGAAACAATGGGCCACACAAGCCCAGATTGCGACCATTGAGCCACCTCTGCCAGCTGTTACCTGTACGTCACAGGCCACCTATCTGACAGGTCAGATGCCGGATGTGCACGGTATTGTGGGCAATGGCTGGTATTTTAGGGACGAATGTGAAGTAAAATTCTGGCGGCAGTCTAACAAACTGGTTCAGGCTCCCAAAATATGGGAAGTGGCCCGTCAACAAGACCCAAACTTTACCTGTGCCAATCTGTTTTGGTGGTACAACATGTATTCAACGGCAGACTTTTCCGTCACACCCCGCCCACAATACTTAGCCGATGGCCGGAAACTACCCGACTGTTATACCCAGCCCGCTGATCTACGTGACCGCCTTCAAACAGCCTTAGGTATATTTCCATTGTTTGATTTCTGGGGGCCACGTACAACCATCAAATCCAGCCAATGGATTGCAGAGGCATCCAAACTTGTCGAACAATGGCATGCTCCTACCTTAACACTTATTTACCTGCCTCATCTGGATTATAATTTACAACGTTACGGACTGGATTTCACCAAGATACACAAAGATTTACAGGAAATAGACCGAGTGCTACAAGACCTTATTTCATTCTACGAAAAGCATGATACACAAGTGGTACTTCTGTCAGAATATGGCATTACGACTGTCAGCCAGGCTGTAGACATCAACCGGGTATTGCGGCGAGCAGGGTATATTGCGGTGCGTGACGAACGAGGAACAGAGTTACTAGATGCTGGCATGAGCCGTGCCTTTGCTGTGGCCGATCATCAGGTGGCTCATGTGTATGTACCCAATCCGGCGGACATTCCACAGGTGCGTGCCTTGCTTGAGCAAACACCTGGTATTGAGCAAGTTTGGGGTGAAGACGAAAAATACCGCCACCACCTTACCCACGAAAGGGCTGGTGAACTAGTAGCCATTGCTGATAAAAATGCCTGGTTTACGTACTATTATTGGTTGGAAGATAGCAAAGCTCCTGATTTTGCCCGTATTGTAGACATTCACCGAAAGCCTGGCTATGATCCAGTTGAAATGTTTACGAACCCAGCCCTGAAACTATTAACAGTAAAGGTAGGTTTTACACTACTGAAGAAGAAATTAGGATTCCGTTACCTGATGGATATTATTCCATTGGATGGGTCACTGGTACGGGGCTCGCACGGACGGTATCCTGACAACGAAGCAGATGCTCCTGTCTTTCTGACACGCCAGAAAGAGATACTGCCAAAAGCTCCATTAAAGGCTACCCATGTATTTGACGTATTGCTGGCTCATCTGCAAGGAAAAGGGGCTAACGCCTGAAGTTGTTTACAAACAGGTGAAAATCTATTTTTTCCAGCCATATCTTACATAGACCTTACCCAAACAAGGAGGTGTTTTCCACATTTTTTGGGTGTGTATTATGATAATTAAACTTTAGTATGTATCTTTTGGCTACAGAAGACCGTATAAGTTAAGAAAAGGATTTTTGGTATGAAATTTGTAGAACTTTATATATAACTAGAATAAAATGATTTAATTTTTTAACCATATGACTATGAAACGTTTACTACTACTATTAACTACACTTACTAGCCTGGCTTTTATTCCTGGTGTATCTACTCAGGCCCAGGTCTTGAACGTTTCCAGTACACGAGAAATTGTTCTGACAGTAAAAGCAAATTATCCTAATCCTTACAACGAGCAAACAACCATTTTATTTTCATTGAATCGTCCCGAAACCATAAAAATTACGCTTTATAATATTTTGGGAGGAAAGATAAGTACCATTCTTCATGAGCACATGGAGGCGGGTGAGCATCAGGTTCTATTCAAAAGACCTGAAAATTTACCAGATGGCATTTACCTGTATACCGTTGAAGCAGGTAACAAAAGCCGTTCTATGCGTATGATTATTCGAAAATAATGCGAGTTAAATGGCTGAAAAATGATTATTTTCAAAAAAAAAGCTATTTAATTGTACTATCTAGGCATATAAGTACGCAGATCACATTTCAAATAGGCTAGAATTGTACTTTATGCATAGTCTATCGTCGAACTTACGTTAAATAGCACATAAAATTCAGAAAAGAGAGGCTTATCAGGAGGATTGATTGTTCAATCGTATGATAAGCCTCTCTTTTTTTGCCACAGATCGGCAAATACATCTGTAGCTTGACTTTTAGAAGCTTTTTAGTCTACCTTCTTTGTCTCTTTTTTTACAACTTCCTTCTCATAATACCTGCAAAAGTTGGTCAACGTACATTTGCTGCACTGCGGCGAACGAGCCAAACAGATGTAGCGGCCATGCAAAATAAGCCAGTGATGAGCTTTGGGAATCAGGTCTTGAGGAATAGATTTGATCAATTCCTTTTCTACTGCCAGCGGAGTAGATGCCTTCTGACTGACCAGTCCCAACCGCTTAGAGACCCGAAACACGTGCGTGTCTACGGCCATTGTTGGTTGATTGTAAATTACAGAGGCAATGACATTGGCTGTTTTTCTGCCTACCCCAGGCATTTTTTGCAATTCATCCACAGAGGCAGGAACTTCTCCTTTAAAATCTTCCAGCAGCATTTTAGCCATTCCCAACAAATGTTTTGTCTTATTATTGGGATAAGAAATACTTCGGATATAGGGAAAAAGCTCATCAAAATGACTGGCTGCCAAGTCTGAAACCGATGGAAACCGTTCGAAGAGAAGCGGCGTAACTAGGTTCACCCGTTTGTCAGTACATTGGGCACTGAGAATCACTGCAACAAGAAGTTCATACGGATTCTGGTAATGCAGTTCCGTCTGAGGGTTTTCAAAGTTTGTCGTAAAATACTCGATAAATTGCCGGTAACGTTCTTTTGTAGTCATGATTTGAGAAGGAGTATTTGCCAAAGTATCTAACGCATCCGGACGATGGTTACTCCACTGCCGCCCCGGTCGGCGTGTTCGTCCTGCAAGGAGGCTATTTCCTTGTATTGCTTCAAGTGATTCCGGACAAGGGTACGCAGAATTCCGTCTCCTTTGCCATGCACAATCCGTAGTTCAGACGAACCTAACATAATAGCCTGGTCTATGAGAGAGTCTATTTCTGCCAAGGCTTCTTCGCCACGTTTGCCTCGCAAATCAAGCTGGGTGCTAAAATTGGTCATTTTTTCATTCATGTCAATACCCTGCATACGAGGTGGAGTATCAACGATTTGCTGACGGTATTCTTTCCGGCTAATTTTTTCCAGACGCGTGAGCTTTACGTTTGATTTGAGTTCCCCGATGCGGATTTCTACATCTTTGCCTCGTAGACTTACCACTTCACCTACTGTCAACTGACCTTTGATCCGTACCAGATCTCCTTCCTGAATAGTACCGCCAATGACCTTGATTTCGGGTACGTCTTCTACTTCTATAGGCGTTTCTTCCCGAACGAGGGTTTTCTCAAAATCATTGAGGTCTTGCCGCAAAATTTTGGTCAGGTCTTTGTCTGCCTTCAGTTCGCGAATTTCCCGGATGGTAGTCTCAATCCGCTGATTGGCCTCTTTGAGCAGCCGTTTGGCTTCTTCCTTCGCCTGGTTGACTAATTTTTTTCGATCCGTTTCTAGCTCGGTTTTCAGGCTGTTGTATTTGGTTAGGGTAGCATTGAGGGTTTGTTGGGTCTGACGAAGTGTCGTGTTCTGTTCGGTTAGTTTTTGTTTTTCCGACTCAATTTCCCGCAACATTTTGTCAAAGTCTACATGGGTAGTACCTACTTTCTGCTTGGCTTGTGAAACAATCTCACGTGGCAAACCTATTTTCTGTGCAATTTCGAAGGCAAATGAGCTGCCCGGTCGTCCTATTTCTAGTTGGTACAGCGGCTCCAGGTGTTCGGCATCAAAACGCATGGCTCCGTTGATAACACCTTCGGTACGGTTGGCATAGGCTTTCAGGTTTCCATAATGGGTATTGACAACACCTGAGGCTTTTTTCTGATGCATGGCTTCCAGAATGGTTTCGGCAATAGCCCCACCCATCGCAGGCTCGGTTCCTGTACCAAATTCATCAATCAGAAACAAAGTCTGCTGGTCGGCATGTTGCAGGAAGTAACGCATGTTGGTCAGGTGTGAACTATACGTACTTAGGTCGTTTTCAAGAGATTGTTCATCGCCAATGTCAATAAAAACATCTCGAAACAACCCCATTTCTGAGTGGCTATCCATACTAACCAACAAGCCACACTGAAACATATACTGAGTCAAGCCGACGGTTTTTAGGGCAATAGATTTTCCTCCAGCATTAGGTCCTGATACAACCAGAATGTGTTGCTTTGCATCGAGTTGGATGGTGAGTGGAACAACCGATTTGCCTTGTTTCTGGAACGAAAGCATGAGCAGCGGATGTCGGGCATTACTCCAAGACAACAGCGGCTTTTTCAGAAAAACGGGCTTATCTGCCTGGGTACGCAGGGCAAATTTAGCTTTGGCCCGGATAAAATCCATGAGTCCCAGAAAGATATAAGCTTTTTTGAGAGAAGGTACATTTGGACGCAGTCTGTCGGTCAGGTGGGTGAGAATACGTACAATTTCACGTTTTTCCTGATAGCCTAATTCGGTAATTTCATTGTTCAGGTCAAAAATCTCTACCGGTTCCAGGTATACCGTTTGTCCGGTGGCAGACTCATCCTGGATAAAGCCTTTAATTTTGCGTTTGTGTTCGGCAGCTACCGGAATCACCATCCGTCCGTTTCGGATGGTAGCAGAGGCATCATCTGCCGTAAAACCCTGACTTACAGAATGTCGCAAGATACTTTCGAGCTTTTTTCGAAGATTTCCCTGTTCCGAAATAATCTGTCGGCGAATGGCCTGAAGTTCTGGAGAGGCATCGTCTCGAAGCCTGCCCCGCTGGTCTATGACCCGGTCTATGCTTTTGAGTAAATCTGGCTCAATGGTGACAAACTGTGTCAGTTCTCGTAGTTGTGGATAGACATGTTCTTCCTGATTTTTAAAAAAATGCAGACAGTCGGTAATCGTTCGCAGGGAAAGTTTGACATCAAAAAATTCTTCTTCGGTCAGAAACATGCCCTCGATAGCAGCTTTGTTTAGGTGAGGCACCGCATCAATAAAGTTGCTGGACGGAAACTCATCCGATTTGATGAGCATGATTTCTTTCATCTCTGCTGTCTGCCGGATCAGCTTGTCTATTAAGTCGTAGTCGTTTGAGAAACGCATCTTTTCTACGACGGCTTTTCCTAGTGTACCACTACATTCGTTTTTAATCCACTCTCGTATCTGGTCAAAACCTAGTTTTTGCTCAATATTCTTTGGGTACAACACGTATATAAATCGGTTATTTTTTTTGTAAGAGACGTAATTTTTTCGGGTCTACCACTGGAGTTACTGGCTTGTTGGTGGTTGAGTCATGGGTCTGACTTTCCTTGGTTTGCCGGGCTGCCAGTGTGTCTACCACAATGGTATAGATTTCCTGTAACAGTTTAGGATGATCGGTATAAAAACTGTAACTATCGTGATAGTGGGTCGAATCTGTTTTATATTTCCGGAAGATCTTCTTTTCGAGGTATTTGTAATAAACCTGTGTAGAATCTGCTTCCAAAAATCCTGCTTGCTGGGCAGCAGCTTCAGCCAGATGAATTTCTGTCAGAATTTTTACCATTTTATCCTTAGAAAGTGTGCCTGATGGCGGTTCCGGTGGATTGACACAGGCACTCAGCAAACAGGCAAACAGAATCACTACTTTTTTCATCGCGCAAAGGTACAAAGTATTGGTGAAGATTTTTTTATTTGGTAGGTGGTTGGGAGCTAATCTTTTTCCCATTTTCGGGTATCTCGACCTTGTTGAACCACGATCGGATACTGACGCTGGCTTGCCAAACGAAAAACCCGTTTCCGTAGGCAGCGGGGATAAAAAATGGTCAGCACCATCCAGTTCCTGCCAAGTCTTTTCATAATCCCTGCTTGGGCTAGCAAATCATAGGCTCCAGCTCCACATCTCATGCCCAGAAAGGCATAGTCATAAGGTGTTTGGAACAAATACATTTGCGTGGTGCGTTGTAATTTTTCATATTGGTCATCTGTAACAGGAATCGTTACACTGGCATATTTGACAGGCATATCCACGTTATCAAATAGGGTTTTGAACTGATCCAGTGAACAAATGGTATAATGGCTGTGGCGTTGTTTGTCATGAGCCAAGTAATGAAACGTTCCGTGGGGTCCAAAACTAATGATACTGTCCGGGTCGGTCAGGGAGATTCCCACATGCCCGCCGTGTATGCCCCCAAACCATCGGCGTTCGACTGCTTGATAGGCTTTTTGGGGTTTAGAACCATACAGAAAATGTACCTGACCTGAATGGTTTTTGGCTGAGCCTTTACCCATGCACTCATCAAGAGAAATGCAAAAAAGAAATATATTTGTTTCATAGAAGAACGAATAAACACTACAAAAAGAGTAGATATGTTGGCTCAAATTTTATTCCAGAAATACGTTTTTGCCATCCAGTGACCCATAAAAGAGGAACAAACAACATTCAGTAGTCTGTTTTTCTATTCATTTTCTAAACCCATACAAACCCACCAGTCGTATGCGAGACATTATAGCCCGGCTTCGAAAGTTTCAGATCCGCATCCGGAAAGCGGTAGCTACGCAGATGCACGGCGACTTTCAATCGGTTTTCAAAGGAAATGGACTGGAATTTAACGATTTACGTGCCTATCAGTACGGCGATGATGTACGTACCATCGACTGGAATTCCAGTGCCAAAGGGCACGGCACATTTGTGAAGCTGTTCAAAGAAGAACGAGAACAGACTGTATTCTTCTTGCTAGACGTAAGTGCCTCGCAGAAGGTGGGTCGGAAGGGAGAAACCAAAATGGATCTGTCTAAGGAAATCTGTGGTGTACTGTCTTTGTCAGCCTTACAGGAAAGCAGTCAGGTAGGGGTCGTTTGTTTTTCTGATCAGAAAGAAAAATACCTAAAACCAGAAAAAGGCTTGCAGCAAGGTTATGCGATCATCTCTATGTTATTCAAATTAGAGCCTCGTTCGGTACAGACCAACCTAAAAAATGCCATGGGCTTTGTACTCAATTTGTTGCGTAAACGAAGTGTGATTATTTTTATCTCTGATTTTATAGATACCGATTATGAACCTACACTGAAGGCCTTGGCCAAGAAACATGACCTGGTGGTGATTCACATCCTAGATCAGCGAGAAACAAATCTTCCCCGATTAGGGATTATTCCTATCTTTGACCAGGAATCTGACCGAATTGTGTGGCGAAATACATCGTCTGCGGGGTTTCAACAGCGGATGAAAGAAACATTTCTCAAGAAACAGCAGGACTTGGAACGCCTATGCCGCCAGAATGAAGCTAATTATGTAGCAGTACACACCGGCGAAGATTTTGTACCCGCATTGGTGCGTTTGTTTCGGGTACGAAACCAGTAACTTTCCAACAAACACACAGAAGAAATATGATGAAAGGGGAATGGGCTAACAAACAAACCCATATCCCAGCAACTATTTTGTTTTTGCATGAGAAAAAAGATCGGAGGCATTGGCGTATTTTTTTGGCTTGTCTGGCTGTGTCAGGCACAGGAGTGGAAGCCAGAAGGTAGATTTCTGGCTGATAGCCTGCAAGTAGGGCGACCCATACAATATACCTTTAGTTTTCTGCATCCGCCTGAAATGCAGGTGATATTTCCAGATTCAGCCTACCGTTTTTCCTCTTTTACGTTGCTGAATAAACGGTATTTTCCTACCCGCACCAACCGCCGAGGAAGTCTGGACAGTGTGGTGTATACCTTCACTACATTTGATATTGCCCCTGTACAACGGCTACAATTGCCCGTTTTTATTATACAAGCCCAAGATTGTACGGCTGTCTATACCGAAACCGATTCTATCATAGTCAAGCAGTTGATAGACCGTTCGCCTCGGTTTCTTCCTCCTAAAACCAATATACGGTTTGTTCCTGTACCACAGACACTTAACTACCAGCTTATACTGCTTATTGGAGGGGTTTCACTAGGGGTATTGCTGATCATTTATTCGCTGTTTGGCAAGCAGCTTAGGCGACAATACCAAGTATATCGTTTGTGGCGGGATTATCGGATTTTCATAGGAAATTACGAGAGGCTACGCCGCAAAGTACGTCAGCAGAAAGAGTCTATTGCTGTAGAAAATACCATTACGCTCTGGAAAAAATATATGGAGGACTTGCACCAAAAACCCTATAGTTCTTATACAACCAAGGAGATCATGGAAGTAATCTCAGATGCCAAACTAGCCGACTCGCTGCAAACTGCCGACAGAGCTATTTACGGAAACAATATTCCTGATGAAATTTATGGTGCCTTGCGCACACTACAGTCTATTGCCGAATACTTCTACAAACGCAAACGCGTAGAAACTTCGCGCAGAAAATAGAAAAGGATTTTGCAGATTTGCTTAAAAAATAACTACTTACCCTCAGAAGAACCGTAGTCAACTGGAAGATACTAGATTGCTAATCTGGAGGTTGCAGGTTCGAGCCCTGCCGGTTCTTCTACCTATGAGACAGTAGCTCAATTGGAAGAGCGTTGCCACGACAAGGTAAAGGTAGGAGTTCGAGCCTCCCCTGTCTCGCCTATGTAGAATTAGAGTCGAATAACCATTCGCCCATATGTTTTGTTGTGAAACACTTGGAAACAAGCAGCGGGCAAAAGAGTTGTAGCCCCCTACATTCAGATTTACTTTTTGCCCCTTTCTCCCCCCCTACCCTACCAGGCGTTGGATGTAGGCATCTTGCTACTAAACTAAGTACCAAACCATTAGAAAAAATACGCCAGCAGTTGGTCGCAACCTAATTATCTGTCCCATCAAAGTGTAATCAAACTGCTATCCTACGATTTTACGGAAATTCAGCCACGGCAGGACTATTGACAAAAAAAGAGCCAGATAGCCAAAACTACAATGGCTGAACCTGCCAACTATTGACTAACTACCGATATTCTTCAATCAGGCTTGCTACTCCCAGAACTTCCTCCTACCTTCGTTGAAGTTTTATCTGTTTTACCTACCGGAACCTCAGAAATAAAATCCTTCCCATTCAATGGCATGGTTAGGGTTTTGGCTGCGGTATCCATACTATCTGTTCTTTATGAATTTTCTTTCTGCTGAAACTGTTGCCAAATCGTTTGGTGACCGCTGGCTGTTCCGTTCTATTTCTTTTGGTGTGAGTCAGGGAGAGAAAGTGGCCATTGTAGGCCCTAATGGGATTGGAAAAAGTACCTTACTCAACATTCTGGCCGGAAAACTACAGCCCGACGAAGGTCGTGTGAGTGTACGGAAAGAAATTAAAATGGGTTTTTTGTCTCAGAATCCAGATTTTGATGTCAATCTGACCATATTGGATACACTGTTTGCCGCACAGAATCCAGCTCTGAAAGCCATCAAAGCCTATGAACATGCCCTCGAACACATCGAACAAACCGAGTTGTTGGAATATGCCATTGAACAGATGGATAATTATTCAGCGTGGGACTATGAAGCACAGGTCAGGCAGATTTTGGGCAAATTAGGCATTCATGACCTAGATCGAACCATTAACAAACTCTCTGGCGGTCAACGCAAACGGGTGGCATTGGCCCGTGTGCTGATCGAACAACCCGACCTGCTCATTCTCGACGAGCCTACCAACCACCTGGATCTGGAAGCTATTGAATGGCTGGAAAATTACCTGTCTACCCAAAATACAACCCTGCTACTCATCACCCACGACCGGTATTTTCTAGATGCAGTCAGCAATGTGATTGTCGAAATAGACCGGGGACAGCTCTATCGATACCAAGGAAATTATGGTTATTTTCTGGAGAAAAAATCTGAACGGGAAGCCCAACAAACGGCTGAAACCGAAAAAGCCCGCAACCTGCTTCGCAAAGAACTAGACTGGATGCGTCGCCAGCCAAAAGCCCGTGGAACCAAAGCCAAATACCGAGTGGATGCATTTTATGACCTGAAAGACAAAGCTGCTGGACAAAAAGCTGCGGCCCAACTCGAACTCAGTGTCAAAACCATGCGGGTTGGAAATAAAATCATTGAACTTGACCATGTGTGCAAATCCTTTGGCGACCAAAAAATTGTTGACAACTTCTCGCATGTGTTTAAAAAACAGGATCGGATTGGCATTGTAGGAAAAAACGGTGTAGGAAAAACCACGTTTCTCAATATGCTCACCGGTACGCTGGCTCCAGACAGCGGAACCATAGACAAGGGTGATACCATTCAGTTTGGTTACTACACCCAGCAGGAACTGGTCTACAAAGAAAACCAACGTGTCATCGAACTGGTACAGGAAATAGCAGAGGTAGTCACATTAGCTAATGGTCAGCAGCTAACCGCCTCGGCCTTCTTGACTTTATTTCTGTTTCCACCAGCCAAGCAGTGGGACATGGTAGCCAAACTGAGCGGAGGTGAGAAACGTCGGCTGCAACTGCTACGTATCCTCATTAAAAACCCTAACTTCCTGATTCTTGATGAGCCTACCAATGACCTAGATCTGACTACACTAAACGTACTGGAAGACTTTCTGGATAACTTTGGCGGCTGCTTAATGCTGGTTTCCCATGACCGGTACTTCATGGACCGACTCGTCGAACACCTGTTTGTATTTGAAGGAGATGGCAAAATTCGGGATTTTACAGGCAACTATACTGATTATCGAGAATGGCTGAAAGAACAAGAAAATGCACCAATTGTAGCAGAAAAAACACCTGTACCTGTTGCCAAAACCGAACAACCTCAACCTGTCGTTACCAGTAAACGGAAGTTATCTTTCAAAGAGCAAAAAGAGTACGAACAACTGGAAGGAGAAATTGCCAAACTGGAAATTCGTAAAAAAGAGTTAGTAGGTAAACTCACCATTGGCTCAGACGATCACGCCGAACTGACGCAATGGGCTAAAGAAATACAGGATCTGGAAAATCAGATTGATACAAAATCAATCCGGTGGCTGGAACTGGGCGAATGTATGTAATCTGCTTAGCAGGTGTTTAGGCAAGATTAAGAACCTGAAGGTTACTTTCTTTTCTTTACCCCATGAATGTTGGGAATAAGCTTAATGGTAAATTCATGTATAATTTATTGATAATCAAAAATGTATTACTTACCTTAGAAGCTATTGATTCCTTTTTGTGCATTGTACACCCAACTAACTCCTGGAAAGAATGGAAAATCAACCTCAACATCAATTAAACCCAGCTACTGACAACGGTAAAACGGTTGCACTAGTGTGCTACCTCACACTCATTGGATTTATAGTAGCTCTGGTTATGCATAGCAGTAATAAGACCTCTCTAGGTGCGTTTCATTTGCGTCAGGCACTCATGTTTGTTATTGTAGGTATAGTAGGATCATTTATTTTCTGGATTCCTTTTATAGGATGGGGAATAGCTATATTCTTTTTTGTTCTATGGATATTTGGTTTCATTGCAGCAATAAATGGTGAAGAGAAGCCGATGCCTGTATTAGGTCAAAAAGCACAGGAGTGGTTTGCTACAACTTTTACCTAATCTCTACAAAACAAAATACCAGAAGCCAGCTTGCACCGCTGGCTTCTGGTTGAGTTATTCAAAGATTACTCCGCAAAAAGGCTAAAGTCTTGTGCCAGGCATCCCTAGCAGCGGCTTCGTTATAAACCGTTGGACGAGTATCGTTAAAAAATGCATGTGGCATATCCGGGTATGTATGTGCCTCAATAGATTTTCCTGCCACCTGCACGTCTGCGACCAGCTTGTTGACCACTTCTGGCGGAGTAGTTTTATCATTGGCTCCAAAAATACCCAATACCGGGCCTGCCAATTGGCTATAGTCAGGTTTTACGTTCGGATGAATGCCATAAAAATTAACTGTTGCACCTACCTTTGAATTGATTGTAGCCGCATACAAAGCCAGTTGGCCTCCCATACAAAACCCTATAGCTCCTACTTTCTGGCTAGATACCGATGGCAACGATGCCAAGTAGTCTACTGCACCCCGTAGATTTTTTTCGGTTTCACTGATATTCAAAGCCATCAGCATTTTTCCTGCTTCATCGGGTGACTTGGTAGTTTGTCCATGGTATAAATCGGGTGCCAAAGCTGTAAAGCCTTCTACGGCCAGGCGGTCACAGATGTCCTTGATATGATCTACTAATCCCCACCATTCCTGAATAACGATCACGCCAATGCCTGTACCAGCCTGAGATTCTGAAAGATAGCCACTGGCCAGGTTACCATTAGCTGCGTATGAAACTGTTTTTCCGGTCATAAGATTTGTATGAAATACAGTGAAAAATAGGAAAGGCTCAAAGTAAAAAAGTCTTCAGGCAAAAGACAATTTTTGCAACAAAAATAATGTAAAGCTATTTTTGCCAACAGAGGTCTATCTTTACTGGTAGGCTCGTTGGCATAAAGAATGTAGTTAACGTGAGTTATGGATAAGTCTGGTGCGAGATTCATATCTCGCACCAGACTCAACCAATGTGAGTTATGTATCCAAATGTGTGATAGGTAAAAGGCATCCTTTCCATGTAAATACACAACCCTACTTTTTAACCATTGAACAATCAACTATTTAACCATTTTTCACTTCCTGTTTACCTATGTCTGGCAGAGCTACATTTCTGATCTATGAGTTTGGCGAATCCTGTCTTTTACCAGAAGACCTGGATATAGACGGCTTTAAACGACATTTGCAGCAAAGCTGGCAAAACCGTCGATGGCTGTATCAGTATTCTGATGAAGGCCAATCCGAAATGGAAGGCTCCACCCAACCATTTTTTCAGTTTGACGGCAGACAACTAACCGCCAAAAACTATGCAGGAATTACTTACTATCAAGGAGTTACAATTTACATACTCCCCAAACTATTTCAAAAAACAGCAGTCAGTTTAGCCCCCGCCCAACAAATACAAATAGCTTTTTCACACATCTATTTTTACCTGTCTTATTGCCGACAGGTATTCTTTCCATTTCAATGGGAGTGGATACAAGCAGATACAGGTGACATTCTGCAAAGCTGGATTCGTTTTTTTGCTACCTACACCACCAGACTCCTCTCCAACCAACCCTACCAGGCGTATCATGCCTATGTAGATGAAACGGCCTATGTGCGGGGTAAACTTTCTGTCACCCATTACCTAAGTCAGCAGGTGGCACGGGGGCAATGGCAACGACTTCAGACCGAACAACAGCCTTTTACATTGGATAATCTCTTCAATCAGATTGTCAAATACACCCTCCGGCAACTACTCATACTCGCAGATGCACCTAACCGCCAGCACATTCAAGAAGGCTTACACCTACTGGCAGAGGTGTCAGATCGTGTATGTACACCCGCCGACTGTGAAAATTTTTATGTAACACAGACTTATCCCCGCCATCAACAAGTACTGGATATGTGCCGCTTCTTTCTTGCTGCCGAAACTGCTGCTTTACAAGGCAAATTCCAGCAGTCATTTACGTTTCTGGTGCCTATGGAACGGGTTTTTGAGGATTTTGTGGCGGGATTTATCGAAAAAAAGTTTCCACACTGGCACCTCGAACGGCAGCCGCCACGTCGGTTTGCCCAAAGTCAGCAGTCGTCTGTCTGGATACGCCCCGACATCTGGCTGCCTGGCTTTCAACGCATCCTCGACACCAAATACAAAGTCACACCTACAGAGGCAACCATCCGAAAAGTAGCCCCGGAAGACATGTACCAGATGCTAGCCTATGCATTGACCTACGGTATCTCAAACACTCATTTGCTGTATCCGGATGTATCTGAAAAAGAGATTATTACCTATGTCATTTCTTCCGTAACTGGAGATGTTTCTATTCATCTGCATGCCTTGCCTGTGGTACGTTCGGCATATACACATTCGTTCGAAGAACTAACCCATACGTTGCAAAAGTGTATAGAAAATATAGTCACTGCCTAAGCACCAATTCTTCATCTGATCTTTGAGAAAACTGCCTGGCCGCTTACCTAATTCCATCAAAAAGCCGTACCTTTGTTCCATGGATCAGTTCATTGTCTCGGCACGTAAATATCGCCCTTCTACCTTTGATACAGTCGTAGGGCAATCACATATCACAATCACGCTGAAAAATGCCATTCGTCAACAACAACTGGCGCAGGCATTCCTGTTTTGTGGCCCCAGAGGTGTAGGTAAAACCACGTGTGCCCGTATTCTGGCCAAAACCATCAACTGCCAGAATCTGACTCCCGAAATAGAAGCCTGCGACACCTGCGACTCCTGCCGGAGTTTTAATGCCAATGCTTCTTTTAACGTACACGAACTGGATGCAGCCTCCAATAACTCCGTAGACGACATCCGAAATCTGGTAGACCAGGTTCGTTATCCGCCACAATCGGGCAAATACAAAATCTACATCATAGATGAGGTTCACATGCTTTCCAATGCGGCTTTCAATGCCTTTCTGAAGACATTAGAAGAACCACCATCCTATGCCATTTTTATTCTGGCTACTACTGAAAAGCATAAAATCATTCCAACCATCTTGTCACGTTGCCAAATATTTGATTTTAACCGCATTGCCGTTACAGACATTTCCCTGCATCTGGCAAAAATTGCTTCTAAAGAGTCTATTCAAGCCGAAGAAGAAGCCCTGCAACTCATTGCCCAAAAAGCCGATGGAGGTCTGCGGGATGCCCTTTCCATGTTTGACCTGATCACTACGTTCTCAACAGACCGTAGCATCTCCTATAAAAATACCATTGACAACCTGCATATTCTGGATTATGACTATTACTTCCGCATGACAGATGCTCTGCTAGCCGAAAGTATTCCCCAGGCATTGCTTATTTTTAACGAAATTCTTCAGAAAGGCTTTGATGGCCAACAGTTTATGGTGGGCTTGTGCGAACACTTCCGAAACCTGATGGTCTGCAAAGATGCCAGTACCGTGTCACTGCTTCAGGTGGCCGGAAGTGTACAGAAAAAATATCTCCAGCAAGCCGAAAAAACAGCTATATCGTTCCTCTTATCTGCTCTAAACCTGGGCAATCAATGTGACCAGAACTACAAAGCCAGCAAAAACCAACGGCTACTCGTCGAGCTGTCCTTGATGAAAATGGCACACATTCCATCGGCAGTTAATTTGGCAAAATCCTTTCAGAATGGTGAAATGGAGGTAAAAAAAAAAGTTAATACCTCACTAGAACCCTCAACCCCCTCTGTTAAGACAGCCGAGAAACCTATAGCTACGCCCCCAAATCATCCTCCACTGCCAACAGAAGGTGTATACACGCCATCTGTACAAACATCTACTGTAAAAGATAACGGAAACGGAACCTATAAAAAACTGGCTACACCTAGTCTAAGCCTTTCCAACATTGCCAATGTATCTGAAAAGACCACAGCGAATACAGAAGTCGTCATTAACTACGGCAACGAACCCTATACTCCTGAGCAGCTAAAAGTTCAATGGCAGACTTTTGCAGCTACGCGAGACTCCCCAACTGAGATCCTAATCCTGAATCGGGGCTATGAACAGCATGGAGACACCCTTCATATCAAACTGGAAAATCAGATTCAACAGAATCAAATAGGCGAGTTTCGGCACGAGTTATTGGAATTTCTACGTAAACAACTAAAAAATAGCCGGATACAACTTCAGGCAGATGTAGTGGTGCAGGAGAAAAAACGCATGGTATATACCAATCGTGAAAAATTCGACTACCTAGCCGACAAACACCCCATCCTGAACGACCTAAAAAACCAGCTTGGACTAGACACCGATCTATAGGAAGAGAATGAGTCATCAATTACTATATGCCTGAGCAGAGTCTTCAATGACAATCATATCTTTGACTTTTGGCTTGTCTCCTTCTTTCACCATATCTTCATTATCCATAAAGTAGGTCAGGTTCAGGTTTAAAATCTGCTCATTGGGAATCAGCAACACATCTCCTTTGACATCATAATAGGTGTACAAATCGGTCATCAATCCAGATTCTGAGGCTTCATTGGCTTTTTGTATGGCTAGGTATTTTCGGCGAACCACCCTCAGATACAGATTTTTCATTCCTCCATCACTTCCTAACTGATAGTCTATCAGAATACCAGAATATAACATAGGATTCCTGTCCATCTTCACCACCACATCCACAAACACAAAATCAATACGTTCGGCATCTCCTAGTTCAACAACCGCACAAAAGTCCTTGGTTTCCAGAATTTCACCTGTGAACAAATAGTGATATGGATTGTCATAACGTAACACGGGAAATTTACGGTCCCACTTCCGCCACCGAACCAGCTTACGTATCAGCCAGCCTAATAATCCACCTATTCCTATTACTGCCAGGTGATAGCTCAATATCATACCCAACTGCGTAGAAATTTCAGCTAGTGTGGTTTTCAATAGTGTATCATCTTTAGATCCTAACAAGATAACACCCAAGGTTTGCAGATCTACAGAATAGCTACTACATTCTTCTATCAGCCAAAAGATAATGAGTTGACCTGTAATGGCGGGAACAACAGAGCGGAATACCTGATCAGTAATGGTAAGTTTACTATATCGAATGGAAAATTTTCCTGAATGATAGGCTCTAAAAAAAGCAAGCCCTGGTGCTACCATCAATAACACCAGGACACTTGTAAACAAAAAATTCAATGGTTATAAAAATAATATTATCGTCTGATACTAGTCACAGGTTTATATACTTTGGTTTTCCCATTAATTGTGACCGTCACAGCCTCACTTTCGCCTGAGGCTCTGTTTCTTAAAATAGCATCAACCAGCTCATTTGCCTTCTGGTCGTCCTGCAACACTTTCAGAATTTCCTCCGAAAGAGGAGCCTTCCTATCATCCCACAGGATTTGTTTTATTCTATTGAACACTGTCATATAGCTCTCTACTAAGTTAGAAACATACTGCTAAGGTATAAACTTATTTTTATCTATAAAAGTTTTCCCAGCTATTAATACCTGTGAGCAATGGTCATGTAAGTATCAAAATGCTACACTTGTAAAAAGGCCTAAAGAGAGTAACGCAAAAAGCCCTTAAATCTCAAGTTTAAGGGCTTTTCACTTTTGTACCGGGGACGGGAATCGAACCCGTACGAACTTTTACGTTCACAGGATTTTCTTACCAGCTACGACTTTCGCCGCTTATGCGTATCGCATAATTTGTGGTCTGGACTTTCTCTTCACCATTTCTCAAAAACTCAAGAAGTAGGTGCCGCCTGTTAAGTCTCTACACCTTTCCTGCTTATGGCAGGACTTGGCTCGGGATTACCAGTATCTAAGGCTTCCCCGAATTTAAGCGGTTCTACTCCAGATGTTTCCATCTGGGCACTCAACTTTTTGATATTTTTTGCTCGATAATTCTCTGTCAAAGCATGACAGTTAGGACAACGTAAACTCAAATTGTCTAAAGAATTATTCTTTCTATTCCCATCAATGTGGTGTAATTCTAATGGTAGAAGCTCCTTCTGCCATTGAATACGTTTACAATTCTCACATTGGTGTTCTTTAAAACCTTCCGTAATTAACCTTAACTTAAGTGTGTTTGATGCAACACATCGAATATTTCCTGTAAGGAAACAGCTTTTTCTGCTGGATGTTTTTTCATCTTCTTACTCGATTGGTTTGATTTAAAACAAATCAATCTTTTCGCATAAAAACATAGAGTTTTATAATTCATATTCAGCACGAATGCTGTTTTACTCATGCTTTGTGCGTGCGAGCAAATCTTAATGAAATGCGACTCAAACTCCTTGTCAAACTTGTAACGTGCCATAAAATATCTTTATAGCACATTATTTTATAGGAAGTGAGCAAAGCTATCAAAGAACTAAGTCCTGCGTGTCTACCAGTTCCACCACCCCGGCTTCTACTAGGTTACCAACCATCTGAAAGGAAAAAGTCCCGAAAGTTTCGGGACTTTGACTATTCATGGAGCAGGAAACGGGATTCGAACCCGCGACCTCGACCTTGGCAAGGTCGCGCTCTACCAACTGAGCTATTCCCGCATGTCATTTAAATGTGAGTGCAAATATAGCGGTTAGAAAATTCTGCGCAATAGGTAAGTCGATTTTTTTTGAAAAAAAGTTAATGTTTTTTTCAACTCAAACACACAACTCACTGACTACCAGATCTTTTTCGTCAATGGAATAACCCAAATTTTTCCACGCGGTTCTTTGATCTTATCTTCCATGATCTTTACAACATGTGCCCCAAACGGAGTTTTCAGTACAAACAAGTCTCCTTTTTTACCGTTCATTACAGCCTGTTCAAACTCTTTTACCATCATTCCTTCACCAAACCAGCCTAGGTTGCCGCCAGTCTTGGCTACCTCATCCTGTCCATATTTTTTGGCTGCTTCAGCAAAATCCATGCCTTTGGCAATCTGTTTCATAAGCTTGTCTGCCTTCTTCACTGCGTTGGCAGTGTCTTTGGCTGTCTTTCCTTCGGGTTTGATGTAAATATGGCTAGCATTCATTCGGTAGGTACTGTCAAAGGCTGCAATTTTATACAACATAGCAAAACCGTCCAGATAGAGTGGCCCTACTACATCACCCGGATTAGCTGTAAAGAATAGCTGCTCCATAAAACCTGCAATTTCAGCACGTGTATAGGTGTCGTAGCGGAAAGGGTAATCACTGTTATTGACAACAAACAACGAATCGTTTGCTGTAGACTTGAAATAGGGTTTACGGACATCGGCCCAGATACGGGCTTCTTCTTGGGCAGCCACAGAATCAATCTGAGCAACAGCAGAACCAACCAGTCCGGTTAGGCAAAAGAAAAGGCAAACAAATGATTTCATGGACAGTAGATAAAATATGTGCTACAAAAGTGCAGCTTTTTGTATAGGAAAACAAGTGGTAAATGGGGCTTCTAGCGGTCTACTTCACCCATCACCAAATCCAGAGACCCGATTATGGCTACCAGATCAGCAATCAGTGTGCCACGTGTGATTTCAGGAAGTACAGACAGGTTATGAAAACTACAGCCTCTGGCCTTTACCCGAAACGGAATATCACTTTTGCCCTCAGGATCGGTACGGAAAAAATAGCCCAGTTCACCTTTCGGATTTTCGGCACGTATGTAGAAGTCCATAGATTTCGGACGGATTTTTTTAGGCAACAGAGCTTGTGGATCAAACGCACGGGTGCGTTTCAGGTCGCCTTGCAGCCGCTCCAGGCACTGCTCAATGAGTTTCAGAGATTGGTGGCATTCCTGTACCCGCACATAGGTACGATCCCAACAGTCGCCAGTGGTGCCCATTTGTCCTGTCCCAATAGGCACATCAAAATCCAGTTCTGGATAGACTGAATATTTATCTACTTTTCGAAGGTCCCACCGCAAACCTGATCCACGCAGCACTGGGCCGGTACATCCATAGGTAATAGCTACTGGCAATGGCAATATTCCTACATTAGCGGTACGCTGAACAAATATTTTATTGTCAATGACGAGTTGTTGCAGTTCAGTCATTTTGGGCTTTAGGTAACGGACAAAGTCACTACATCGGTCTTCAAAACCTACGGGCAGATCATAAAACAACCCACCAATCCAGATGTAGTTGTAGAGCATTCGGGCTCCGCAAGTCCACTCCAGCAGTCGCTGAATATGTTCTCGGTCTCGCATGAGCCACAAAAACGGCGTATAGGCACCAATATCTAAGGCGTATGTGCCGATGGCCACAAAATGAGAGGCAATCCGATTGAGTTCTGCTACCAGTACCCGAATATATTCTACCCGTTTGGGAATATCCTTGTCTATGCCCAACATCCGTTCCACACCCATGGCCCAGGCATGTTCACTGTTCATCGCAGCCATATAGTCCATACGATCTACGTAAGGAATGGCTTGATTATAGGGAACGGATTCAGCGTGTTTCTCAAAGCACCGATGCAGATAACCCAAATGTGGCACTACATCTACAATCAGTTCGCCGTCTGTAATGACCTCCAGCCTCAGCACCCCATGTGTTGAAGGATGTTGCGGCCCAATATTGATGAGCATCTCTTCAGCTCGCAACTGCTGTTCCTGATACTTGTTCGGTTCCGAAATGGTCAGGTTTTCGGGCTTGTATTCATATTGAATGATCTGCTTCACAAGGCATATACATAAGTTGGCTATACAAAAATAGCTTTTAATCTGTTGTCAGAAAAGAAAAAAGAGGTTGATTACTGAATGGCAAACAGGTAAATGACCTGCAAAACCATTGAGCAACCAACCTTTTTATTCCATTTCTCTTTGTAATACTGTTTTTCGGATAGCTATTGGCGGTATTATTCAGGAAGTTTTTCTTCGATCTTGTCCAACTGAGTATCGGAATAATTGCCAGCAGTCTGGTAGATAATTTTCCCGGTTTTATCTAATAAAAACACATACGGTATATCCTTGTCATCCATTCGTAGTGTTTTTTTATAGCCATCTATATCTCCCTGATACAATACAAAATGTTTTTTATAGCCAGCCTGAACGCCTTTTTTGAGTTGTTTCTCAATTTTCCCAGCAATCAACGACTTAGCACCACTGATCATAGGCACTATGTACATATGCATGTCATAGTCGGGATCCATCAGGAAATAATCATACAAATTATCAAACCAAGGAGCAATCTGTTCGGATGCTTTAGCGGAATAGGTAAGTACCAGTAAGGTATATTTACCTGCAGTAGCGGTAGGCAACGTAATGGCTTTATCTTCCAGTGTCATACCCGAAAGGGTCGGAAAAGTTTGGGCATTTGCAGAAAGCATAACACCCATCAGCAAACAAGAGCAGAGAAACTTTTTCATAGATAAAAGATAGAAATGAAAATAGATAAATAAATACACAGTCGAACATAGGCAAACATCTATCCAAATAAAAAACACTTGGCAAAGAGGTAAGTAAGTATTGGATTATATGTACAGGTTTTCAGGCAAAAAAAGCTCCAAGAGCTGTTAAAAATAAATTTCTTGTATCTTTAAACAAGCCAGCAAACAGAAATTTTCAGGCCATAGCTAGCAGTAGTACAAGGCTATACTTCAAACGAAAAAACGAATCAGATGTTGCAGATATAACCTGTGTTTACAGATACATATGTAAGGATGAAGACCAAAATTCATCTATTCTCTCAACTTGGATTTTTTAAAAAGAATACGCTGAACAAACTAAGGCAGGTAGTTTGATGAATATTTTTTAGGTTTCCTTTATTGGCTTGCTAATACACTACCGTGATGCCATGATACGTTTCCTGCTCTCTGTAGTCTTTGCGTAGTGGATAGCCTTGCCAGTCGGCGGGAAGTAGGATGCGGCGCAAATCTGGGTGTCCCACAAACCGAACGCCTAGCAAGTCATAAGCTTCGCGTTCGTGCCAGTCTGCGGTACGCCATACATGGCTGACAGTAGGGACTTCTGGCAATTCTTCGGGATTCAGATTACGAGGAAAAAGTACTTTCAGCACCAGACTATGCTCATAGGGGATTGAATACAGATGATAGATTACTTCCATCGTACCACGAACTGGTCCATTATCTAGGGCTGTCAGACAGGCTAAAAAGTCGAAATAGGCGGTTGGTTCCTGGGCCAGAAACTGACATACTTCCCCGATTTTCTCTGTCACTATTGTCAGGCTTGGTTGTAAGGCTTCGGCTTGTTGCCCTATAATCATATCTTCCCCAAATTGATGGACAAGCAGAGCTTTAAGTTCTTGAAACGATAGAGCAGCCATAGAAGGGAAATGTTCAAATAGAAATGATACGTAACAAACTTTAATTGACTTTAAGTACTTAACTGGATACTTTTTCTTCGGCTTGCATTTTCAGCAGTGCCTGCGGAGCCATCAGTGTTTCTGTACGGATTTTCTCCTGAAGTTTCAGAATACCTCCAATCAGAGCTTCGGGACGGGGCGGGCAGCCAGGTACGTATACATCTACTGGAATGATTCTATCTACACCTTTGACTACATGATAGCCATGTTCCCAATACGGCCCGCCACAGTTAGAGCAACTGCCCATTGAAATCACATAGCGGGGTTCGGGCATTTGTTCATACAGGCGGCGAATACGATCAGCCATCTTAAAGGTAACTGTACCTGCCACAATCATTACATCTGACTGGCGGGGTGACGGGCGAGGAAATACACCAAAACGATCCAGGTCATAGGCAGAAGTAAAGGCTCCCATCATTTCAATGGCACAACAAGCCAGTCCAAAACCCATCGGCCACAACGAAGAAAGCCGGGCCCAGTTGATAAGGTCGTCTACTTTGGTTACAAGAACCCCCCCGGAATGAAACTGCTGATCAAGTAATCCCATGTTACAAATAATACTGGTCTAACCTTACAAAGGTACAGCTTTATTAGGGATATTCAGCATCTGTGGCATAAACATCAGTGAAGGAGCCAGATTAGGAATCGTAACTGTTACACGTGTGCCTGCCTTATAGGTAGACTCAATGTGTATGCTTCCACCTAATTTTTCTACAATCTGACGGGTAATATACAAACCTAAACCAGACCCATAGGTTCCTAGCGACGCACGGAAAAACATGTCAAAAACTTTAGGGAGGTAGTCTGCTTCAATTCCTTTGCCATTGTCTTCTACAATCATTTGCACTTGCTCACAGTCAGACACAATGTGTACTTTTATGAACGACTGAGTGGTGTAGGTATGGTACTTGATGGCGTTGGAAAGAAGGTTTTGCAGGATAGTTTCAATACGAAACATATCAGAATAGAAGGGATGTTGTACATCTATACTCTTGCTAAACCGGATTTTCTCTATGTTGCTCATGTATTGCAGGCTTTCCCAGGAGTGTTTGACTAGTTTCTTGAAGTCTACCACTTCGCAGGACAAATCCAAGCGGCTGTTTTTAGAATAACTTAGCAAATCTTCAAAAAACGTATCCAGATTGTCTACACTTTTCTCAATGAGCTTGAGGTATTCTTTCTGATTTTCTGGATTAGGCTCCATATGTATCAAACTAATCAATCCCATAACTGACCTCAAGGGTGCACGCATATCGTGGGAGGCTCTATACACAAAGGTATCTAACTCAAAATTGGTACGAAGAATCTCATTTTCAGCTTCTTTCCGTTCGGTAATGTCATGTGAAAAAACAGCAACACCTGTTACTTTTCCAAATTCATCTTCAATAGGATTGTAAATAGTCTCATACCAGCTCCGATAAATGCCACCCATTTCCTCTGTGATCGAAAACTGTTCACCTGCAAGTGCCCGTTGCAGGTGCTTGTAAACGGCATCTGTATCTTCACCAAAATGATCTCCTTCAATGACATTAATTCCTTTAGCAACGTCCACTCCATAGTTGAGTCGCATGTTTTCTGAGTGGTTCGAGTTGTAGGTGAGGTAGTTCAGTTCTGTATCTACGGCAAAAATACTGCTATGTGTACTTTCCAGAATGCCCTGTAACTGTTCGTTTTGCTGTTTTATCTTTTCTTCGGCCAACTTACGTTCGGTAATGTCTGTCGTAATGCCTTCCATACGTAGTGGTCGTTCCTGCTCATCCCAGATAATGCGACAGCGGTCTCTAAGCCAGCGGAGTTCACCATTGCGTCGTACTACTCTGTATTCGATCTCATCCGAACCTTTTTTGTACACTTCTGCTTCAAAGGAATCGTAGTCTGTTTTGTCTTCATGCCAGACCATCTGCGACCAGTATTTCTTATTTTCATAGAAAATTTTTTGAGGAAAGGCAAATACTTGTTCTGCAGCTGCATTCAGGTACAGAATGTCGTGTTCAGGCAAAGTAACGGCCCAGACTACCTCATTCAAGGAAGAAAGAATACTACTCAGATGGTCTTCTGATTCCTGTAAGCGGGTTTTGGTATGATACAATACATTGATCAGGTAAATAATGAAAAATCCAATCAACCCTACAGACAACACAAAGTTTACCGCATAGAACCCATGCTGGGTATCAGTATTTATAGTTAGTAACCATAATCGGTGTTCTGTAAAATCTAGTAATCCCAGGAATGCAAAGGACAGAGCCGTCATCAGAATGATTTTCTCTTTGTCATGAAAGCCATACACAATAAGGGTGCTGGTAATGAGCGGAAAATAAAGAAGGTAAATACCTGCTTTGTTTCCCAGTGTAGAGGAGAAAATAAAAATGAAAATATTGGTAGCTATATAAAAGCAAGATTTGGATGTTTCCTTGAGGCGTTGTTCGTATAGACTGAATATGAAATAATAGATACCAATGTAGGCAACAAAAAGCACAACAACATATAAATCAGTTGGAAAGACTACCTGATTAAGCATAGTGCCAAAAATACATATACTCAGAATATGATATAGAAACTGGCACAACAAAACAAAACTTTGAACCGTAAAGGTAGTCGCATCAGGAGGCTCCTCGGCTGGAAGAAATAAGGAGTATATATGCTTTAACATTGTCGCTGGTTTTAATGCAATAACTTATATAAAACGTATAGATACTTACGATGTAAGTTTACAAACAATTTTCAGCAAATAAAAGGCGAAACCCTATTTTTTATCAAAAAAATACAGTTTTTAATTCCTGTACTACGCTAGATGTAGAGATTTTTTATCTATAGTTTGTATATCTTTAGTAATTCTGGTGAGGAATATTACATGTAGTAATACGAAAAAGAGATAAAAACGATTCGAAAAATTAAATCTTTTTCTTTGTGACGAAGTGTAGAAAAAAACTTATTCAAAAGGTAGATAGTATACATATTCTCTTATTTGGCTAAATATTATTTCATCTTCCATGGATATATTTCAGTAGTTCTTGCTATATTTTTATTGAACACCATAAATCAAATACCTGATTATAAGACACTTAACCAAAAAAACTTTCCTATTCTGGGTTAAATGGTTTGATTGAAAAAATTGTTTCGGAAAGAAAATTTGTGAAACTTGCTTCGTTTTTAGAGATAAGAGTCTACCTACACATTTTACCACCTATTTTTTACCATCATTGTATGAAAAATAAAATTTGGTTGTTCCTTCCTGTCCTCTTGGGAGTATGGGCATTCTATCCTCCTCAAGAAGATAGTCTTCAACATCTCTTGCAGCGGTTAGAAGCCTACCTACGAAGCATGCCTCAAGAGAAAGTATATCTACATATGGATAAACCTTATTACTACAAAGGAGATACACTGTGGTTTAAGTCGTACCTAACCGATGCAATCAGTCATGCACCGGATTCAGTGAGTCAGGTATTGTATGTAGATTTGATTGACCAGGAAAAGGGTAAAAAGATAGCTCAAAAACTGTTACATGTACAAAATGGATTTGCCTATGGTGACTTTGTTCTGGCCGATTCGCTACAAGATGGAACGTATCAGATTCGAGCTTACACCAACTGGATGCGAAATTTTAAAGAAGATTTGTTTTTTCGTCAGGATTTTAAACTGTATGCTGCTGAAACCCAAGCTAGCCGCAGCATAAAAGTATCTACACCAGAAATAGCTGACTTTCAATTATTTCCCGAAGGTGGAAATCTGGTTTTAGGTTTGCAGTGTCGGGTAGCTTTCAAAGCAACCGATGCCACAGGTCATGGATTGGATATAAAAGGGAGTGTGGTGGATGAGAACCAGGATACAGTGACTCATTTTCAGTCGCAGCATTTGGGTATGGGATATTTTTCCTATACACCAGTGGCTGGCAAAACCTATCAGGTCTATGTCCAGCAAAAGCAGGGGGAATGGAAGAGATACCCATTACCACAACCCTTACCAGTTGGTTACGTGTTGTTTGTCGATAATTTTTCCAGCAAAACGGGGATCAAGCTATTTTTGTCGCAGAATATTCCAGAAGATCAAGCTAAAGAAGTGATTGTAATAGCCCATCAGCGTGGGCTTGTATTTTATGCAGGAAAAATGACTGTGACAAAAACTACATCGTTGCTGTCTATTCCTAAAAATCAAGTCCCAGATGAAGGTATCGTTCATATTACGGTATTTAATAGCCAAGGTGTACCGTTGTGTGAACGTCTGGTGTTTCACCGCAAGCTACAGCCTGTTCAGGCCATACTCCAGCCAGACCAACCAACCTATGAAACCCGCACGAAGGTACAACTGGACATTACCGTAAAAGATGGAGCAGGCAATCCTGTACAAGGTAATTTTTCACTGGCCGTAACTGATGCCCATCAGGTATTGCCGAGTGCCTATTCGCATACCATTTACTCATACATGCTGCTAGGCTCTGATGTAGGAAGTCTTACCCATACACCTGCCATTCGGGGATTGATCGAAAAACCTGCATCATACTTTGATCCAATAGATGCCAATGCACCTATTAATCTGGATATTTTGCTCATGACACAGGGATGGAGACGATTTTTATGGAAAGACGTTTTAGCAGCAAAACCTCCAGAGAATACGTTTTTTGTGGAAAATAGTTTGTCTGTAACCGGAAAGGTGACACGGTTAAACGGAGCACTCAACAAAAAGCCCGTACAACTGACTCTTCTGGTAACCAACAAAGGGGAAGGTGGAGGAATATATATGAGTGAAGTTCCTGTAAACAGTGAAAAATTTGCTTTCTATGGCTTAAGTTTTGCCGATACAGCTTCAATATTGGTACAAGGCGTAAAAAGTAATGGTGGAAAAGCACTAGAGATTAAACTGGATCCGGTCACATCTCCCTCCGTATCTAAGGAAGTAACCCTTTATGACCCATTACTATCGTTTACAGATAACATACAAACTTTTCTCAAACGGAATGAAGAATTATACCGTATACGCAAAGGTTCTAAATTAGATCAGGTGCAGGTGTTGAATGAAGTAAAGGTGACTGCCAAAAAAGAGATTGTACAGGATAGTCGCCGACTTTTGTATGGCACACCAGACGCTAGCATAAAAATAGATCCATCCACATGTGGGTCAGTGTCGAGCATATTACAGCTTTTACAGGGTCGAGTAGCTGGCCTAACCATATCTGGCTATGGCCCAGATGCTACCGTATCTATACGTGGACAAGAAGCCATCTTCTTACTGGATGGCATGTCTGTAGATGCATCCTTTATAAATTCTCTGCCGCCCTGTGACGTAGAGGCCATTGATATACTAAAAGGAGCTTCTGCTTCAATATTAGGTGCTAGTGGAGCTGTCTCGATATTAACCCGGCGTGGAAGTGCCAATACCGACTGGTCTAATATACCTGCCCTTGGCATTGCTACCTTGAAACGAATAGGCTATGCTACGCCCAGAGAATTTTATGCCCCGCAATACGACCAGTCCCGACCCGAACATATCCGTCCCGACTATCGGTCTACTGTCTTCTGGAAGCCTGTCGTTACAACGGATGCCAACGGTAAGGCACAAGTTTCATTCTGGAATACGGATGAGAAAACAACCATACGTGTACAATTAGAAGGACTTACGTACTCAGGAACCCCTGTTTCTGCCTCGTACCAGTACACAGTCAAATAAATACACAAAAATACCTGTGCCTATATCCTGCAAGGCAGGAATAGACACAGGTTCTAATACAGCATTTACTAAAGATATTCACTTTTTTAATAGGAAATTTGTATCGGCAGACCCTTGGCGTGGGAATCATAAATGGCTTCCTGTACAGTCATGGTACGCAGATAGTCTTCGCCACTGGTCTCAAACGGTTTTCCATCCATCATTCGATCTATAAAATGGCGTTGGATGGCATACACACAGTCGCCAGCAAAACCTTGGTTAGCTGGGGTGTAGGCATGTGTTTTTTCAGGCTTACCTAATGGCTGGATCGTGATACGCCCGTCACCAAATAGCCGAATAGAACCATTGTTGCCTTCTACCAGAAAATCACCGAAGGTATAGCGGGGATTTGGATATGAAGATTCGTTGTACCGATTGGCATCGTATACACCCTGGGCTTTATTGGCAAAATCAAAGAAGACATACCCTGCATCCTCACCAGCAATGTCCGGATTCAGTTTGCGGAGCTTTCCATATACTGACGTAATCTCACCTGCTAGGAATCGGAAGGTATCAATAAAATGTACACCCGTTTCAAAAATGAGTAGGCGGGGCATGGCACGGAAATATGCTTGACGAGCCATATAGGCATCAGGCTGCCAGCCATCTCCCATACGCATCCGAAAGTTCATGGAAAAAAGCTGATCGCCAATTTCTCCATTGTCAATAATTTTCTTGATTTCACGGTGCCAAGGCTGAAAACGAAAATTTTCATGGATCATCAGTCGTACGTTTTTAGAAATTACGTACGAAACCAGTTCTTGTGATTCAGCAAAGGTAGGAGCCATTGGTTTCTGACAAATGATATGAATACCACGGTCTGCCGCAGCTTTACACATAGCCAGATGGGTTTCTGGAGGCGTAATGATATCTACGAAGTCTGGCTTTTCGGCATCAAACATTTCTTCGTAGCTGCTGTATACGGCCGGGATGCCATATTTATCGGCAATTTCCTGGGCTTTTTCAATAGAACGGTTACAAAGGGCGGTAATAGTCACTTCTGGAATACGTGTCCAGGCTTCATATTGAAAATGGCTGAAATATCCTGCCCCTATACAAACTCCTTTCAATTGTTTCACGGTAAAAAAATTAAGAGTGATGAAAAAGATTTGGATGAGTACTACCGGGTAAGGTACTTAATATTCCTCAAAATATTTCTCAGATTGAATTTTTTGCCAGACAAATACGGCTATAAGGTTCAAAACGCCACCTACAATAAAAAAAGTACTCGTAGACCCTGTCAGAGCCTGTAAGTATGGGAATGCTAGTGAGGTCAGAAATGCACCCAGATTACCTGCCATATTCATTGTACCAGACACTGCTCCCGAATGCTGGCGACCTGTGTCTACACAAACCGCCCAAGATGGAGGAAGAGTCATGTCTGCTCCAAACAAAGCAATGCTCAAAAAGGCAATAGCTGTAGTTGCACTTTGGGCATAAATGCTTAAAATCAGCCCGATAGCTGCCAGTCCAAACCCGATACTAGCCGGAATTATACGTGACTGTCTGAGCTGTCCTCGCTGGTATAGATAGTCGGTCAGCCAGCCTGCAAACCAGTTACCCATTGCTCCAGCTACTAATGGCACTGCTGCCAGCCAGCCTGCTGCCACCGAATCCAAGGTGTATTGCTTTTTTACATATGGAAACAGCCAGGTAAGTGCAAAAAAGAATGTAAAATTGCTGCAAAAGTACTGAATCATCAGCAACACAATATTGGTAGACGAAAAAAGCTTGCTCAGGGGTACTTTCTCTTTGGCAACAGTGGTAGCCCGAGGGGTACGATGTTCCAGAATGTAGTCTTTTTCTTTCTGGGAAAGCATGGGATGTTCTTCTGGTCCATCTCGAAAAATAATAATCCAGATTACTGCCCATACAATGCCAAGTATTCCTAATTTGATAAAAGTTTCCTTCCATCCATAACTCTGGATCATCCAAGCAATCACAGGCAGGGCAAAAGCTGCTCCCAGGCGGGAACCCGAAAAATTGATACCTGTAACCAAGCCTCGTTCTTTCTGTGGAATCCAGTTATAGACGACTCTGGACATACCTGGAAATGCTCCAGCTTCACCAGCGCCAAATAAAAACCGGATCGTGATCATGGAAATATAGTTCCAAGCAAATGATGTAACAGCTGTAAGTGTAGACCAGAGGGTAACGATAAAAAACAACATTTTACGTGGCCCCAGCCGATCCGCCATAATGCCACTAGGGGTTTGCAAAAGAGCATATCCTAAGGCAAAAGCAGATAATACCCAGCCCATTTGGGGATCGGTCAGATCCAAATCTTTGGCAATAGCATCTTTGGCTGCTGAGACGCAGACTCTATCCATATAGAGAATAACAGCCAACATAAACGTACCAAAAATAAATGTGTAACGAAGTTTCAAATGTGTAAAAAATAAAGTGATGTAAAGAGTTGAGTGTGTTTGTTTAGAATTTCGAACAAGTTCTACCGCTATTGTTTCTCTTGAAATTTATTCCTCGCATTTTTTTAATCTATACAGAAAAGTACAGCTTTTAAAAATAGTGGTGAAAAATACTAAATAGCACCACAGTAAGGTAGGCAAAATTTTGATAATCAACCTATTATCTACAATTCTTAACTTTTAATCTAAAGGATATGTATGGAATAAATACACGTTTTTATTGTAAAGCCTGATACACTTCTCTGATCGCTTCTGGTGTACCCACATTTCCTGGAAATACAATATAGGTTAACCCCGGATATTTGCTTTCCTCGCCCAGGCGCCATACGGGAACGCCCGGCAATACCTGTCCCAGCACCGTAGCTCGTTTGACAGACAATCCTTTGGTAGCCACATCACTGGACGTAATGCCTCCTTTAGCAATTATGTAGGCTGGTGTTTGCGTCAGTTGGCTGATAATTTGGGTCAGGCATTGAGAGATGGTGACACTGATACGCAGACTGGTAGCTTCATCTTCCCCTGCCATCAACTGGCGGCTGGTGTACAAGACCACATCTTTCTGTTGAGCCAGCAAGGCATCAATGGTTTGTATGGTTTGATTAATCACAATGGTCTGATTGGCCAGCAACTCTGTTACCCGTATTTCAATCCGGTGAATATCGGTGGTCAGTAGGTCGTTAAGCTGTGCGGTAGATTTTGGCACATGCGATCCCACTACAATCAAGCCTCCGCCTAGTCTGTTGGCTACTAGCTCTTCCCGCTGCAACAAAGGGCGGGGTGTGAGTCCAGCCAGAGCCTGTACAAACGAAGCAGCTGTCCGGCAAACAAATTTCCTTTGTGAACGTAACATACCCAGACAAAATACCTGCAAATCCGTGCGACTCAAGGCATTGACTATACATACTGCATTTGGTGGGCATCCATCTAAAAAAGTTGTGACACCTTCTGGCCCTTCCTGACGAAGGAGTTCCAGTCCAATACTCTGAACCTGATGTGCAGCTATTTTTTCGTGTGTTTTTTCGGCAATATATTCTTTCAGGTCAGACGAATGGAATCCAAAGGATTTATCCTGTGCGTAGGGTGTTTCACCTACAGGTATCCAGGCATCTTTTTCTTTGACATAATGTACATCCTGCACCGTATACCTCCCACCTTCAAAAAAGGCGGGAGCAAGAATGGTGATGGCATCGTCATAACTCAAAGCCTGTTGTAAGGCATCTACTTCTATCGGATAATGTCCCCGAAGCGTCGAATCTCCCCGACTAACTACAAACAGAGGTTTGCCAGTTTGCTGAGCAACGGTTTTCAGCCGTTCGCCTACTTCGGTTGCGAGCTTCTCTGCCTCAGAGGGGGGCAAGCTTCTGGAATTGGTCAGGATATAGAAAAAAGATGTTCCTTTCTGAAATTCTGCTTCCAAGGCGGCCATTGTCCACTCTGTGAGTACAGGTACGTCATAGACTGTCTGGGTTCCGGTAGGATCATCGTCCAGTACGACAATCGTAATACCTGCAATTTCCTTACGTATCGAATCCAATACATCTGCCGTCCATTCAGTAGGCATCTGCTCCAATATATTGGCTATAGTCGTTGTCATGATGGATCTTCTTCAATGGCAATGGCACGGCAGGGAGCTCCGTCTCCCTGGGCTATTTTTAAAGGTAACGCAATAAACGTTACCTTTGGTTGTGTCAATTTGTCCAAATTGGTGAGTCCTTCCACAATAATGACGTTGTGGCCCAGCAGAATCTGATGAATTTCTGTGACTTCAGACAAGTCGTTGACATCTGCTACTGAGGGTGGTTCTACGCCCAGAATTTTCACCTTTTTTTCACCGCACCACTCAGCCAGTTCTCGGCTAATGCGGGGCAGATCGTTTCGGTAACGGTCTTCTGCGGCATACTTACTCCAACCGGTATAGAGCAAAAGGCTGTCTCCAGGTTGGAAAGTATCTGCCACACTGCCCAGGTCTTTGACATAGATCAGTTCTTTTCCCTGAATATTGGGGATAGAAACGACCCATGCATCAACAATAAAGTCACTGACAGGCATCTGGTCAATTCGCAGGTCTGTGACACCAAAATGAAAAGGGGCATCCATATGCGTACCTGCATGTGAGTACAGGTGCAAGGTACGGGCATTCCATCCATCTTTTTCCAGTGTTCGGGCTGGTTCAGACGAAAAACCCCTCATTCCTTCAATAAAAGGTAAGGTCAGATCAACAACTTTAGACATTTCAATACATCAGCATGGTGAAGGCCACAAGTTACATTAATTGTGGAACTTGTGCTTCTTGAATACATTTAATCACAGAATCTGCTATTTGTTGAGTAGTAGCATTACCACCTGCATCGCCTGTCAGAATACCTGCTTTAGTGGTTGCTTCAATACCATTGACGATAGCCTGTGCTGCTTCTACTTCGCCCAAATGTTCAAGCATCACTGCTCCTGACCAAATCTGACCTATTGGATTGGCTATACCTTTTCCAGCAATGTCAGGGGCAGAACCGTGAATAGGCTCAAACATGGATGGGAAGTTTTTTTCTGGGTTAATGTTGCCACTAGGACCAAACCCTAGGCTCCCCATAATTGCACCACCCAGATCACTCAGGATGTCACCAATCATATTTGTCGTCAAAATAACGTCAAATACTTCTGGACGCAATACGAAGCTGGCGGCAGCATTGTCTACATACATTTTTTGGTACTCTACATCTGGATATTGCGCAGCTACTTCTGCAATCACATAGTCCCAATATGCTAGGGTGTGAATCAAAGTATTGGATTTGGTCACATTGGTCAGTTTTTTGCGACGCTTACGTGCCAACTGAAATGAAAAATGAGCTACTCGTTCAATACCTGCACGTGTGAAAACATTGGTTTCTGTAGCCAGACCAAAAGGTAGATCTTTGTAGAGGATCTTTCCATTTTGCACGAACTCACCTTCGTTGTTTTCCCGGATCACCACAAAGTCAATATCCTTGTGTGCTTTGTAACGCAAGGGGCTAACTGTACCTGCTAGGAGCTTTACAGGACGATAATTTACGTACTGTTGCAGTTCGGTACGTACTTTAAAGGTATACAACATTGCAGGCAGTGTATCGTCTACATCTGGCAAGCCTACTGCACCAAAATAAATGGCATCAAATTTTTTCAGGGTCTCAATGCCGTCAGCGGGCATAAATTCACCTGTTTGTTTGTAATAACCAGCTCCGAACGGAAACTCTGTTCCATCTAAAGTAAAACCGTATTTTTCTGCAACGGTTTGTAAAACACGCCAGCCTGCTGGTACAATCTCTTTTCCAATGCCATCGCCTGGAACTACTGCAATTTTATACGTTTTCATTAAGGTGTTAATTAATTAAATACAATTTTAAAGTAATAGTAAAGGTGTGAGTGTGTTTCATTTGTGTGTGTGTGTAGGACAAGGATAAGATAATTTTGTTAAGAATAAATAGATTTTTTTTAAAATTTTCTATGCAATCCTTTGCACAATCTATGCAAAGGATTGCATAGATGAATTATTTAGTGTTATTTTTCAAAAATATACTAAATATATCGTTTTTGAGCTCTTGTAGTATTTTACTAGACTTCTAGGGTTTTTATAAAAAAAGTACAATATAGCACATGAATATCTCCGTTTCTACCCTTCAGCAGATTGCCCATGCGGTTGGCAAATCAGTAGCTACCGTGTCACGGGCGTTGCGTAATGACCCACGTATTAGTCAGGCAACCAAAGAACTGATCTGGCAGAAGGCACAAGAATTAGACTATACGCCCAACCAACTGGCTTTGAGTCTGTTTAACAGACGCATGAATGCGGTGGGTGTCATTGTGCCCCGTATCATTAATTATTTGTATGGAACAGCTATTGGAGGGATAGAAGAAACGATGGAGGCTGCTGGATACAATATTATTATCTGTCAGTCTAACGAGTCTCAGAAGCGGGAAGTATCTCTGGTCAATGAGCTACTCGCCAACCGAGTAGCTGGTTTTATGGTGTCTCTAGCCAGTGAAACAGCAGATTTTGAACATTTCCGGCGGATTCAGCGAAAAAGTGTGCCTTTGATTCTTTTCAACCGAGAATGTCAGGAGATTCAGACTACTAAGATAATTATTGATAACTTTCAGGCAGCTTATGACGCTGTTGAACACCTAGTGTCCGTAGGATGCCAGCGGATTGCTTATCTAGGCGGCCCAGCCTCAGTGCAAATCAGTAATCGTCGAGAAGAAGGCTATCGGCATTGTTTGGAGCAGCATGGAATGAAAGTAGAAGAAAGTCTGATTCAATATACCGAATTTGATACAACATCTGCTATGAATGCCGCTCGAAACCTACTCTATAGATCTCAGCCTCCTGATGCAATCTTGGCTTTCAGTGACCAGGTTGCCATTTGTGCCATGCGGGTTTGTAAGGAAAAAGGTATACGCATGCCACAGGATGTTTGTATTGTTGGCTTTAACAATGAACCAGTAGACGAACTTATTGAACCGTCATTGACGAGTATTGAACAGTCGGGATATGGGATGGGCAAAAAAGCGGCAGAACTGCTACTGGCTCAGTTAAATGCTACCCAGGAATTGCCTCAAGAAACCCATATTCTACGTTCCCGCCTGATTATCAGAGAATCTACGAACCGGAATAGGATTGTCTGATTTCACCGCAAGGGCGCAAAGACGCTAGAAAAAGTTTTTAACCCTTTTTTCTTAGCGTCTTTGCACCCTTGCAGTGAAATAATTATGGTTCATACGCTAAACTTTCCTTTGAGGAAATGCCCAGTAAAGCTATTTTCCTGTTGAGCCAGGGCTTCTGGCTCGCCTTCAAACAGCACATAACCACCATTTTCTCCACCTTCGGGTCCCAGATCAATTACCCAGTCGGCACATTTGATTACTTCTGTGTTGTGTTCGATCAGTATAACCGTATCGCCTTGTTCCACCAGGGCATTAATGGCATGTAGCAGTTTTTTGATGTCGTGAAAATGAAGCCCAGTGGTAGGTTCATCAAAGATGAAGAGGGTTTTGCCCTGATTGGCATTACCTTTTCCCAGAAACGAAGCCAGCTTGACCCGTTGGGCTTCTCCACCCGAAAGTGTCGCTGACGACTGTCCCAGTCCCACATAGCCCAGCCCCACATTTTGCAGCGGACGCAGCCGATCTGCTACTTTAGGCACAGGCTTAAAAAAATCTACCGCATCATCTACGGTCATAGCCAAAATATCGGCAATGTTTTTATCGTTAAATACGACTTCCAGTACTTCCTGCTTGAAACGTTTGCCATGGCAACTTTCGCAGCTCAGGTGAATGTCGGCCATAAATTGCATCTCAATGGTCTGATAACCTTCACCCTGGCAAACTTCACATCGTCCACCTTCTATATTAAAGGAGAAATGGCCGGGTGTGTAGCCCCTGGTTTTGGACAACGGCTGGTCTGCCATGAGCTGACGGATGTGGTCGTAGGCTTTGATATAGGTCACTGGATTGGAACGTGACGACTTGCCAATCGGATTCTGGTCTACAAACTCTACGGCTTGTATCAGCGAAAGACTCCCTTCCAAGCTGTCATAACTGGCCGTTTCTTCGTTTTGTAGCCCCAATTGTTTGGCTAGGGCTGGATACAGGATTTTTTTAACCAAGGTAGATTTACCTGAACCACTCACACCTGTAATGACAGTGAGTAGGCCAATGGGGAATTTTACATGAATATTTTTCAGGTTATGTTCACGGGCTCCTTTGATTTCAATGACATCTGGCGTGGCTTTGCGTCGTCGGGGGACAGGAATTTCTTCAGTGCCAGCCAAGTAACGGGTTGTATAGGTATCTGCAAAGGGAACATCTGCTAGTGTCCCTTGAAAGATCAGTTCGCCCCCATGTGATCCAGCCTCTGGGCCAATGTCAATAATCTGGTCTGCAGCCCGTAATACTTCCTCTTCGTGTTCCACGACAATGACCGTATTTCCTAGGTCTCGCAGCATTTTCAGTACATCAATCAGTCGTTGTGTATCCCGTGGGTGTAGCCCAATGCTTGGCTCATCCAGAATATACATCGAGCCTACCAATGCACTACCTAGTGACGTTGCCAGTTTAATCCGTTGGTATTCACCACCAGAGAGGGTTGAGGCTATCCGGTTCAGGGTCAGATAGCCCAGTCCTACTTTGGACAGGTAGCTCAGACGATTTTTGATTTCGGTCAGAATACGGCCTGCTACTTTTTCTTCGTAGGGAGTCAGTTGCAGTGTGTCAAAAAAATCAGACACCCGACTGACAGGCAACAGCAGCAAATCAATAATAGACTTTCCCCCAATCTTGACATAACCCGCATCTTTTCGGATACGGCTGCCTCGGCAGTCTGGGCAAACGGTACGTCCACGGTATCGAGACAGCATTACCCGGTACTGAATTTTATGGGATTCTTCTTCAATAGATTTAAAGAAGGCATTTAGTCCCTCAAAGTAGTCATTTCCGGTCCACAGCAGTTGTTTTTCATCTTCTGACAGCTCCTGATAAGGCCGATGAATGGGAAAGTCGAAACGAATACCATTTTTGAGGAGAGGTTTGAGCCATTCATTCATTTTTTCGGTTCGCCAAGGGGCAATAGCTCCTTCATAGACTGAAAGGGTTTTGTCTGGAATTACCAGATCAGGAACAATGCCCAGAATCGTTCCAAAGCCCTCACAATGACGGCAAGCACCATAGGGATTATTAAAACTGAAGAAATTAACGGTTGGCTCTTCAAACGTAATTCCATCCAATTCAAATCTATCTGAAAAGGTTTGTTCGGTTGGGGGCGTTTCGGGTTCTGCGGCAGGTATTTGAATGATGCATGCCCCTTCGCCTTCAAAAAATGCCGTCTGAATGGAGTCCGAAATCCGGAACTCATTGTCTTCGTCGCCGTGGAGAACACTGTTCCTGTCAATCAGAATACGTAGTTGTTCCTGTTTTTTCTTTTCAATCGTAGCTACTGTCTTCGTTTCGGCCAACAGTTCTTCAATAAAATGCAGCTCACCTTGCCATTGCACCCGGGTAAACCCTTTTTGCAACAGAATGTTCAGTTCGTCGGCTAGTTTACGTTCGGCATGACGGGTGAGTGGAGCCAGTACCAGAAACCTTTGTTCTTCGGCATGGCTATATAAATAATTGATGACATCCGTGACAGTGTCGCGGCGTACTTCATGGCCAGAAACGGGCGAGAATGTATTGCCAATACGGGCGTATAATAATTTCAGGTAGTCATAAATTTCGGTAGTAGTACCGACTGTAGACCGTGGATTACGGGTACTTACCTTCTGTTCGATGGCAATAGCTGGGGATACGCCCCGAATATAGTCAACTTCGGGTTTTTCCATACGTCCCAAAAACTGACGAGCATAGCTACCCAGACTTTCCACATACATCCGCTGGCCTTCCGCAAACAGGGTATCAAAGGCCAGGGAAGATTTGCCAGAACCAGACAAGCCTGTAATCACAACCAATTTGTTTCGGGGAATGGCGACGCTGAGGTTTTTCAGGTTATTGACCCGGGCTCCTTTAATAATAATGTATTCTTTCGGATTGAGTTGATCTATTGTTGGCAAAGATTTTGAGACAGTTTCCGCAGTCATAATCAGAGGGTTATAGGCTTAGGCAAAGGATAAGAAAAAACGGCAAGCATTCAGCTGCACAACGGCTTGTATTAGAGAATCCATTTTCAGACAAAAAAGTTTGCATTGGAATCAGTTTTTGCGTAGCTTTTTCCAATGATCAAAGATAGTATCTTTGGAGAAGAAAAATAGTAAAAAGAAGAAAGAAGAAATTCTGTCTCAGGGGGTTAGAAAGAATAGAAAATTTTTCACCTTCCTGAAACGCAGGTATTATTTTTAAATTGTGCTGCAAGTTGAAATAAAATAGTACGTGTCTATACATTTTATTTGCAAAATACCCTAGAGCTAGTTACATTTGGAAAATGTAATTGTAATTAAGAAACAAATTCTTTCACTAATCCTGTGGGGCTTTCTATGACAAACTTATACGCAAACATTCCAACAGTTTTGCTATATGAATCCAAGTTTGTTAAACGACAGCGTTCTTGTCAATCTTTACAAAAACGGTAACGAAAAAGCCTTTGAACTTTTGGTCAAACGCTACAAATCGAAGGTCTATACCGCTATTTATCTGATTGTTAAAGACTCGTATACTGCTGAAGACCTGTTGCAGGATACCTTCATTAAGGCTGTAAATACCATCAAAACAGGTCGATACAACGAAGAAGGAAAGTTTTTACCTTGGTTGCTACGTATTGGACACAACCTAGCTATAGACTACTTCCGGCGTGACAAGCGGTATCCCACTATTATTATGGAAGACGGCAATAGCGTCTTCGATACCCTAGAATTTTCAGAAGATTCTGCAGAGTCCATCCACATTAAGCAGGAAACCTATACCCGACTGCGTTCTATGATTGACAATCTACCTCCTGTACAACGGGAAGTATTGCTGATGCGTCATTATGGGGATATGAGTTTTCAGGAAATTGCAGATGCGACAGGGGTGAGTATCAACACAGCATTGGGACGGATGCGGTATGCTCTGATTAACTTACGGAAACAAATGGGAGTTCCTGAAAAAGGAAAATTTGTATCCAATAACTAACGAAACACTTAATTCTTGACACGCCAGAAGCCGAAACCTAGGTTTTCGTTTGACGGGGAGACGTGTGTACAGATACAATTGTGTATATGATTTTTATTTAATCCTGTCAAAGCAAGGACTTTGGCAGGATTTTTACTTTAAAAAGTATACGTACACAATTTTCCTTTCAGAAGCCTCGTTATTAAAGAGATTATTTTAAGAACTCCTATTCACGTTAAACGAAAAATTATGACCCAACTCTTTACTGCTAATGATGTATTGCTTTATCTGTACAAAGAAACACCAGATAAAGAAACCCAAGAATTAGACCGTCTGCTTATGGTAGACGCCGACTTTTCTGCGTTGTATCAGGAAATGTCTGTAGCCAAAGAACTTATCGAACAGGTAAGTCTGGAACCTTCAGACAGTAGCATCGAAAGGATTCTAGCTTACTCTCGTAGCTTCCTTTCTGCCTAAATTAAGAAAATAATTAAAAAGAGAAATATAGAACTAGGTTAGACAATGTATATCTTTGTCTAACCTTTTTTTTGTGGGCTCTGTAGAGTAAATCCGTTTCACTCCAAAAATCTCTTTTTATAGCTATATTCAGCTAAGAAAACTATTTTTGTAACCAGGATATGTATAGCCATAAAACCAATTTATATAGATAGTAAAATGAACGCTAGATTAGGTTTCTAGTCTATTGAAAATGAGAGGGTTATCTTTTATCTTTGAATGGTGAATATAGTCAGAGGTTGTATTTTAGGGATATGTTTCTTTGGTAGTTGTGTGATCAGTATCAAAGCAAATGATAGCCTGACAGGGCTTTTACGGAAAACATCGGAGAAAGATCGGGTACGGTTACTCAATCAGCTGGCGGAAGTATACGCCGTTCAGTCTCCAGCACAATCACTGGAATATGGCAAACAGGCATTTGATCTGGCTACCCGCCTAAGGGATGAGCCTGGACAAACACAGGCCCAACTCCATATAGGTACTTATTACCTATACAATGGCAAGTATGACAAAGCTCAAACCTGTTTTGAACAGGCCTTGAAACTAGCCAAGAGCCTGAAAAACTCTGGGCTTCAGGCTAGTATCTTTACCCAGTTTGCTAGTTTATGGTATACCAGAGGTAAATACAAGCAGGCACAACAGTATGCTTTATGTGCCTTCACTGTCCAAAACAACAGGCGTATCTTGCCTGTGTCAGAAATAGCCCGGTTACAAAGTCTATTAGGAAATATCTATAGAGAATTGGGACAGCCCGAAAAAAGCCTCTCATACACCCTACAAGCACTGCAACTCAGAAAAGAATTAACTAATCCTAGAGAAATAGCCCAGTCATTGAATGACATGGGGGATTTCTATTTCAGTCAGCGTAATCTGCGAAAATCCTTGTACAATTATCTGGAGTCACTGCGCATTGCCCGCCAGGGGAATAATCGTTACAGCATTGCAGCCTCTTTGGATCGTATTGGGCAGATCTATCTGATACAAAAACGATTTCAGGAAGCCCTGCTTTATTTTCAAGAAGCCCTTTCTATGAGTCAAGAACTGGAAATTCCTAGTCAAACCGCCCAGGTATACCTGCATATGGGAGAAACCCAGCTAGCTCTACATGCATCTGACAACGCATTCCAGTATTATGATACTTCTCTGCGGATCTATTCCGAACAGCAAAATGACCTGTATATGGGTACAGTACTGAATAAAATCGGAGAACTATATACGCAGAAAAAACAATATCAGAAAGCCCTATCATATCATTTTCAGGCCCTGCACAAGATAGAAACCAGTGAAGCCCACCTACGAAAAATACAGGCGTATCAATCACTGGCCAATACCTACCTGTCTATGAACGACAGCCCCAACTTCATGACCTATTACCGCCTGTATACCCATCTACAGGATTCTCTGCTAGGCGAAACACAACTGACCATTATTCATGATTTGCATAATCGTCTGGAACAACAAGAACGTGAAATAATAAACAGCCGTGAGCGAAAATGGCAGCAGGCAGAACTAGAAAAAGAAAAAACACAACACATGTACCTGCTTATTATTGTGATTGTGGGTACAATACTCGGTCTGACAGTGATTGCCTTTTACCTGACACACCTGCGGGCAAGCCAGAGACTGAAACAACAAAATACGATCATTACCCATCGAAATCGCCAGCTTCACCGAGTCAATGCGGCACAAAAATCCTTGAATGCCAAGCTGATGGAGTCTGAGACTGAACTGCGAAAAACAAATGAAGCAAAAGATAAATTTTTCTCCATCATTGCACATGACCTGCGGGCTCCACTGGCTACGTTTAGCTCTTTTTTGACTACTCTTTCAGATAACGACGAAAGTTTCACGCCTGGCGAAATTGAGTTTATTACAAAAAGTACCCAAAAATCTCTGAAAAACCTGACAGGACTCCTCAATAACCTGCTTCAGTGGTCACGATCTCAGATGGGGCAACTTCACTTTCATCCACTGCCATTGGTAGTAAAAGAACTGGCTAGCCAAACGTTAAGCTTGTTTATGGAAGAAAGTAAGAATAAAGGAATTACACTGACAGAAGATATTTCTCCAGATGCGATTGTCTTTGCCGATCCCAACATGCTGGATTTTGTGGTACGAAATCTGGTGTCTAATGCCATCAAGTTTACCACTCGTGGAGGTTCTATACATCTTACCTCCGTTCCAGTAGCAGACCCGCATAAGTTGGGTATATGTGTGGCAGACACAGGTATAGGTATTCCTCCCGAAAACCTGCAAAAACTCTTTAGTTTACGGACAGGTTTTACGACCACAGGTACCGCCAATGAAAAAGGAACAGGCTTGGGTCTTGTCTTATGCAAGGAGTTTGTAGAAAAAAACGGCGGTGAAATAGCGATAGACAGTGAGCCTGGCAAAGGCTCCCGCTTTACACTTACCTTGCCCAAACACATGCCTAACAAACACTGACCTACATTTTTTTGTAAAGCTGTCAAAAGACCAGATTTCCTTTTGTATGATACCTCCCTCGAAACCGTTCTGATGGTCTTTGGAGATCTACCCACCCAGCCTAGAGTAATCTCTAGAAACACATACTATTTCTTACATTTTAAAAAAAATAATTACCTCATTATAAGTAAGTTGCAACAAAGCCAGAAAAATAATTATAATAAACTCTATAGTTCAGTCCCCTAACAGCACATTTTCAAATGTCGCAGGTACCACTTTCTTAGTTTTGCATATACCAATGACAAAGCAGTGACATAGGGTGACTGTAGGATGCAGCGGTAAACAACACATATGTTAAATAAACTTGAAAGTTTAGAAAACTTTACTGCACTGAATGCAGATGAGTTAAACGTAGTATTTGGCGGCTTAGTGGCTGATTATGAGTGTAGCAAAAAATATGACGTTGATTCTGACAGTAGTGATTCAAGTAAAGACGACAAACCCAAAGAAGTAGCTATTTCTTTATAATCCGCTACCTTCCAACCATTCCACTCACAAAGATAGAGGTTTTATACACCTCTATCTTTTATTCTCTCTAATACCATGAAACCGCTGGAAAACCTAATAGAATACAAGATTTTGAATGCAGAAGAATTTATTCTTGTCAAAGGAGGATTGTTAGACCTCGCGTGGGACTGTAGCAAAAAATATGATATAGATCAGGGTGACAGTACCGATTGCAGCAAAAAATATGATGTGGATTCCACCTCTGATGATATTGCCTAAATTAACATAGCCATTTATGATCTTAATACTCAGTTATTCGTCCCATGAGCAAAGTACAGAACCTGTCATAGACTGGCTTTCTTATAAAAAGGCTTCCTTTTTTCGATTGACAGCCAGTGATTTTCTAAGTAAAAAATCTGGCTATAAGATGGATGTATGTAGTGGCCTGATACACAGCCAGGATAACATTATTCCGATTGCTGAGGTAAATGTTGTATGGTATCGCCGATGGGACGACCGATTTAAACTGGCCGACTATCCAGATGCGTTTCCCTATGACCAGCTTGCCTTTGAAAATACCAACGAACTCAAGGCATTAAGCAATTATTTTTTTTCCTTATTAAAAGGAAAGAAATGGCTCACTGCACCTGATTGTGTAGACGTCAATAAGCTGGATGTGCTCAAACGTGCGGCTGATTTTGGAATTACAGTACCAGCCTCGCAGGTACTCAATAACAAAAAAGATCTTATAGAATTTTATCATACTTGTAATCAGGGACTTATCAGTAAACCTATTTACCATAGTGGCTATTTTGTAGACCAAGATTATACCTATTCTGTCTATACCAATTCCTTCGCATGGGAACAAATAGAACAATTACCCGATTATTTTTTCCCATCCTTGTTTCAAGAAAAAGTAGAAAGTGACTATGAGATACGCAGTTTTTATCTGGATGGCACATTTTATTCAAGTGCCATTATCTGTACGGATAAGCATTCGAGGGATATAGATATTAAAGTCAATAATTCAAAGGGATTAACTTCCTGGACTCCGTATCAACTGCCCTCTTCCTTAGAAAACCAGTTAGATTTATTTATGAAATCTCTGGGTTTAAACACAGGTTCTATTGACATATTGAAAACCCACGATGGACGTTATATGTTTCTTGAAGTAAATCCTGTAGGTCAGTTTGCGGCGCCTAGTTTTCGGGCAAACTACTACTTGGATGAAAAAGTTGCTGATTGGCTCATCTCAAATGATCACTAATTATGGAAGATAAAATCACTATTTTTCCTGAAGATGTACTGGCTAAAGTTTCTGTCAATTACCGTTTTATGTGTCAAGAAGAAACATCCCAGGTCAAAGAATTAAGACAAGATGTTCGGTTTTCTGTGAGTCGGTTGCATCGTACCTTTCAGTACATGAACTATGCACTGTACAAGCCGTTATCTTCTATTTTTATGGATAAAAATCTGATAACTATACCATCCCACGAAGATGAAAGCTGAATACCTAAAACTTTTTGCTGGGAATACACTGGTTAGAGGCAAAGAACGGAGTGCAATCTATAGTCTGCTGCATTCAGGCCTCAAGTATATTCCCCATTCAATGCATGATATACTGGTAGCCTGTGAAAACACTTCGCTGGAAGAGGTAAAGAAGAATTATGAGCCAGATGCTGTACACATCATAGATACTTATATACAGTTTATTTTAGAAAATAAGCTTGGGTTTCTAACCACAGAGCCGGAACGATTTCCAAAACTTGAGTTAACATGGAAAAGTCCTGAGATTATTAAAGTTGCTTCAATCGCATACAGTTTTGCCTGTTATGACCTGACCCAAGTACTGACTCAACTAGACGAACTTTCATGTAAACACCTAGAAATCAGGCTAGATAATGTATCAGCCGTAGCAGACATAGAAGCTATTTTTAAGCACACAGCATATAGTGTGATCCGCTCCATAAACGTATTTATCTGCTACTCTCCGCTACTACACATAGACACCATACTTGATTATTATGAGAGATACACAAAAATAGATACAATCGTTGTCTATGACGCTCCTTTTACCAATATCTATGCCGACAATAAAATCGTTTTTACTTCACACAATTTAGCAGAAGATGTTTTTCTCAGTCTATTTCCAACCCATACACATATAGTAAACCTTCCGTATTTTATGGAAGCACAAGCACATAATACCTACTACAATAAAAAAGTATGTATAGATGCCTATGGCAATATTAAAAATTGTCTGCTACATGCCAATAGTTTTGGTCATGTAAACCAGGTATTACTCAAAGATATTGTCGAAACAGCCGAATTTCGTGACCTTTGGTTCGCTTCGCCAGATAAAATAGAACATATTCAAGACTCTGAATTGAGATATTGTCTTTTTATAACCAACAATTTACGCAAACTGCCTAATGGAAAATATCAGATTATTCCCCACAATCAGCCTACTGTTTGTTCTGCTGTTCATACCCAGTCAGGTGCGTAGCCAGAACTCATTTCAGGTACAAGTAAATGAAGGTATAGAACTACTGACAGTCATACAGGTGCTGGCTAAACGGAATGCATTGCCTACGCATTCAAGCTATTATGCAAAATGCAAAGACTATTTTAAAAAACACCGCACCCATCCGGCTGTCCGGAAAATTCAGAAATTTACTAGCTGGAAAAAAAGAAATGTATATCCTGACCTGACTGAAGTAGGCGAATACATAGAAGGATTTCCTTTTCCTGTACTCCATTTACCAGATAGTTGTTCCTGGTATGAGAAGTATGGAAAAGAAACCTTGCATGAATACCTAAACCTATGTATTGCCTTTTATTATCATACTGATTTTCACAAATTTTATACACAGAACATCCCGCAGTACCAGCAATGGGCTTCGACAGTAGACACAGAAGAGAACAGAGGGTATTATCAAAAACTACAGAACTTTTATAACTACCAAGAAAAACCAGACTTATATATATACCTTGATCCGCTTAATAACTGGGGGAGTCATGCCATTGTCAGTGATGCTCCGCAAACGGCTGTTCCTCAGAAAATATGCTTTCAAACAGGATATTGGCAGGATCATCCGAGCTGGAAGGAAGAACCTGTTTTCAAAGGCGGATATCGTTACCTGATTTGGCATGAGGTTAGCCACCAGTTTATTGGACACTTGTTTGTCCGCTATGCCAAGGAAATTGCAGCCTTGAGTCCGCTATATAACAAAGACCACCCCAAGCTAATTGCTCAGCGAATAGATGACTGGGACTATTGCCTGAATGAAAATGTAGTAAGAGCCATTACAGCAGTTCTTTACCTGAATCATCTGGGTAAGGAGGAATATGACAAGCTACTACAAAAAGAACAGGAAAAAGGCTTTGTTTATGTAGACTCCATTGCAAAGTTTCTGCTTGCAGAACAAAGAGCCAATCCTAAAGAAAACTTTGTAGCTGTTTTTCCTCGGTTACTCTCGTACCTGTCTACTCTCTCCACGGTAAAAGACGATGAAAAAAATTAAATCTTTCCCCTTCTACAAGCAACACGATACGATGGATTGTGGGCCTACCTGCTTGCGCATGATAGCCAAGTATTATGGGCGTACTTATAGCTTGCAAACCCTGCGTGACCGAAGCCAGATTAACCGTGAAGGCGTGTCCTTGTCTGGACTCAACACCGCCGCTAGCAGCATCGGGCTACGTACCTTGGGGGCTAAGATTAATTTTGAACAACTTACCAACCAAGCTCCGCTGCCCTGTCTGGTACATTGGCAGCAAAGTCATTTTGTGGTGGTCTACAAAATAACCCGCACCAAAGTCTATCTCGCAGACCCAGCCAAAGAGTTACTCACGTATACCCATGCGGAATTTATACAAGGCTGGAGCAGTACACGACAAGGAGAAAGCAACGAAGGAATTGTACTGCTACTCGAACCCACGCCTGAGTTTTATCAGCAGGACGGCGAAAAAGAGCATTCCATTGGATTTGGCAGGGTATTGAATTATCTGTTCCTCTACAAAAAACTGCTCCTACAACTCTTACTAGGATTGCTGGTGGGAAGTGTGGTTCAATTGATTTTACCTTTTCTCACACAGGCTATTGTAGATACAGGCATCCGAACCCGAAATATAGGATTTATCTATCTGGTGCTGATTGCCCAGCTCATGTTGTATGTAGGACGTACAGCTGTTGAATCTATCCGAAGCTGGATTTTGCTCCATATCAGTACCCGGGTCAATATCTCTCTCGTATCTGACTTTTTCTGCAAACTGATGAACCTGCCCCTCTCCTTTTTTGATACAAAAATGTATGGTGACCTCATGCAACGTATCCGAGACCACAGCCGGATTGAAGATTTTTTGACAGGCAATGGGTTATATGTCTTTTTTTCGGTCTTTAACCTGCTGCTCTATAGTGTCATTATTGCCTTTTATAGCCTACCCGTATTCGGTATTTTTTTGGTGGCCGCCGTGTTGTATAGCCTCTGGATTGCTGTTTTTTTCCGCCAACGACGCAAACTTGATAGCAAACGATTTGCAGTAGAAGCGAAAAATCAAAGTGCCATTGTACAGATAATCAATGGGATGCAGGAAATAAAAATGGCCAATGCCGAAACCTCCAAACGGTGGGAATGGGAATCGGTACAAGCTCAGTTATTTGCCCTGAAAGTAAAAAATCTGACCGTTAATCAGTTTCAGCAACTGGGAGCCTTGTTTATCAATGAAGGGAAAAACATTCTGATTCTGTGTATAGCAGCCAAATCGGTGATTGAAGGACAGATGAGCCTAGGAGCCATGATGGCATTACTCTATATTGTGGGCCAACTCAACAGCCCCCTTGAACATCTAATCGAGTTTCTGCAATCGTTGCAGTATGCCCGTATCAGCCTAGAACGCGTCAATGAAATCCACCAACTGCCCGACGAAGAGTCTGCCGAGCAGACCACCGTGTCTTATCTGCCAGAAAACAAAAACATCCACTTTCAAAACTGCACCTTTCAGTACCCAGGTACAATCACACCCGTACTTCAAAATATTACTTTATCGATTCCCCATGGCCAAACAACGGCTATTGTAGGTACCAGTGGCAGCGGCAAAACAACTCTTCTTAAACTATTGCTCAAATTTTACACCCCGCTTACAGGCCATATTACAGTAGGGGGATTATCGTTGGCACATGTTTCTCATAAGCTTTGGCGCAGTGCCTGTGGCACTGTATTACAAGATGGCTTTATTTTCTCTGATACGATTGCCAAAAACATAGCCATCGGAAACGATGCGCCAATAGATATTCAGAAAATGCTTACAGCTGTAAAAATAGCCAACATTCAGGACTTTATCGAAAGCCTACCACTAGGTTACAACACCAAAATTGGTGCTGAAGGCATGGGCATCAGTCAAGGGCAAAAACAACGGATTCTCATTGCCCGGGCCGTCTACAAAGATCCTGCGTATATTTTCTTTGATGAAGCCACCAATGCCCTTGATGCCAACAATGAAAGTGTGATTGTACAAAATCTGGAATCTTTCTTCAGAGGCCGTACCGTGGTAGTGGTAGCTCACCGACTTAGTACAGTCAAAAATGCCGACAATATCATTGTCCTGGAAAAAGGTCGGATTGTCGAACAAGGCACTCATGAAGAGCTAGTTTACCGAGAAGGAAAATATTATGAACTGGTTCGAAATCAATTGGAACTGGGGGTATAAACACCTAGTTGACCTACATTCAGACCATTCTCAGACACTCGGTTGTCGTCACAACAGGCGAATACCTACATTTATACGAATTCAATCATTCTAAGTATGAGCACAACATTATCTCTCAAAAAATCTGAGATAACACCCTAGTTACCAAAAAATTATACCTATTTCAATACGTTTAGAATAAATATTCTTGGTACTTACTATAACTGATCTATCTATGCCACAACAACCCACTCTAGAACTGCGTAGCGAAGTGGTGCAGGAAATCATCAGCCAACCGCCTCGGTGGATTGTCCGCTGGGGTATTACTGTGTTTTTCTTTGTCTTGCTCCTACTCCTCACATCCAGCTACCTGATCCGATATCCGGATATTGTCAAAGCTCCATTTCGCCTCGTGTCGCAGAATGTGCCCAAGTCGGTGCAGGCCCACACTGAAGGTAAGCTGGTGCGGCTGCTGGTCGCTGAAAATGAACCTGTGCATAAAGGGCAACTGCTGGGATATATGGAAAGCACGGCTGCTCATACCCAAGTACTGGCCTTACAGCAGTATGTCACAGTTCTAGCACGTCTGCTGCAAACCCATCAACTCGACAGTATACCACTACTGGCGAAAGCTACCTTTACACACCTAGGTGAAGTTCAGACTTCTTATCAGACTTTTCAACAAGCCTATACACAACTGCTAGCTTCGCTGG
>JACCDR012534642.1_pt1 | contig 75027 bp, 68 predicted proteins | sample 7446431 | NCBI WGS metagenome assembly JACCDR01 (sample SAMN15323443, study PRJNA562643) | freshwater metagenome | isolation source: river surface water | place: USA:Blue River Watershed | collected 2017-08-17 | reverse complement strand
CTTGCTGTAGTCAACTCTTGTTATGGGGACAATGCGGTTTGGGATCCATCCTCCCTCGAGCAAAACACGGACAACTGTGTTTTTGGAGAATGTCTCTCTCCACACAGACTTTTTGGAAATACTGTTGTCGTCCAAAAACACGGCCTCTTTCTCACTTGTTTCTGTTTTTAAAGGTTTAAGTTTGACGACTTTAGGGGTCTGAAAGTCAAATGTTCCGTAATTATACTCTTCCACTTTATCTTCTTCGTAATCGTATATCGGCAATTTGTTTGACACAGACGCCCTGGCTAATAGAACGTCGTCTTCTGTGATCATCAGGTGACAATCGCGATTAAAAAAATGCAATTTATTCGAAGTAAACTAATAAAAGGTTTTTTAATAACATTTCAAGAAGGAATTTCTATGACAATAAAATAGTAGGCGTCGCCATTTAAGGAAAAGGCTTCTGATAGCTCTCTTTTCTTTTTGTCTACATCAAGAACGCTGACTTTTTCCTTTGGGTTCGGTCCTATAACAATGAATGTTCTTTTGTTATACAGAAGCCGGGCGTTTTGGAATAGATTGTTTTCTTTCACTTCTTGCATGCCTCTTAATTGGATTTGCTCGTAAGTGCTTTCGGATATTGGTATGGCGTGGAATCTTGGCAGTTCTCCTCGATTGATAAACTTGTATGGAGAGATTCCATCTATTGCGCACGGAGTGTCTTTTGTTTCTTTTTCGCTCATTTAAAAGTTCCATTATGGTGCAAAAATGGGCGCGTGTCAGTTTAACAATAACGTCAAATAAAAAAAATGCGCAGGAGTGTGCGCAAATAGCCAATTTCTTGGTATTTTGTACATTCGTTTCAAAATGACCTCTGTGAACGAATGGCAGGCTAGACTTTCTGTGTATTACCCGGACATGGTACTCGTGGATAAGCAGTTTGGGTGTCTGTACGATCATAACTACATGAATGACGCCGAAATAGAGGAAAGAGTCAAATCTCGCAAAAAGTTTCCTTTGTTCATGAAATGCGTGCTTCGCGGAGCCAGCTACGTTGCTTTTTACGACAGCAGAGACGATACCGTTGTTGCAAAACGGGTGGACGCGTCGAAGTTTTTGTTACCGAGAGGCGAAACCAGATTTGATGGAGCCCCAAGAAAGAAGCGATACGCGGGGTATAACACAGAATTGCGTTATCTAACCGAAAAGGAGTTTGGCGATTTGCACAGCAGAAGGTTCACGCACGGGAATAGAAAGGACAGAAAAGTAAAACGCGCTGTGACATGGGCCAAAAAAAGAATCGAAGAGAACAAGGACAAACCTGTGCAGAAGGAAAACAACCCTGTGATCAAAAGTAAAATAAGGCTACAGGTCGACGTGACAAAAAGAAAAATAGACAGTGGGTTTAGAAACAACGCTTGCCAGGAATTGGTGACTTTGATACACTGCTTAAAGTATAAACTGGACAACAGCGGGGATGAGTTAGTGATAGAGCGCCAAGAAGTCTACGATCTCATCTGCAATTTGATAGCCAGGAAAAGAACCCCTCTGACATTATCTCAGTATTGTAACATGAGTCTAGACGGGATACTAATGATGATACACTGTCTCGCGTCGACTACTGCTTTGTTTGAAAAGGCGTGGGGTGTAAAGGGTTATGAGCCTCAGTGCACGGTGGAGGAGTGGGCGGAAGTAGACAAGCTCGTTCAAACCCTTTACAAACAGAGTCGGTCTCATGACTTGTGTAACAAGGGGCTTGTTCACACCCAGACTTTTTTGTACGAGGATCACAAGGCCCAAGAAAAGCAAAAGGAAGAGCCTGTTGTTGAACCCGAACCCGAACAAGTACCAGTTGAATATGAAGCGGACACTGAACCCGGTTCACCTGGTACATGCGAAGAGTCTGGAATGGAAGACGACGAAGAAGACGCAGACTTTGTGCAACAGAAGGTGGAAGAGAAGCAAAATCCAGTGCCAGTCGAAGTAGTTCCTCCAGTTATAATTACACAGCAGCCCGAACCTAACCAAGAGTTTTCCCATACTTCTTCTTCTTCTGGAGAGTCAAGCGAGTCTGAGTCTGAACTGGTGCACAAAGCGAGTAAGAGTTTTTGTTTTTCCGACGCGGATGAAGACACGGTTGTCTATGTAGAAGAAGAAGATGATTCTAAAGGTTCTCTGAACAAAATGGACACTTCCTTTTCTTTTGGAGACAGTGATGAAGATTGCACCCCAGTAGCAAATCCATTACACTTAGCAGATGCGGTGACAAGTGAATGTGTCACAAAAGGCTCCAAGACGTTTGATTTTGGAGACGAGGAGGCAGACGAAATTAGCGACGTTTCTACGCTTTCTTCCGCTAAGACGGTATTTCATTTCGGAGACGATGAATGCGAAGGCTCTAAGACGTTTGATTTTGGAGACGATGAATGCGAAGGCTCTAAGACGTTCGATTTTGGAGACGATGAGGCAGAAGAGATTAGCGACGTTTCCACGCCTTCTTCTGCTAAGACTGTATTTGATTTTGGTGACGATGAAACTGGTGAATCAGAGACTCTACAACTCGGTCTAAAAGTTCAGAGTGTTAAGGGGTCAAGCGCTAGAGTTACCATAGACGTAAACTCTGCGGTGAAAGCGAGGTCAATGCTCAATTCGGATGACAACACTCCCGATGCTAAGTTGTACAACAAGAGTAAGTGGACAGAGTCTTCCTTGAAGGCATCCAGTAAATGCGAAAACGGACAAAAGGTGGTTTTGCAGATGTCGTGGACAACAAGGAAGCGGGTATGAAAGATTGTTCAAAAGTGTTAAATGTACAATAAAAATTTGTAATTTACTGATCACAATTGCGACAGTTTTGTTTACTTAGAACTGTATCAGAGCGCGAATGACTAAAAAGCCGACAACTTGGGTCGGGGTTGTCAGACACCAGATGCACAAAAACGAGTTCGCCAGCAAAACAGACATCACTCAAGATTCTTTTCGAGAAATGATGCAAAAAGGGCAGCTTGTAGACATAGTGTACGAGCACGAGGAACCTTACAAAATTAAGGTGGGAACTGTGACTAAGTGGGTGATAGACAAAGAAGGGACTGCGCATATATCATTTGAGCTCGACACGAGCACGAAGCTGGGTGCTTATCTGGAAGACGCTATCCAGAAAGGGATACTGAGGGGGCTGTCAATAGGACATTTCGCGATAACAGATTCGTCAACAGGCCAAGTTTTACAATTAGACGGAGATCACATTGCATTATGTATTATACCAGCTGGGGATTACACATGGATTTACACCTCAATGAACGACACTCAAACTACTCCTGCCCCTCCTCAGGCAGAGAACGTGCAGCAACAGCAGCAGCAAAGACCACAGGAGACCATCGCAGAGGCGGGGCATCAAAGGTGCTCCAGGTGCGGTGGTCTAGGTCACAAGGTTACTACTTGCACTTCTCCTCCCCAAGAAGTGAATTCTTTTGCACCTCCTCCAGCTGAAAAGCCTCCGGAGCTAGCGACAAAGAAGCAGAAAACGGGAGATGAGACTTCAAAAGAGTTTGCGGCTCAGTGGGCCGAAATCGAAAAGTCTCTTCCGGATCACCTGAAAGCAGTACTTGCAAATCCAAACATTGACGAAAACACAAAGAACGCGCTGCTAGAGCAGCATTTATCATTCTCCGAACGAGACAAGCGTCTCAGAGAAATTGAAGAGAAGGAACGCCAAGAACAGGAGCTTCGTGAGATCGACTCGGTTGCAAAGCACATCGAGAGATCTTTGTTTCAGCTCCCCAATGCTGCGTTGCCTGCTCAAAAAAACGAGATCGCTGTACTTGCATCGAAAGCCGTGCGGGAAAAAATAACAGCGTCGCGATTGACATTCGAGACAGACAAACTAGTGGAGGCGTGGAAGAAGCAGAAGGAGACAATCGTGCCCTCTTTGACGCCAGCCTTTGGAACGTCCGGTTTTCAGAAAATTTTGCAGGAGTCGCAAGAAAAAACAAACGGGTATCCTGCAAATCCTGTTTCGTCGCAAGCACCTCAGCCTTTATCCTCGTCGTCTTCGTCGTATTCATCGTCCTCATTTTTACCTCATAAATCAGTTATGAACCGCGTTCGCGCTTACAACACCTCTATGAACTCCACGACCGATACACCGACTTCCGGTGTTTCCTCGTCCTCTTCTTCTACACCTTCTTCGTCTGCTCCGATGGAAACTGAAAAGTCCTCTACTGAGGAAGGCGTTTTTTGGTGGAAAAAGCCAGATGGCTCAGTCACCAAAATCGAAGGCATTAAAGTCAATAACTCCAGAACAATTTACAACAAGAACATGCAACCAGAAACCAAATTTCTTGCGTATGACACAGCTGGCCAAGTTGCTTGTCTCGTCAAAGCTGCAAGGGAGTATCCCTCTTACAGACACACCTATGGACCCATCCGAAAGGATGCTTTTGAAATGGGAGAACTCGTTGAGTCTTCCAAGTAAAGATGCTTTTGTTTGCTCCTCCGTTTTTTTATTTTTGTTAATTTTTTTAGTCTCCTTTAAATTTGCTCCTCGATTTTGTTCTATTCAGTTAAGTTTATTGTGCTCTATTCTGTTTCGTTTTAAATCTGTCTCATTAAAAATCCAATGTTCTATTTTTTCATGGAATTTGCAGTTTGTTTATTTCTGGCTCGCATAAAGTAAGATACATTAAAAGTATTTCCTGGTAGTTGTAATAAGGAAACTTACGGGATGGTTCAAACGGATCGGATACCGTAATTCCGTTGTGCGGAAAGTACTGTGCTATCAGCATGTTATCCATTGCCATGTTCCGGGTTTCCGTTTTCATGCAGAAGAAAAAGCCAAAAAAGTTACATGCTTCCTGTACTGGGTTGAGATAAGTTTGCGAATTTCCGTTTCCATCAGCTTGTGTCGGCTGGTTTATTCCCACTGAACACACGGTTTCGGAATCTTTATAAGGTGCAGCGGAGTTATTTACTCTGATCATGTCCTTTCTTGCGTGTTTGCGCGTATGTTTTTGTTTTGCAGTGCTCATTGCGACAAGTATGATTTGGACGCTGTTCTAAAATTGATTTAATAGCACATTTGACATGGGTCACGTTGAAATACTGGATACAAAAGACTTTGATAGTTTGTCTTTGGAAATTGATATAATAATTTTGCTTTTTTTGGTGATAATTACTATTGGTGTTTATTTTGCAAGGAGATTTTAAGTTACAGCATAAAAACCGGTGGTAAAAAAAAGAATTAAATTTGAGCGTAATTTGAGACTTTTGATTCGATACGAGCCTCTTCTTTGTAGCGCACGATAGAAGTTAAACATTTTGGCAGACAATTGATACTCAGTAGCAAGGGTAGTCCCCACATTCCAACCTGTTTGTACAATCGGCCTATCTTATCATTGAGCAGAATTCCTTCTTCTGAAGCAGGGTGGTTGTTGTATTCTCGGTAAAAGCTCCAAAAGAGTGCAGATGAAGCAATAAATCCAAAAATTGTTTCCCACATGTTTGCAATCGAGTCTGAGTAAACGTGTACAAAAATGAAATATCTGCCTGATTCAGTAAGCCTGCCTGTACCAGAGCTGTTTTCGTAGCTAAAAACGCATACGAGGATAATGTTTACAGCGCATGTGCATGTTGCCAAAATAGCCCAGGGGAGAACGGGTACGCTTTCCATGTTGACGTTGATTAACTGAGGCACGGAGATTGCAAACCACATTGCGTAAACGGCGAGATTTATACAGTTAGACCATAGACAGAGAATTTCCACTGGAGTTCTGTCTTTGTTCGTAGATGCTTCCTTTTCTTTTGTTGTTGTAATTGACAACTCTTCACTTGAAGCAAAAATTTGAGTTAGCCAGAACGCAGAGTAGATAACGGTAGTGAAAACCGCAACTATTTGCGAAATTGAAAAGAAGTGCATTCTTGAAGTCATCTCCGTGTCAGAAAGACCTGTCGCGTTAGGATGCTCGCTTCCTGGATACAGTGCCTGGTACTTGAAAAGCATTGCAGCCTCAGCTGTCATTCCTACTAATCCCACCATAAATCCTGTGAGCATATGACGAGTCTGGAAAAGTGAAATTTGTTCTTCAGCCCAAAACTTTTTTGCGTAAAACCCGTAAAACACTGTAAGAATCAAAAAGCATCCAGCAAAAATGACGGATGAAATCGAGTAAAATTGCATGTCAACAGAGCCAACGTAGGTGATGCTTAAGTTTGCAACCCCCATCGCGTAATTAAACCCCATTAAGCATGCTCCCATGATCGTGCCTGCGACAACAGCTGTTCTTTCGGCTACATCATATTCGCTCCATCCTCTGGAAACACTGTCTCCTTGGAATTGCTTGTCGTGGATGATGTAATTCATTGTTATCCAATGGCTAGCAACGATAACAGAAAGAACAATTCCAAGAAGTTTTACGGGGCCTATTTTTGAAAGTCTGACGGCGTACTCGGCGTTAGTAAGACCAGATGCGTTCGGTTGATCAGAAGAAGGATAGTGGTTGTCGTACACTTGGTAGATGACAGCCATTGCGACGGAAAGCAAAGTTGCAATAAGAAACATCATTAGCCCATAAGTGATGGCATGCTTTGAAATTGTTTTCTTTCCGTCGTTTAATTCGTAAGTTTTTTGTCTGGCGCTGCACGACATGAGAGCAAAAGTCAAGAGACCTATAGAAGAAATGCCTGCGATTACCCACGACGAGACCGACCAAAACATCGGAGGAAGAGAACCGACGTTGTAAGTCACAAAAGCTGCAATGTCCAAAGAGTAAAAAAATCCAAATAAAACCAAAGTTACACCAAGTCCGTAAAGACAAATGAGGCGTTCGATATTGGATTGATTCTTAAGTCCACGGAGATACATCACGCAAAGATATTATAAAAAAAGAAAATATGTAGTTGTTAGTTAAAACGGATATTGTAATAACAAAAGACGTCAAAGGTGGTGAATTTGTGGTCTGTCGTAACGCCTTACAATACATACAAATGCAAAAAAACTGGTCTCAATTGGACAAACTGACGAACATGGGGAGCATCATGCGCACGCTCGAGTTGGTCCTTGGAGTGGTTTTTAGTTTGTGGTACTCGGGAGTGCTGCTTCAGTTTTACCCGTACGAGTCGTGGATGGGCGTTGCTCTAGAAACTGTAATGTTTGTCGTTTCCTTCTTTTGCATGATCTGGAGCAGCAGGGCTCTGGACGTGAAAACTTATTCGTCCAGCTCATCTGACACCTTGCCTTTAGTTGACATGGGGGTGACAAGACTTTCTATATCCGCATCTTTACTTGCCCTTGTCTGTTGTCTTACCTTAAACGACCTGGTGATGCGCTTGATGTACATGTACAACGTTGGCGAAGGAGACGTTATAGTGCTTTGGGTAAGCAGCAGTCTGTTGTTTGTGTTGCTCGTGATGTGGATGAAGGCGTCTTCAGTGTATAACTGCATCTCGCAAATCATATCTTCAGGTTTTAGTGGAAACATTAAACTTGTCGTCGTCAGAGCTTAAATTAAACGACAAATGTAACATAATTTTTGTAGAAATAAAACAAAATATTTTTAATTGTAATTAGCTTTACAAAAAGAACACGGTGGAAACTTTGAAAGATACTCTTTGAACTCGCTGTCAAAAACAAATAGTTTTTTTAGGTCTGTACCCTTTCGGACAAGAACGTCGCGGTTGCAGTAGTGCTGTGCCTTTAGGTCTTTGTACCTCACTGCTACCAAGTCTTCAATTATTCTCGTGTCGACTATGTGAATTGGAGCCACGCCTTTTAGTTTAGGGTTTCTGAGACGCGGCAAAACATCTGCTATCAATTTCTTCTGCTCCAAAAATAGTTCTTTGAAAAGAACCAAATCTGAGTGTCCTTGTGTTTGCAAGTTTCGTACAAGTTGTCTCATATTTGCAAGTTTCTCCTCCACTTTTTTCTTTGACTCTTCTGTTACGGGGAAGCGCTTGCATACAACTTCGTGTCTGATAGAGATTGCAGAAATTGTTTTTTCGGTTCTTTTAATTATGAAATCTATCACATCTTGAAACTCGTCTGTGTCTTGCGTTGACATTGTTTGTGTGTACAATGAATGTTAATAAGCGCAAAAGGACCCTTTGCGAAAAAGCTGTTCAGATTATCTGTACAAAAGATAAAAACAGAAGAGCAACACTGAAGCTTTACACTGCATGTTTCGACAATGACACGAAAGCCGCATCAGAGGTGTTTGCTTCAAACACGAGCCCAGACCCTTTTAATGGATGGCCTGGGGATTGCGCGTTTGTACGAGCTGCTCACTTATACAAAAATCGTGCCATTTTAAAATCGATGATGAAGCTTCCAAAATTTAACTGGGTTGACTGTTTTGTAAGTTTGCTGGGGGCGGAAACCTTTGACATCGCCATTTTGGCGATTGAAACAAAAAACGAAATAACCAAATTGTTCAATTTTGACGAATTTGTGAGAAACGAGTCAAAATTGGTACAATTTTGCTGGTATGATGCAAGTAAGCTGCAATTTCTTGTTTCAAGGGGATTGGACGTGTGTGCCAAAACATGCTTTTTTGGAAGGAGCTGTTTAGATGTGATTAAACATCGTTTGAATGATAAGGGCTGGATCAAACATAAAGAACTGTACACGGAAATGTATGCAATTGCAAGCCGCGAAGCGTACAACAAAACAAGAAGAAAAGTAATGAAATTGCTTTACGACGACGTTCCCGAGTCTGGGATGCTCACTGAATTGTTGGATTTGGCTCTAGAGTACCACGAATTGTGATTTGTGTAACACGTGAATTTTGATAAAAATAAAAATAGATTAATAAGTTCCAATGCTTCAGCAAATGACCGATCTATTTTTTGCTAATCTGTTTATGTTACTCTTCTCTGTGACGACTGTGCAGTACCCAAACGATTTGTACGCCTTCAATGACATGAAACAATATTTATTTATCACGCGTGTTTGTGAACTAAATGACAACAGACAGTGTCCCTTTATGGAAGACTCTTGTTCGACTGTTCTAGATTTACACTCTCATGAGTGCTACTATGTAGCGGTGGATAAGCTGTTCTTGTTTGCTGGTTATCGCGCTCTCGTCCCCTATGTATTTTTTCGTTTGTTTTACAAAACGGTGTGTATTTGTCTCGTGAACATGTTCTGGTATGGTGCTAAATTGTACGCAAATGTTGTCATGTTGTGTAAAAAAATAATAAAACAAAACAAATAAACTGAGCATTTAATTTGGTTGTATTATAAGTAATCTGTGGCGACAATTTCTAGATCTACAGGTAGATTCTAACCAGTCCTTTACACTGGTAACTTTTTCAAAGTTTTCTAAGGCCGTGTAAACAGCCTTTGGACAGTTCAGCGCCTGTGCAACAGGAAGAACCCACGGCTTTGAATTCTTTTTTCCAATTATGAGTTTTCTGTTTATGGCTTTAATCTGGATTCCGTGTTTCTTGTATGGCTCTACGAAGTGTTTAGCTGTAGATGCCATGTACTCGTCCTTTGTCTCTTTGTCACAAAAACAAACGTCGTCGCAAAACATGCAAACCTCGCAGTTACTGTTGTGGCACATTTTGATCTTGGCGTGCACGAGTCTCGTGGCCCCTAGATAAAAATCGAGGGATACGTACTGTCTCTGAGAGAGATCATACACAAACTGTGGGTAAGGGTCTTCCCTGCAATTTTGGTGTGTTGACATAAAAACAAAAATAATTCAACTTGCTCTTTCGTAAAACGACCATGGACTACGACCGCGGAATGTGCCCGGAGCTTCTCTTGTACCAAAAACTTTCTGAGTTTCGCTTTTACAACCCCAGTGTAAAAGTTGACATTTACAGTCCTCACAGTTGCGACAACAGTTGCGAAATGGTCACTGTAGCAGACTACAGAGCATGTGTTCACTCGGGCCACGTGCATCTGTGTACTGAGAAGGACTGCAACGCTAAGAACGACGAAGGAGTTTGTATTATTACAGGCGTGGTCTACTCATACAACCGTGGAGCTGAACTGATTGAAGGGAGGCCTCAGTTTCAGGAAGAAATAGAAAAGGATCACACTCGTTCCCTCGTGGTACACAAAAGATTCACTAAGCACAACAAACATGCAGCAAAGAAAGCTTGTGAAAAAAGCGAAGATGCATTGGACGACCAGGTTTCCCCGTGGTACGTTGTATCCGATAAGGAGTTGAACAAGGAGTTAAAGAAGCCAAAATTCTTACAGAGACAAAAGTCGCACACATCAGAGTCAAATCAAATGAAAATAAGGGCGGTGTTTGGTGGTCTTGCTGAAAAGGTTTCATTGACAGACAAAGAAGTGAAAGCATCGGCTGAGATGTCTCAGAAGCAATTCGAAGAGTGGTACGCTTGTTATCAGAACGAGTGCGCCAAAAAAGAAACTCCGCAGCAGTGGAACGTTGTGTACAAAAACTACATAAACATGGGAATGCGCACTTTTCGCTCGCTCAGTGAAGATGAAAAGTGTATTCTTGCGGACGAGGCAAAAACAATGTGGCTTGCTTTTATCCAGGTAAACAGCACTTTTCGCGGGTACAACGAGTTCTACCACTTTCTTGTATACGTGAGTCTGAGGTCGAAGGGTGTTCAAGGGTACATGAAACCATGGCCAATGGACTCTTTGTCGAATTGCGTGAAACAAAAAAAAGATTTAGCAAGTTTACAGGATTTTCGCGGAGCGGATTTTAAAAACCGCAAAATGACTAACCATGAGTCAGAGTTCCGGCGCAGACTCATGATTGTTTGCAAGGACCCTGTTCTGAAAAGAATGGTTAACTCTGAATCTAAACTGTTTCCCTTGTACTGATCAAACAAAATAACAAATAAAAATGTAATAAAGTAAAATTCTTTGTTTTATTCACTTTTCGTATTTTTGTTTCAGAAGTTCGTAAATATCTTTTTCAGTTTTAAAAAGTTTGACTCCATCAGGGGATATACCAAATTGCAGTGTTGAGGTAGATACATCGCGATCTACAATTTCGCCATTACGCTGAACTGTACAAATCATAAACCATCCTGCGCGTTTGATCAGTTCTTCTTCTGTCCACACGGTCACAACTTTGGATTCCACTTCATTGTTTGTTGCTCTGCGAGCTTTATCCAACTTTACAATTGCGTCTGATATACACTTTTTGCCTTTGTTTCGAGCAGTTTTGTTTTGAACAGATTGGGATTTAGCAGTTTGTCTTGTCTGTGTCATTTTAAAAAGGTCTTGGCTGTAAAAGAAATAGTAAAGTAAATGGTTTTTTAATAAATTACGTTTGCTATTGCATTAGTCCATTGTCCACCCAGTTGTATTCAGATCTCCTTCCTGTACGAGTGGCGCAAGTTCTCTTTCGGCTGCAGAGCTAGTGCTTTTGCTTTTGCTTTTCCTGAATTTGTTGAAAAACGACTCCCCTTTCTTTTGTTTTGCCGCTTTTCTCGCCTCCCGGTGTTTGCTTACTTGTTCGTGATTTTTATGAGGCTTAGGGCGTCTGGATTTGTTGTGGTAATCCCCTTCTCGTAGTTCTATCTGAATTTCCTTTAGCTTAGCTTTTAGTTTTTCAGCTTCCTCCTCTAAACTAGTAACGTCTGTTTCAAGCTCGATTATCTCCCTGTCATGAAGAGCGTCGTAAAATTTTCCACTGGACCCCTTTTCCTGTTGCCTTTTTGCGAGATACCTGAGTAAGATAAACGCTAAAAACACAACAGCTACGATTATCAAAATTGGAAGCCCCAAATACAACAAGGATTTGAAAAAGTTCCCGAACGAGGAAAATATGTTCCCAAATGTATTGGAAACGTCTTTTGCGTCGTTTATCGCGTCTTCGGCGACTGTTTTTGCTCCATCTATCAGGTCTCTCGCAACGTCGCATACGCCAAATGGAAAATTGCACGGGTCTCCGTTAACTATCGCAGCAACTGCATCGTTGACGTTTTGGAAATACTTGTTTGTCTCGTTTACCCAGATTGCCTCCATTGCCAGATAGACGCGCCGATTAAAGTTGTTATTCTGCAACTCCACTTTAAGCTGTTCAAACATTGCAGCGGAAGCATTTTGAGCTGCAGCGAGTAATTGAATTTGAACGAGAGTGGCATTAATTGCAGCATTTGCAGCCAAAGACGTCGCTAAGTCCCCGTAGTAGGAATTTATTAGCTCCGTGTAGTTGTAACTTTCTCGTTGTCTTGTGGCCGCAAACGTTGTGTTTAGAAAGTTGCTCATGTTCATCATTGACGTTATTGCAAGATTAAAGCTTTGCATTCCGCTGGATGTAAAATCAAGGCCTAGTGTCTTGTAAGCTATCGCGTCTGTCAAAGTGAGATCTGTTATAATCTTGTTAAGCTGCATCACAATCTTAGCAAGCGCGATCGTCGATTTGTCGTTCTCGGTTACAGTCCGCACGTCCACGTACTGAACATCAGGACGCCCGATGCTCACAAAGTCCGGGCGAAAAATTGTCACGTTTATTTTCTGGAGACCCGGGCACTCTGTCAAAGTAGTTCCGTTATAATAAAAAATTGTGACAGTTTTAGTTTTGTTTCCAGCAAGACAAGGCTGGATGTTAAACTTTCTAGAAGCTCCGCCCCCAGATATTCCAAACAGAGAGGTTGTCTTTGGACAAGGTCCCTCTTCCTTGATCGTAATAACAGTGTTTGCTGACCCGATGTTTGTAAAAACAAGCTGGTAAACACTTCCGGAAACCTGGTCGATTGTCATCGTTGGGCATGTGGAAAACAAAATCTGAGTTATGACACCGTCTGGCACAATTACATCTGCCTCAAAAGACCATTCGTTGGGAGATATTATAATTGCACCCTGGCCGTTGTTTGTAACTAGATTGTTTGCGAGTACAGTGCACCATGTTCCAGATGCTGGGTTGTAAGGACAGGTGCAAAGACCGCTTACTTGGCTTACAGCGCATTCTCCATACTTTGCAACGTACATTCCACCCAATGCGTAAAACTTGGAACCGTACAAGCTCACAAACTTTGAGTAGTTTAGAGGTTTGTTTTCATCGTTCAAAGCTAATAGAGGGCTGAATCTTCTGGATTGCTCAATAGGACCGGATGGCATGTCTGCTTGGTCAAAATCGTAAATTGTTGTTCCCGCGGGGTTTCCAATAATTTTGTAAGAGTTTGGCAAAACTTGCGAAGCTGCTAAACTCGGGATTATGTTGTCATAGGTCGTGGAAACTCCGTTTACTAAAACAGTCGTCGATGTCGTAAAGGACGAGTAGTCGAGTCTGTATACAGGAAGCATTGTAGTCGAGTAAGACATGAAGGAAGCCTGGACACAACTTGCGCTTTGCCCTCCTGATCTGGAAAACGGAAAATCCTCGACAGTAACACCAGTTGGTATAACTCCGTCTATGAAGTCCTCGTAGTACCGGAAGTTCATTCTTGTGACATCAAACGAGCTTTCCAGCATCCTCCAAAAAGAAAACACCCAGTTCAAAACTAGACTACCTGCGTCAAAAATAGTCTCCAAATCGTTTACGCATTGATCTGAAGTATACGCGACAGCAATTTGTTTGTTTGTGCGATAGGATCTGACGTAAATCGTTCCGGATGAAACTTCAGAACACTTTGTCGCAGTCATGTAATTCATTAAAGTTGTCGCGTTGTCGTATGTCACCGTCGCAGAAGTTATCAATCCCGCGTTCCCATTTAAACAGTAAGATGTTGCATTCATTCCATCGCTTGCTAAAAACGCTGTAGCTGCTGTGCCATCAAGCTGATTGCACTCGACTCTTGAAACTCGCATCCAGCAAATACATGTTCCGTCGTTGTCTGTAGTGTTAGCTGGGTTTCCCGGGGTGCAAGCACTCGGGCCGATGCTAGCAAGCAAATCCCTGAATGTGAACCAAGAAGAACGACGATTTAGCATCGTGACAGTGTCGCAAGAGTAACTGTAATCTTCTTGGACCAAAACGTTCGCGCTTGTTTTGTACATGACTCGGACTGTGTCCACAAGCATGTTTTTGTATTGTCCGAGGTACGACGCTGGAGGAGTTCCGTAATCCTGTAGCATGGGGACAAAATCTGTGGTCGTGAGAATGGTGTCAATGGCCTCTTGTATCTGGGCCGTGAGGGCTCTCTGTTCCTGGATTCGTGAAATTGCGTCTCCTTGTGCTCCGACAACATTTCTTAGTTGGACTGTAATCGCACGAAGCTTTTCGTCAAATCTTCTCAGATTTTTGTTCATGGAATCAACTGAAAGCTGGAGAGCGTCGTTAAAACCCTTCGTGACGTTGTAGAGACCAGACACTGATACACTCATGTCGTTGATTCCTCCGCTTACGAGATTTTGAGTCGCGACTCTTGCAGCTTCGAGTGATGCCTGTGAGCTTGTTATCAGACTTTGGATGCCTGCAATTTCCTTTGTCGTCGCTGTAAACATCATCTGGTTCATGTCTCTTTCTGCGAGCACGGCGTTGTTCACGGCCGCAGTCGCTGCAGCGTTGCTACTTGCGATACTTACAAGCTTTTCCGTGTCTGACCTAAGCTCAAGAATTGTTGATGTAGTTGTTGTTTGCCATTTTTGGGTGCTTTCTTCAAATGCTTTTAGAGCTTCAAGTCTGTTGTTCGCACTTTTTTTAAAATCGTCAAACGTTTGCTGGTCTACTCCATCACCTCCTCCGTTTCCTCCTCCACACCCGAGTAAAGGGACAAAACAGCCAGTGAGCGCTGGACCTGCTATAACACTGATCAAATTGCCTAGTCCCCAACTCGCATGTACGACGGCATCCTCCTCGCCTGTTTCCTGTAAGAGTTCGTGATTTTGAATAGTTTCCTTTAGCTGAACAATCTCGTTTTTAATTGCTTCCAGTTTTTTTCTTTTTTCTGCCCCCTTCTTTTGATATTCAGCAATTTCAGCTTTTAAAGATTCCAAATCTTTTTTGCTTTTTACGTAACCAGCACGCTGAATGTCTATATCCGATCTCTTGACTCGTTCGTGTAGCTTCGGACCGGATGAAAGTTTACTTTTTTTTGAGTTTGCGTAAGCAATTGCACTTGCTCTTTCCAAGTGAGGGGGTATCTGAACGTAACTGGATGAGTGCATTTTGCCGTCAGCGGACAATGTAAAAGGAAGTCTGTCAAAGGCATCTGTTACGTTTGTTTGCGTAAACGGGTCTCTTACTTTGCAGAACTCTCTTACAGACAATCTGCCGTCCTCTGGTACGTACCCTATTATTGTTAGTGTGTAGATGTACTGAGGAGCATTGCACGTGACCGTTACGATCTTAGTCCCATTTGAGGTTGTAAAAGTCAAAGTTTGCGTTAAGCCACTGTCAGCGTCTGTGCATCTGTAGGTGATTTGCCTGTTTTGCACAAGTTGGTTGTTTATGTAGGAAATAGAGGGTATATCAGAAACAATAGTCAAAGCGTCCGCGATTGCGATCAGACAGAGTGACAAAATAAACAGATTCATGATTTTATGAATGGTATAACCAAAATAAATTAATGTTTAATTGAAAAGCTTTAATAACAAATGTGATTTTGGTTATGACACTGTACTACGAACAATCTTTGATTCAATGGCAGCGTACAATTTGCGAAGTTCTTTCACTCTTTTTCGTAACTCCTTTTTTTTGGCATCAATTGGAAACAGTTGCTTAAACCTTTTACCATTTTTGTCCAAATTGCGCTTCACTAAATACTGGATACCTTTAAACAAGATGTAAGCGATCATAATCGTGATGATTACCATTGGAATCAATCTTAAAAGAGCACCAAAAAAGTCAGCAGCGCTGTTAAAAACCTCTTTCATAAAGTTAACAGCAAGTCTTTCTAGCTTGTAAAGTAATTGGTAGTAAGGCTTGATGACATCATTGTACAAAAATTTGCCAAAATCGCACACAACAGAAACAAGAACGTTGTCGCATGGATCTTTTCTGATAACCGAGTTAATGGAATCTTTGACGCCGGCGGCAAACTCTAGCAATGCTTCTGTGAACTGTTCTTCTGCTTCTAGTTTAATCCTCCTTGAATACTCGAGATTTAATTCGTTCATTTTTAAAGCAATAAATTCTGAAGCTGATACATTTTGTTGTTTCACTAATTTGTCTATTAGGTACAGCGTGTTGTTTTGAGCGGAGTTGAAAGCAAGGATGTTGGACATGTCGCCATAGTGATTGTTTATCAATTCAGTGTAGTTGTACTGTTCCCTGTCCATTTGTTCAATAAAAGTGGAGTTTATAAAACTGGTTATGTCACCGAGTAACAAAAAAGCCGAACTGAATTGAACCATCGTAGTCGAGCTAACGTCTAAACCAATTACACTGTTTCTAATCAAAGAAGACAAAGTTCTGTCTGTTATGATAGTCGCTAGTCTTTTTAAAGAAGATGCTATAGACAAAGAAACTTTGTCCTGTTCTGTCACCGACCGAACATCTACGTATTGCACATCAGGTCTGCCGATAGAAACAAAATCAGTGCGAACAATTGTAACGTTTATGTCTTGTAACCCAGGACAGGGGGTTGCAGTTGTTCCGTTGTAGTACAGAAACGTGATTGTTTTTGTTTTGTTTCCGAGCAAGCATGGATCAATGTTATATCTAACAGCTATGCCTCCTTTTGGAACAGCAAAAAGAGGTTGCGTTTTTGAACAAGGCCCCTTTTCCTCTATTCTCACGAACGTGTCTGAAACGGCGTAATTTGTAATTGCTGCTTGGTAGGTTATGCCTGAAACAAGTTCTATGTTTACAGAAGGGCATAAAAAAAGCAAATCTCTTGTTATAACTCCATCGGGGATTTCTACATCGGCTGTAAGCTGCCAAGTGTTCGGGGAGATTATGATTGCGCCTAGACCATTGTCAATAACCAAATTTTTGTTCAGGACAGTGCACCACGACCCTGAAGCTGGATTGTAGGGGCAATTGCACAGACCGGTGTCCGGGTCGACTGTACACTCCCCAAACTTTGCAACGTAAGCTGCAGAGTAAGCGTCAAACCTTTCACCTGACACTAGAGTCGTGTTCACAGGACTGTTTTCGTCTGAAATCACGTACGAAGGAGTGTTTGCCCTGGATGAAAGAAGAGGTCCAAAATTTATAGAGTTCTGATCGAAATCATAAACTGTAAGCCCACCTGGCTCTCCTATGATTTTGTAAGACGCAGGCAGCACTTGACTGGACTCTAAAGATGGGATTATATTGTCCTGTGTTGTTGTCACGCCATTAATCGTGACGGAAGTTTGAGTTGTAAACGTGGAGTAGTCTAGTCTATACGCAGGAAGCATTTCGTTTGAGTACGCCATAAAAGCGGCTTCTGTACACACTATGCTCTGGTTCTGTTCCCTCAGAAAGTAATGCTCTTTGAAGCTGAGACCATCCGGGAGAACACCGTTAAGAATGTCCTCGTAGTAGCGAAAGTTCATTCTTGCAATGTCATAGGAGTTCTCAATCATTTTCCAAAGCACGTAAACGTAATTCAAAGAATTGCTGGATGAATCAAAAATGTCTTCAAGGTTTGTTGTACACTGCAGAGAATTGTGGGCAACTGGTATCTGCGTGTTTGATCTAAAAGATTTGAGATAATAAATTCCGGATGTGACTTCGTTGCACTTTGACACGGTTTGATATGTCATGAGCGAAGAAGAGTTGTCGTAAATAACAGGGCCTGTCACAGTAAGACCAACAACCCCGTTCTGACAAAACGTTGTTGCGTTCATTGAATTGTTTAATAAAAACTGGTTTCCTAGATCAGAGCTGGCCTGTACGCATTCTTGCCTGGTTAAACTTACCCAGCAAATACACGTTCCGTCGGAATTGGTTGTTGTGTTTAAAGGGTTCCCGGGTGTGCATCCAACTGGACCCATTTGAGAAAGTAGATCTCTGTAGTTAGCCCACGAGCTTCTTTGCTCCACCTGGTTTGTAGTGTTGCAATAGTAGTAGTAATCTTCTTGCACGAGAACGTTCAAATCGGTTCTGTATATCATTCTGACAATATCAACAAGTAGATTTTTGTATGGGCCAAGGTTAGCGGATGGAGCTGTCCCTGTGCTTTTGAGAAAGGGAGTAAAGTCTGTAGACGTGGACACAAAATCCAAAGCTGTGTGCACAAGTTTAGTCAACCCTTGTTGGTCCTGAATTCTGGTTATAGAATCTGAAAGAGTTCCAGTGTACTCCCTCATTTCCTTTGCTATTTCACGCAGTCTATCGTCAAATCTAGAAAGAGCTTTGTTCCATGACCACACGCTGTTGTTCATTGATTGTCCGTAGTTTAGCGTCAAATTCGCAATTGCTTTTATTGCTATAGTCGTGTCGTTGACCACAGACGAGTAGGCGCTATCCGCCGCTTGAATAGCTCTGATTTGGTCCAGTCTTGCGCTATCGAGAGCGGTTCCCATAAGCGATATTTGTCTAGAGATGGTTGTAAACATCATTTTGTTAAAGTTCTTTTCGGCCTCCAGAGTTGTTAAAGCTGCAGCCGTTGCAGCAGCCTGTGCTGCGTTTATCGCGTTTAGCTGCTCTGTTTCTGATCGTAACTCCAAAATGGTGTTCGTCGTGCTCTGTTGCCATTTTTCCGTGGCGGCTTGGTAGTTGTTTAAAGCATCTAACCTGGCATTCGACGCGTTAACAAACTTGTCAAATACAGCCTTTTGAAGTTTTTTTGGACCGTCGTCTCTCCCAAGAAATGGTAAACTGATTCCCCATTGAGCGGACATTGTTTGCTCTCTTTCAGGAATACCCAGTTCTTTTGCTCTTTTTGCGTACCTTTCAGTGTAGTTGCTTCTTGTGCTTTGAGATGACATTGTTTCTTGATACTTTCTGCCATGTGTCCCGGAGGCACTTAAGTATGTGGTGTTCGTTAGCAAACTCTCGTTAAAAGCGTAGGTGTTTGCTGTTCTGCAAAATTGCCTGATAACCAGTCTGCCATCTTTTGGAACGTGCCCAACTCTAGTTTTCGGGTAGACGTACTCAGGGGCTAAACAATTGATTGTCATGTTATAAGTGGAGTTAACGCCTTTAACAGTAAACAATTGAGGGACGCCGCTATCTGCCTGGCTACATCTATACCTTATTTGGCGTTTTTGTACAAATTGTCCGTTGATGTAACGCAAGGAAGGAATGTCTGAAACAATGGTGACACAGGTGCAGGTAACTGCAAACAGAAAAAGGGTAAATAACAAAGTGCTCATTTACAAAACAGCGGGAAACCCTTGGTTTTAATTTATTTAAGTTTACTTTACATAAGGTTTTTGAGGTGCTTCAGTAAAAAAAGATTAGTTGTCAAACAAGCAATCTTTCCAATTAACCAATTTTGTCAAATAAAAAATCACACCTGTTATTTTTATTTTTGTCGAGTTTAGCATCATAAATTTCAAAAGCGTGTCATGAGCAATTTTGAAAAACACAAGCTTGTTACATCGAAGCCAGTGCGCCCAAAACAAGGATTAAGAATAAAGTCTTACACAGATGAAGTCGTAGCAGACTATTCGAATAATTCTATGAGTATGGCCAGAATTCGGTTTGTGTGTCATCCAACAAAAGAGGCGCATGCAAATCATCCAGGAAATCTGTACAATACAATTGGAGCTCCGTGGCTGAGAATCGACAGAACTTCGATCACCGAATTCACCGAAGATGAAACGAAGACTTTGCGATCTGCAGGATTTACAGCTCTACCCGGTCAAAGATTTTTAAAATCCATTTCAGTTGTGTGTATACCTTACGAAGTAGAAGGAGTCGAAGGCACTTGCGTATTTGCGTACACCAGAGAGTTTGACGTTGCCAAAATGGAATTTATTGAGACTCTTGCATGCACTAAATCCGGTTCAGGAAAAACTGATTATTTGCGCGTTCAAGGAGATACCGAGAGCATTCGAATAGCTTCTTCTTCTATTAAAATGTTAAAAACTATGATGGCAAAATAAAAATAAACAATTATATTTTTGGTTGCAGTTTATATTGTTTTTTAAACACAAGGTTTTATTAACTCGCACACACACACACACACACACACTTTACATAATGTTTTTGAGGTGTTTCCAAAAACTAGAGCACCATTCAGGTAGATCATACTCGGCAATTCCATCGTCCGTGATTTGTATAATTTTTCCTACCTTCAAGTTTATTTTTCTTCTGCTGTGTTCCATGTTGTTTGCGTGGATAAACATCGACGTTGTTAGCTGAAGAAATGCTTGATTGAGGGCGCTGTTGTCTATGTTTTGGAGAGGAGCTTTCATTTTACCAGTTGAAGTCTCAAAGTACTTGTCGTGTCCGCACTTAATTTCGATTGCAATGAATCTTTTGGATTTAGCTTCCTGTACAATTGCGTCTATAGCAGTTCCGACTCTGCGTTCTTTGCAGCCAACCGCTAACTGAGCTATAACCGGGATCCAGTCGTTTTTCTTGCAGTAACTTCTAAATTTGCGAGTGTACGCGTGCTCAGCTGTTTTTATTTTTTGTCCCTCGAACCACGCTTTGATTTGTGTGTCAACCCTCATTCCGCGCTTTAAACCTGTTACTTTTGCGTTTTTCTTTGAACTTTTTCCGTTGGGGTCCGATTTTTTTGGGTTGGCTTTCTTTTTGGCTTCGTAAGCACCTTTTTTGGAGGCGGTGTTAATGTTGTAGTCAGGGAAAAAGCGTTTTTTTAGCCATGGTTTAACTCCTGTTAACCGTGTGGGCCCGATGACATAACACCGCTTTTTGTAGTCAAACCGGGTATACGGGCAAAACGCATTTGTCTTTGGCTTTGCCATTATTAACCAAAAAGGAATTCAAAAACCCGTGTTTATACTTTAAGGGAAATTGGAAAACGGCGGTGCCTGTTAATCAATTGTGTCAAATAAGAAACTTAACTTAGAGATCAAAAGACTTCATTTTGACCACTGATAAACAGTTTCATTTAGTTCAAATTACAAGGCGTTTTGCATGCAAGACGTGTTCAACATTTCTGACGCCAACGATCGTGTCAGACTGAAAGACATGCCGCGTATGAAACTTGCGAAAGTTCATCCAAAAAGCCCTAAGAAGCCGTTATATTACACCTTACAGAGTAATTCTACAGATGCAATGTTAAAGTGTTGCCTTAATTCTTCGGACCCGGTTTCTAAAACAAGTCCCATACTAACAGCAATTGCAAAGGACAATTTGTCGAAGGTGTCTCCTTTCATGAAGCCTTTCCCAGGTCCAAGTTCGAGTAACAGCGTCTTTGAACCCGAAACCCCGTCTACCCCGATCAAAAAGAAGCGCCCCTCGCCAGGTGTGTCTGAGTGGATGCAATTTTTTAAGTTTCAAGAGGTATACTTTAGCCCGTTTCATGTTCCCATCGGCATTGCTTTAAACCTGTACAGGGTTTACGGCGACACTGAAAACTTTAGGAGACACATTCGCAAAGAGCTCTATTACGTGACAAAGCAAGAGTACATTGGAAGCGACGAGTTCTTGCCAGCGCTTGAAACGTTACTTCAAGAGAAAGACTCCTTACTGAAGAAAGAGCTTGCACTGCAAAAAGAGCTATTAAACAAACAAAAGTAGACATTTTATATCATTAAAAGCCATGGATTTAATTTATTCTTTGTTGTTACTATTCATTTTTGTTCGCGTTTCTCTGACCACTTTAGCTGTATACAACAATGAATGCACTTCAGACTCCGACTGTTCTAGAAGCAACGGAGTGTGCTCTCATTACACCGGCGTGGGCAGACAGGGTAGGTGCATGTGTGACACAGGTTACATTTTTACTGGAAACCACTTTAGATGCGAAATCATGTCACCTGGAAACGCGCAATCTGTTGTAGTTCCCTTAGATATTGGATATTTGGAACAGTCGAGTCTGCCAGGAGGGGTCTCTTTTATACGTACGAGAGGGTACATACCCAGCAACTGGTACTGCTCCTACTCATTCGACTACTGCTGGGGGTACAAAGCAGGGGTGTCATGGAGCATTTTTGGACAACGTGACCAGATTTTGTCCAATTTGTCAATTCCTGTTCAATCAGTTTCTTGGAAGTGTGACTCGTCTTACAAAGCTTACATAAGAAGTTCCGACATGACCGACCTGTCAACGTACTCTCAAAGCATGAGACCTCTAGAGGATAACTGCGTTGCCTGTAACTGCGGCGCCCATGGAACATGTTTCGGTGGGTCGTGCGTCTGTGAAACTGGGTACAGTGGATCTCTATGTCAAATAGGACCATCCCCGACTTCCGGTTACTATTGGAATACTGGCGTTTTTGTAGCGGGTGACACTTTGTACCAGGGGAATAGAGCCTGTACAACCGACTTGGACTGCGGAGACAACGAGCAATGTTGGCACAATGAAATAACTGATTCTCACAGGTGCTGGTGCAAAAGCGGGTACATTCCGTCGTCCTTTCCCACGGAGTGTGTTCCAACGAGCGTTACCACTTACATGGGCGCCGTAGAGTTTGCAAACGTCAGCAGAAGTTACGACGGGTACTACTCAGTGGATTCCAGAACCACTTGGTGGCAGAACGCCACAACAGAGATTGCATCTTTTTCCTGGTACCCAGTCTCGTCCACTGACACTTACTACAGAGCCAATTTTAATCACATGAGGCATGTTAGGTGCAGGTATGCGAAACTCGGAAGGGTGTGCGTCTCCGAAAACGATTGCACTGTGGCAAATCTTGGAATATTATCTGGACCGATTTGCAATTGCTCGCGTCAAAATTTTGTAACTGGCGTCTCTTCGTGTTTATGCGCGACTGGTTTTTCCGGAGTTTACTGTAACATAACGGCTCCTGCTTGTTCTGTTTTATATTGCAACGATCACGGATCTTGTCAGAACAGGAGCAGCGTTTGTAATTGCAACACTCCGTCTTACTTTTCGAGCGATTGCTCTCTGAGTGCGGCGACGTGCAGCGCTTATCGGTGTATTTCTAGAGGTCTGTGTTACGGAGATACTTGTGCATGCGACACGGGGTATTACGGGACAAACTGTTCGATGACTACACAGCAATGCAGAGAAAGCAGATGCAATGGTCACGGGAGCTGCGTTTATCAGACACAGTCTTGTAGCTGTGATCAAAACTACAACATGTACGACTGCAGAAACGTGACTTGTTTGAACGGAGGCATTAAGATCTCAGACTCTGAGTGCTCTTGCTTAGAGCATTATTCCGGTGATTATTGCCAGACATACTACTGCGGAGATCACGGAGTTGTAGTTGAAGGAGCCTGTCAGTGCACGGGAGTTTACACCGGCAGTCGTTGCACAGAAACAATTTGCGGTGACAGAGGGTCTCCAACGCAAGACGGAATGGCCTGCAATTGCTACGCCGGGTTCGCGTATTCTAACAGCACTACAGGCTGCATTTGGGACTGCAACGGCTTTACCAGAGTTGGGAACAACACCTGTATATGCGAGGGGTACTACTACGGGCCACACTGCACTGAAGTGAGCGAGGTGTCTAGACTAGCGCAACTGTACGGAAGCGATTACGACGTAGTGTACTATCTAATTGTATTTATTTGGCCATTTGGGCTTATAGGAATTGTTGCCTCTATATTTTGGAAAGACGACCCTCGTGTTTTGACTTTTAAACAGAAAATAACAGTCGAAGCCGTTATAGCAGAGTTTCTAAAAATCTCCGCTGAAATGCATTTAACAAACAAACAAAGACTTGTAACAGAACAATGAGTGTAAAATTAAAACTTTATTTATTGTCTCGTAAAAATATCGCTTTTTTTTAAGTATTTCCCGTGTTGCAGGCGATTAGCCACTACTCGCAGCTTAGACACGTGGTTCATGATGACAATCTTTTTCGCGTTGTCGGATCCACACAACCGTATCGCCGCCTTCGCGTACTGTTCTGCTGCATTTAACTTTCCTTCCTCGACGCAAACAGTTGCTAGTTCGGCAAGACAAACGGCTTTGTTAGCGTTGTTGTTCAAAACGAGGAATCTGTTCTTTTTGCTGTAGTACTTCATGCAACGGACGAGCAACTCTTGCCTCTGATCCAAAAACGATTTCCTGTCTCTGTCTTCGTAGTGATGCTGCAGACGCTCTAGACATTTGGCTCTACGGTACAAGATGTAGGGGATCCAGCAGTCAAACATGTTTATCATACTCTCAGCCTTCAAAAACCCTATTATGGCTTTTTCTATGTGACCTTGTTTTTCAAGCTCATCTGCTTCACGAAGTTGCCTGGCTATTTGAAAATACTCCATGATAAAGCAGAACAGGGCCGTATGCTCAAAAGACTTGCTAGATTGTTTGGAATGAGCGAATCGAATACAACCGATAGTAAATCGAACGAAAGCGACGTTGCTGAAAATGGCACAGTTGCGGAAAACGAGCTAAAAGAAAAGGCGTTAGTGTTGTTTTCAACGTTTATGGAGACTCTTTCCTCTGTGCAAAGCGAGTTCGATTACGACTGCCTTCAAAAAATCGCAAATGATATGGTGTCCGACGACTTGCCTGTAAGCGATGAAAGACTGGCGGATTTCTTGGCGGGGTTTGGGGTGGGAGCTTGCTTGGAATTGGTAGCTATGAAACGAGACGCGACGAGTGAAGGTCTTTCGGGGCTTGTGAAGTCTATAGTCAAAAACAAAAAAAGGAAAACTGATGTCACCAAATAAGCAATTTTGTCAAATAACAAATTTTGTCGAATAAACAATTTTGTCAAATTAAAACATTACTTGCGAATCTATTATTTTTGTTTAGTTAATTATCACATTTTGTCCAAACTCATGACTACTCACAGAATTGAAAAAGTTTATTGGACGCTACGCAACTACTGCTGGCGAAAGCATGACACGTTCAATATGATCCCACCGGAATTCAAGGAATTGGACACAGACTTTGATTCATTTGCAGACTTGGCTGTTTTTATCATGATCAATTATTCTGCCTTGGCAATGAACGTCTTACAAAAAGATGACTTGTACGTCCGTTTTACATACAACGACGTGGACGGAACAGAAGTGTTATGCCCAATAGAAATGCTCAATTTTTACAGGCTTGTTCATCCTCATTTAAAAGATGAAGTCAATCTAGTAGACGATAAGAGGAAACATCGTCGTGGTATGACTACTCGTGAAGCCATTGCGACGTACAAGTTGCAAAAACGTGTCCGTACCCTAAAAAATTACACTCCTTCTGTAGACGAGTACATTGAATTTATGCGGTCGAAAGATTGGTTTGAAGTTTCAAAAATCACATTTGCTGTTAAGGTGGAAACAAACGAGACAGTGCGCCATGTTGAGTATATTGATAATATCTTGGACAGAGTGCAAGAACATTTCCGAAAAGAACTATAATCCTTGTAACTAATTTTAATTTATTAAAAAATTGCACTAATTCACGACATCACCTTCCGGTGTAGACAAAATATCTTCGCACATTTTTTCAATGTACAGATCAATAGCTGGTTTTTCTGTAATAAACACGCTGGGTTGAAATTTTGCACCAAAATCTACAAGGTAGTCCACGTACTTCAAGAATTTAGGCAGATATCGTTGCCACCAAGTTTTGTCCCTTTTTACAACCCTCACGTTTAGCATAGTAGATGAAATTTCGGGGTCAGGGCCCTGTCTTTTGAACTGGACGTAATACATTCTCTCGAATTTGCCTGTTATTTTGTGTAGTATCTCAAGGTAAAACTGCATCTGAGCCTCGTGCTTTGGATTTCCGGTAGAGCAAATACTAGTTGTCTGGCATGTCTTTACCTCAACTGCAGACCCTTCTTCCTCACAATAGGCGTCAATGCACGCTGTAAACTTGTCTGGGTACTCAGGGTGCGAGAGGTGGTTCCTAGGACCTGGAACAAGTGGCTTGTCGTGGCAAATTTCAAACATCTGCAAAACCTTCTCCTCGTCGATCTTGCCCTGTTTCATTTCCTCTGACTCGTATTTTGGGTATATGCCTGTCTTTTTTTTAAAAGCCGTAATAAGTGCTTCCCTGCTGCCGCAAATTACATCGTAAGCAGACCCTCCAGACAACCTTGGTAGTCCTTCTTTGTAAGGCTTCTCGCTGTTGATCAAAAGGTGAATGCTTTTACTTTTGCCAGTGTAAAACTTTTTGCGGTCCTCCTTAGAAGGGCTTTTGCACGTCAATGACATGTCTTATGTATTTTTTGTTTTTGTTAGACTCTTTCTGTTGTATCGAGGATGACGTCTCCTGAAAAAGACAGCTTTGTGTACGTTGATTCGTACGCAGGATCAAACGACGAGGAAGAGTCAGAGGGCTACGCAGTTTGTTACTGGGACTCCGATCCAGTTGTTTTAGTACACAAGCAAAAGTTCATCGCAGCCAAAGCAATTAAGCCGAAAGTCGGAATTATTGTTTGCATGAAGTACTACTGCAAAACGAAAAGAGGTCCAGTTGCGAGACTAGATGAGTCTATTGTGCTTGAACACTCCAGTTTTACGCAAAACGAGCACGTTGTTCAATTCGAAGATGGCTCTGTAATACACGTGACTTTGACGGACAAAACAATTGCCAATTTGCAAAAATTTGCACAGCACAGGAATTCCGTACAACAGTTACTCACAAGAGACCCACGAACAGAACAAGGAGAAACAGCTCCCGGCTGGCTGTTGGCAGACGATTTTTGCATGCGATTTTGGCAAAGAACTCAGATTCCTTGCCCTGTTCTATGGAGCGTCAAACACGAGAACATGATGGACAGACACGTGTTTTATTACTCTATGCACGAAAACATGAACACCGATTTCAGTGAATCCGAATTGCTCTATTTTGACAACGCTTGTCTGTTCTTTCTAGCTCTTTACGGTGTTACACAGCAAGAATTTGTCGATGATCCAATGCAATACACTTTTGTGCTTGGACAGGTTATGGCCTTGCACGCTTGGAGTGTTCCTTACTCTTTAGACGTGAACAGAAAAACAGGTCAGCCCATAGAGCAGACGTGGCCGCTCCTATTAAACCCTCTTGAAAACCGAAGAACGGGTGACTGCGAGGACTCTGCGCATGACATAGCGTACAATTTTAGGCGTTTCAAACAAATGAGAACAAAGAATCATAAATCGAGATTGGTACAGGCTCTTCTCGCAATAGCAGAGAATTACAGTTGCTGCTTGATCGAAGGCGTTTTGAAAATACAGGCGACTAAAGTGTACCACGTGTACGCGGTTCTGTTGTCACTGGAGGATATAAAGTCTAGAACGGGTCTAAAGCTCAACGGGACTCGTGCACTGCTTCCTCCTATATGGCTCGAACCAACTCATCTTAACGACCCAAAACTAGACAGACCCGTCGACGAAAATCAGATGAAGCAGTTTTTTACGCACATCGGAGGACTGCCCAAGGAACTTCAGAAAGAAGTGAGAGTTCCTTTTAGATTTGCCGAGAAGTACATCCAGTCGGGTAAGCTCTATGGACACGTCATAAGAGTCTATAACTACGATTTGTTCAGAGAATTTTCCGTCCTGTGCTCCGTTCCCAACGATGCTATAACTGGTGTAGATTTTATCAGCAAAAGAACAACGTGGAGCTTGTGCAAGAACGACACGTCTGCTATCCGAAACCAAATTAAAGTGTACGACTCTATTTTACCCCCCTTCAGAAATTTGTCTATTTCAAAGCTGAGTAATCTCGAAGGAATACCGGAAGAAGGGTGTGATTCTATGTTCTATTTTGTTTCAGAACACGAACAACACAAGGTGTCTCAATTTAAAAACGTGAAAGAGCTACAATTTAATGTAACGGATAATATCAAAATCTTTGTTTATTTTAGAAAATAAAAGTTAAATTTTTTGTTTGGTTTCTTTATTGCGACAACAAGGCAAATAATTAATTTAGACTAATCGAGCTTGACAACAGATTTGGATGCGTTACAGGGCTCCACCTGTACGTACTCCCCTTCTTCTGGTGTGCTTGTGACGCTGTCGTTTGAGGATGAGCTCGAAGAAGAAGAAGCAGAAGAAAGCTCCTTTGCATTCTTCGGTTTATTCAACTTAGTGGCATCTTTAGTCTGTTTCTGGAGAGCAAACATCAAGGAGAAACACTTTGCCAAATCTTCAATGTAAAACTTTCTTTTCGCCTCTGGCATCATTTTTTGGATCTCATCAAGTCTGTCTCTCATTTCAATGTACTCCTTCGACGGAAGAGGCAAACTTTTCGGCCACCCTGGCATCTTTGACCAACAATCGGGATACTCTTTTATCCCAGTAAGAAACAAAAGGTCTGCGATGTTTATGGGGGTCATTATCCCCTGAGCACAACATTGCTTTAATCTGTTAATGCTTTTGTTAAGTTGAAATTCAAGCGTCTTCTGCTCTTCAGACAAGGCAATAAAATTGTTGATAGCCAAATTGTCAAAGTCAACTCCCATTTTCATCTCGTGCTTCACGATTTGAACAATATGTCTAATTGTACCGTGGACGATGCCATTGATTTCTTCAAATTCGTGGAAGTAGAATCTGTCCTGGCTGAGATCGACATTGAGGGTTTTGCCGTATTTCTCGGATACAACTAAGGACCCGTTCTGCTTCCCGATGATTTCTTTTAATTGAGCACAGTCTAGCTGGATCCCTGATTCTCCGTTCATTTTAAGAATATGGGGGTCGCGGCATTTAACAGAAGCATATAAGTAAAACAGAAGTCGCGATTTGTCCACGTCTTTGATAACGACAAAGGAATTTTTGTTGGTCTTGCGTTGTTTTTCCTCAACAGACATTCTTTTTAGAAATTGTTATTACTGCAAATGGGTAGTGTAATTTGCCCGTTGTCAAAGGACGAAGACGTTTGTGAAAGCGTTGCTGCTAGGCCAGATGAGAAAGATTTAAAGAATCTGCAGCGCGTGAAACAGCAAATAAAGCTTGCTCACACCTGTCTTTCAAACATTGAATCGTACAACGGCGTTCTAGCGGTCCAGCTGCTCGATGACAACGAGACAGCAATGGAGCTTGCACGGATCATTGAAGCCGCAGGCCCTCATCTCAAGCTCATTAGAGACATCGTGGACACGAATAGACAGATAATAAACATCAATTCAAATGTCACAAACTTCGAGGGCTCTACAACAAAGTCAGTGGAACGCGAAAAACTGCTTTTGACGCAAAAACAGAAATCAGTGCAGCTGAGACGGACTTTAGAGGAGAATACAGAAACTTTTACACAGCTTATTGCACAGGAGACGGAAACAAATAAAAAGGTCGACCGCTTGATAGCCAGCAAGAAAGTGGTTGCAAAAAGACGAGCCGTTGAAGAGGATGACAGTTACAACGACTACATCGAAATGACAGACACAGAGAAGTTACTTAAAAACGCTCCCGCTCCTTCGAGAAAGGAGATTTCCGTGTACGACCCGTTTTCAAACAAAAAAAGCCAGATTTCGGTGGTTGTATAAAACCCCATTTACAATAAAACAAAACGCGATTTACCACAATTTTAGTGTGTTTTATCTTTTGCCTTTTTTTAACAATGTCCAGTTTTTACGACGACAGCGGGGTGACTACTCCCTATGAGGCAAGTGGATTGCAAAGCTACGCTGAAGCTAATCAGGACAGAGGAGTCACAGACCCCGTAGATCACCAGGGACCAATTGTGGAAAGAGTCCAGATTGCAAGTTTAGACTGCCAAAGACAATTCGACAGAAAGGATGAGAAATATCCAATTCAAAGGACATTCTACATAGCAACTGATCAATCCATAGGCGCGTTGGCTGTAAGCCAGCACGAACCATTGTTTATGTCTCCAATCCATCTAAAAAATGGTCAACACACACTTCTTTCGAATGACGAACAGCCTCAGTTTTGGAATGCTTTCAGCAACGCTAACACTGGACTAGCAGCCAACCGGACAGCAGGAGATCCCGTGTTTATTGGCATAGCCGATGCTTGTTACGACCCTTCGTCTCGTAGAAAAGGGCAATCGAACAACGGAATCATCAGAGTCGTTTTCTCTGGAACATGCACAGCTCTGTTTAACGGCCACAATCCAACGACTCTTCACCCAGGAGACGAGGTGTTTTTTTGGCTGCCTAAAGGAGATCCAAGAGATCCAAGGAAAATAACTGCTGAATGCAACAAAGTCAATTACGAGAACGGGTTCGGGGACCTCTGCCACGGAATGGTTATCAACAAAAGCAAATCTGGTCGCCAGGTGAATGTTTTGCTCGACATCAACAAATATCAAAAGAGGTGGTTTCCTGAAATACAGGATGACGGAAATAAATCGAGAGTTCATTGGAGGCTGACTAACATTCTTTCGAGTGACAAACCCTTTGCAGAAGCATACAAAGAGGAACTAAAGCAGGCTCCTGGTGACAAATTTGAATTGAAAATAGCGGCAAAGGCGTCAGTGAGTTCCAAAACAAGTGTAGTTCAGTCACCACCCATTCCAAGCTTGCTTCCTCTGTCGAATAAAAAAAAAGGTGGAATTTACACAAATGCAGTAGATGTCCAAAAATTGGCTCCAATGGTGCAATCCTTTGTACCAGGAGGTGCAGTGGCAGAATTCGAAGATTTAATGTACGACAGGATCGAAGAAATAAAAGAATATATCACGAGTGAAACAAGACAAGCTGGGTTTGAAGACGAAAAAGCAAAGTACGAAGTTCCATCAGATTTGCAAGCAGAACTCGACTTTCTTAAGATGTACACGAATGATATCGCCTTGCGAAGAAAAGAGATTAACGAACAATATAAATCTATGCAAAGTGCAAAGCCACCTCAATTTTCCCAAGCTCACGCTGAACGAGATGAAACAAGCAACGAAGTATTAGAGTCTGAAGAGCCATTAGTCGTCTTAAAAAAATCTAAAAGGCAAAGAAAGGTCGGGTCGTAGTAACTCTGCTTTTTTTTTAGCTCCCAGACTTTTGTTTTTTTTGTCATTTTGTATAAAAGCTAATAAACAATACCAACAATTTAAGAACTAAACCCTTTGCACAAATGGTATTTTTCTACGAGGAAAAGGCAACAGGTGTCACAGGTCCACCTGCTCCTCAGTCGCACATTGTTATGCCTGCTCACATTATGACTGACAGGGAAATCATGCAGCTTTGCCAGGATAACAAAACTGTCACAAGAGACGCGTTGTACAAGGACGGGACTCTGTTGATCAACATGTTTGATCCCGTTTACAGAAGAAAACAGTTATCTTCGACGAGAAAAAATATGCCATACATTGGCGAAGAAACTGACTCCGGTATCACGGGATGCATAAGTGCTGCAGCGGGGCATGAAGACTTTGAATTTGTAGGGATTGCAACTTTGGGTGCAAGCTCTTATTTGCCCATGATGGGATCATCTCCGAGCAGAACCACTTTCCCTGTAACCATCAAAGGTCTATCGTGTACTGTAAACACGGGAAATGCTAAAATAAACCCTTTAGACGTCGTTGTCATTAAACCCGAAACAGACACGCCTTTTCCAAACGGGTCTAAGAAGAGAACTCGCTACGACACGAGTTTTGGATCAAAGAACGCGTATTTGGGATGCACTCTTGCAGTTAATCACAGAACACATGGAAGCGATGAATGGCGAGAAAACATGTTTGTGAAATCGGTCGGGCGCAGTTTTAACCACTCGCATCCAAATCACCAGCTGGATTTAGTCATACACCACGCGGTTGATCCGTACAGGCTTTTCAACTTGTAATCACGTTTGTTCACTCTTTAATGGACACTTGTGCTATTTTTTCCATAGTTTGTATAAATTTAAATACACAATAAAATGCTTTACACCTAAACCTTCTCTGACTTATTTGCGTAGTTACACTGAACACCAATGAGTGAAAACAGAAAAAGAAAATTCACGGAGAACAAAGAGCTTTTGGAAGTGGGGGATGAGTTAGACATTGGAGTCCCCGGTCCACCGTCTGATTTGGAGCGCTTTCTTCCGTCAGGGGAAGAAAAAGGAAAACAATGGTGCTACCTTTGTGCAACAGGGCCAGATGCAAAAAACGAAAACCCTCATCACAGAAGAATTAAAGATTTAATGTCTTTAATAGAGTACCTTGATACAAACGAAGTAGCAGACTCGATATACGAGTACTACGAAGACAACGTAAGAGATGATCTGAGAACGTACTACAAAGACAAGTATCCCAAACGAAAATGCCCTGCTTTTGAATGGTCGGTTAGCGAGATTTACGCGCATATAACCGGACACGAAATAAAGCGTAAAAACATAATTGTCTCGAATATCAAAACTACCGAGATTGTCAAGAGAAAAGCTCTAGGATTCCTCATGGACAAAGATCCTGAAACAGACAAAGAAACCGGTATGAGCATGAAATACGTAAAAACGGTTCTTGACTCTATTAAACTGCAACAGTCTTTGCTGAACGATTTGGCATCGCTCGTGAATTCGAGGTGAAGTTTCATACATCTCGCTACGGTAATTCAGCTTGCAGTACACGTTGACTGTCTTTCAGGTTTATTCTAATCATTCTTATTAATTAAGACAATGTATCGACAAATAGATAACAAACGATCGCAAATGTCCGGAATTTCGTTTCAGAGGGTTGTTTCCAACCCTCATTACCCTTCGTCATCTTTTGGGGAGCCTATATTCCGAGGATATTCTACCCCGGACTTTCCTGGTACCATATCAAACGTTCCTGCTCTTGGAAGCGGTGTGACAAAAATCCCTTCCACTCCAGATGAGTCTAACACAGCGCAGTACACGATAAAGATCTCTGTGACTACTCTTGCACACAACGCAACGGAGTTTGGAAACACAGCATTGGCTAAAGGAGACATGTTATTTCACTGTGTAGACCCAAAGCAAAAAGAGAGGCTGTACTATCCTTCAAGGTACGTGAACCTCGCTGGCCTCAACTGGCACCTCAGGGAATACAGGGATAAGCACGATTTCAAGCTCGGAGTCAGGGTACCTGGCAGTGGATTTGACAACAGAGTACGAAGGGGCGTTGTTTTAAACGAATTTTGTAAGAAGTTTAATTACGTGGGGTTTTTGCAGCATTTCATATACGCCGGAGTTAAGAGATTCCAGAGAAAAGATGACACAAAAACATTGGCCGTTTATATGGGCGGAAACATGGAACACGTTTACAACGTTTTTAAATCAACTCACACTCTTGAGCCTCTCCAATTGCTTCTTGTAGCTTTTTACCCCGATAAACAAGAACCTTTCTTGCAGGTTATCCCTTTCAGTGCATCAGGCGGAGACTGTTGGATGTTCCGGCATTTTGTGGAAGAACTAACTGGTAAAGTTATAACAAAACAACATGTCAGTGAGGACCACGTAGACAGGTCCGATACCAGATGGCCTCACGTTGTAATTATTGCACACAAATGCGTGGGTCAGTCTCTCTGGAACATCTCAAACGTTGAACTGTTGGACAGGGACGTGGACGTAGCCACGAGAAGCTACGCTCTTGGCTTAGAAGGACACCAGGGCTACGCGAGGATGGTGCACCAATTCGACATGACTGACTAAGTAACGATCATTTATTTTCTAATGTAACAATAATTAAAATTTACTGAAACTGTTTTTATTATTTCTTTTTACAACTGCGCAAAAGCGTCAGTAATGTTTATTTTTGTTTCTTGTACAATTGCACTCGAACACATCTCGGCCTTAAGATGCTCCACGCAGTAAAACAGTAGTTCTTTTGGAGTGTAACAGGAAGGCTGAACTGTTTCTTTCACGATTCCGGACTTACACAGAGCTGCCATTGTAAACTCGGAGCATATCCACGTTTTTGGGTCTGGTAACAGATCACTCTTTGCTTGCAATTGTTTGCTGTTTGATACTCCCATGGGAAACGCGTATCTGCAACCAAGCATAAAATTCCATATACTAATGTAGTAGTTGAAGCCACCTCTACTTTGTGATAAAGCAAACGCCTCGATCACGTTTAGTTCTTCGGTCGAACACTCGAGTCCAATAAATTTATACCTCGAAAGCCTGTTGGCAGACTTTTCAAACTTGTCTACCACCCTGTACATCCTTCGTCTGTCAGTTGTGACCCCGTAAGACACCCAATGAGACGTCCTACCAAGAAGCTGCGTTCGGTCAGTCTTCAAACTGCAATACTGGCATTTTTCCTGTTGACACGTTCTTTTAATCATAAGCTCCACGTGAGATATACTCGCAAAAGGGTCGTGATTTGGAAGTAAATTTTCGAAGCATGCAATTAGTTTCGAGCTTAAAGTGTCGTCGTATCTAGAAGATTTAAAAGCTAGAAGCAATTGAAAGTCTTGTTTTAGTGACATAACTCTTGTTTTATTGCATTTAATTAAAATACGGGGATTGTAATTTAAGTTTATAACACATGTTTTCAGTTAAAATTCAAATCCTCCTACAGCACGACCATTCATTGTGGGGTGGTGGCCATCTCGTTCAAAATCAACATTGTCACTACTACTACTACTACTACTGCCCAAAAACGAAGAAGAAGCAGAAGAAAAAGAAGAAGAAGAAGAAGAAGAAGAAGGAGCCGTCACGGAATTCCTGCCCGAAGATAGAGGAAAGGGCCCGATAGAACTACGTAAATATTTGGCTGCTAACGGATGAGGTTTGTCACTGTAAGCAAGCATGCTGTTTCTAAAGGTAGAAGCTTCGGTCATGTCAATTCTTTTGCGGTGCTGACAAGTCAAGTCTCTGAGATAACCGGGATACACTTCAGGCCCGTTCCATCCGTTTTGTCTAACAGTGTGGACAATATAACCGTTTTCGTCGAGCATGAGTGCCCATTCACTGTTCGCAAAAGTGGGAGGGGATATGCCATTCGAACCAGTAATAAAATCTGAGGGGAACTCGTTGCTCAAATTTAAGTCCGCAAATTCCTTTTGCAATGCTTGTATATCCCTTTCTTTATTTGGTCCAGTGATGAACGAATATTTATCGGGGTTAGCCACAAAATACCTAGAAATTTCCCCTGTGACGTCTACCCAGGGATATAACGCAAAATGTAGGTCAAATTGTGTTTTAGGAATGGCAAGTACATAGAGATGGTCAGTACAGTTATCTTGGCTGTACGTATGTGTTTTTGCATTTACCATTGATCCTGGATTAGCTTTACCTCCTCCGATAAGTCTAGTCACAAAAAAACCTCTTGGAGCAGTGATTCCATCCGCGTCAGTGATGATTGTTGCATAACCAACTTTAGCCTGAATATGCGTAACTTCTGTAGTGTTTTCGGAGCCCGATGTTAACCTCGGCTGATTTTGGAACGTTATAGCAGTTCCATCCCTTGTGAAAATTGGCGTGGCCACCTCCAGTGCATAATATCTAAAGCAGAGATAATCATGAGTTTTTTGGGTCGTGCCAGTCACTGCTGCACATTTTTCCGCTGACACGAGAATAGGCTCTCCTCCCGAGTTTCCGCTGTAATCCATCACTACTGTTCCAACGGAATTTCCTTGAACGACGAATTTGCCACAAAAGAATTCTCGCGTGTGACTTGGATCAAATGCTTTAACCCTGCTACCCATTGCATAAGGAGACAAGTGGTAGATATCCAAGCCAAACTGTTGATCGTTAAAGTCCCCAGTCAGCTTCTTCTTAGCTGCGGGTCCACCAGGTCCCATTTCTGAGTAGGAGTACTCGTCTCTGTGCGAGTTCATCAGCTCCATTGCGCAGTTGCTGGGCCAAACAACTTTTGTAGGAGGACTAACACCCCTTTCAGAGTGTTTTGTGAACACCCATCTTACAATTTGCTCGATTGGCGCTTCGATCTTTCCGAACATTCCTACCACATCGTTCCAATCGTCCACAATGCGGAAGAATGCATCAATAGAAGAATAGGGAACTCCAATGTTTGCATTGTTGTGGGTTTTGGCATGAGCCGTAGTGAGAAACAGTTGCACGATGTTAATACAAATTCGAGAGTTAAATGAGTTAGAAAGAACTAGATAATTATAGTTCATGTCAAGTGCGCCTTCTCTGGTTTCCGCGTACTCCTTCTGGAACTTAAAAGCTCGCATTAAGTAATCCATTCCGTACTCCATTTTACCCTCGTTCTTTCTAGTAACAGGAGCCCACACCTCACGTGTACCTTTGACAGCACCAGCGGGCTCGTAGGTAAGAACCTCCATCACGATAGTCGCACAGTTAGTCATTTTCACTGGAGCAAGTACGCTTAACGGGACCATGTGGCTGTTAGTCAGGTGCTCTATCATGACTTGTCTCATGACCTCTGTTGTCATTGTTCTTTCGTAGGAAAAGTGGTCCACATTGTGGTCAAGGGAAGGATCAACGTCAATAGGAACACCCTGGACTCCGTAAAGCGCCATTTCGCGATAGTTAGGGTGTCCACCTGCACTTCTCGTCGCGACTTGGGGGTTCAGAAAATGGCTATTCATTTGCGACTGCGGAGGAAAGCGGGACGGCGGCATCGATGAATATTGAGCAGCCATTGTGCGTGTTTTTTAAAGAAACAAGCACACACTTAAACAAAACTTAATGTTTAGTTGCTCAGGTTTATGTACATAACATATCCAAAAACAGGCGATTTAAAAGCAAAAGTAAAGGACTGCACATATGGCCAGGGACGAAAAAAAACACAAAAGACACAAACACATCAGCGATTTACATGCGTCTCTAAGCGTGATAAACGTTAACAACACCGAGGAAATTGATCTCCACTTGGCAGCTGTTCTCGTCCCTGCAAAATCGTTGCCCCAAGCTGTAACCGTCCTAAAAAACATGCACGCAGTTCTGCGTTTGAAAAAGAAAGATTACATGGAGAAAGGAGATTTACATGTATCCGAGCTCGAAAGCGTCCTTGACGACATTCGCTTTTTTATTGCTGACATGTTTGACAATTTTGACGTGCAATCAATACCCTTGACAGACAAGCTGTCCATCGCTTTTACCCCTAAGTACGTAGGATACTCATCCTTAAGCGCAACTGCAAATTGCATCGCTGACAGTTGCAACAAATGGACTAAACGCAGCGTCTGCGACGTTTTTGATAAAAGCGGATTAAATGAACCCGTAGACGATCTGCAAACAGATGCCACTTTTTCCCAGATATCCAATGAGATCAGGCGTTTAATGAACATCAGACTTTTACAGCCAGAAAGTGACTCGAGAAAGGAAATGCTTGAACAAAGACTGCGCATTCATTGTGTTCTGTCTTACAGCGGAACAGTTAATGTTAGATGGCATGGTCCATTTGGAGACAGAATAGCAGGTTTGCTGCACTCGCTTGTAAAAAACCCTCTCGATCTGACATGCTGCGACGAGTTTTTGCTGTTGTACATTAAGTTACTCGAACGAGCGTGGCATTGCAACAGAGTTCCTTCTATTCTTGTAACAAATTCACTGAAGACGATCTTTCCTTACACGAACAAGAGAGGCAGGTTTCCTCTACCCCTAAACAAAACAAATGTCCCGGACAAAAAAGCAAATTAAAGTTAAAAACACACGGAAAATTTTTAATAAAATAAAATGTTTCATGACAAAACAAACACGATTACTTTTCACGATTGAAACACCAAATTTGAGGAAAATAATCACTGGAATTTGCAACTGTGAGATACTCGAGATCCAGGTTCTTAGAGATAACTGACACAATAGCATGCTTTTCGTAACTGCCTTCGTCCAGTACACACAAAACACCGTCTTTCATCCCTTTATCAGGGTTTGGTTTGACGACATAGCACATCTTCGGATCGAGACGATTAAACGAGAATATCCCAGGAGTAGGCTCAGAGCTTGATTTGCAGTAATAAAACCCACCAGACAAACAGCTGTCGTCCACTATAGGAATTTCAATTCCTCCGAGTATTCCCATGTACCTGAAGATGTGACGCAAAGCCAAATCCTCAAGAGATTTTCTTTTGTTTCCGTATATGACAACGGGCATTCTCTTTTTCTTCTTTAAAACACCAATTAAAAATCGCGAATCGATTTTAGAGGAGACTTTGGGTGTTATCGGAGGCACGATGGAAGAAGAATACGCTGGTAACACTGACGAAGATGAAGTAGATGAGGGTCCCACGCTCCTAAAAGATCCAGCCATTTCATTGAACAAAGACGACTCTGCTTGAACATCGTCTTCTTTTACGGATGATTGCAAAGGAGGAGATTCAGGTTCTCTCCTTGAAGGAAAATAAGTAGACAACGAAGACGTGGAATTGGCAGATGATGAAGATGCGGAAGACGAGACGGGTGCATGATTGTCGACCCTCTGTTTTTTTGGGATAGGCTCAGGTTCAGATTTAGATTCTTCAGATGGTTCAAATAGACAAGAAACTGGGACATCGGGCAAACTGTCAAAACTAAAAGGTTGAAAAGAGGTTTCTTGAACAGCTTCCTCTTCGGTGACAGGATGCTCCTTCCTTTTGTGAACTTCGACTTGTTCAGTAACATCTATTTCTTCGTCGCACTCGAGAATGGGAAAATTGATTCTCTGTTTTTCAGGAAGCATCACACGGGCAAATCCATCAATTAGATTCTGACAGATTTTGAACAGGGCTACGGCATCAGGAAAGCCGCCAAAAAGTTTGCGTGAATTATCCACTTCCAACTTCTCGTCGTTCAACACAAAAGGTTGTGCAGCATAAACACAGTCAATAAACTCGTTTAGGGTGTGGTTGAGCCCTTCCTTTTCATTCCTTCCAAAAATGTACGAAGATCCCTCGACCACCATGCAGCGCCAGATGAATACAACAAATGGCAAGTAAGACGAATGTAGCTGCAAATGAGACAACAAAGGAGTTACGATCTTTTCGTATTGACTGTAAGAAGGTTCAAATGGGAGGAGACTCAATTTGCTGATCTCGATCTTCTGAGGGCTGACCATACAGGGAGTCTTTGAGATCACTGACAGCGCAGCAAGTCTGAGAGCAGCCCGTTCTACAATTAGGTCCATTGCATTGCTGGAGACAGCCTTCATCTTCCCGTCTTTCCCACGGAAACTGCGGCAAAGATACAAATAAGACTTAGGATTCACGTTTGGAGTAGGAATGGGTAGAATTTTGGTCACAAAGTCAGGATTCACTGCGAGATATTGACTAAGTTCGTCAACAACACTGCTTAGTTCCTTAACTTTGTCCACAATGGACACATCCGTTCCAGAAAGGCAGTCGACAGTACTGCGGTAAAGACAATTCGCAAGCAATATTCTGGACTTCTCTCCACACTGCTTAAAAGCTTCATTCAAAACACCGACAACGGATTTTGACGCAGGGTTTGCTGTGCACAACGCGCTCACTACATCAAGAGCTCTTTTCGGAGTGTCGTTGTTAAAATTGCGCTTTGTCTCGTTGTCACTCTTCAAAAACTTCACCATCTGCAGAATTTGTTCATGGAGCTCAAAAGTGTGCAGTGGCTGCTTGACGGCGACAGGCTTGACCTCTACAACTTGAGGAACAGTCACGACCTTGCGAACGGATTTGGGCTCGAGAGCAAACACGGCAATGCGACCGTTGGCTGGAAGTCCTCTTTTTTCACAAAAAACAGAGCAGTCCCACTGGCACTCAGCAGGCAAAGTAATAAACTCCAGTGTGTTTGACGCAATTTTCGTTTTAACAGACAAGCACTCTGAGTTGTCGAAATGCACTTCGCAAGGGACGGTCGCAATAGCAAGAAAATACTTCCAAACAAATCCCTTCGGAAGCTGAGTTCCCATTTCAGACAGCATAACCCCGTACGGCATAGGCTTTGAAAGTATATCCAAGTTGTCGCAGTACTTTTCAAACAATGTAGCAATTTCGAACATTTCAGCGGTTTTAGCATTCGGAGCGTTCTTGTACACGTCGTAGTCAAATGGCCGAACCTTGATAGAGCAAGCTTCTTCTCCAAATCGATGAAACCCAACAGTCATCTTAGTAAAACACGGAGCAATATACTCGGGTTCTATTTTAAAGATGCTAATTTTATCCCTGCGAGGGTAGTTGACTACAGGAGTGATATCAGAAGGACAGGTGAGCCGCTTTGTGGCCTCAACACAAGAATCGTAGAGAGATTTCAAGCGAACTCGGTCTCCCTCTTCAAACTCGGTTAGTCGTTTTCGGGCCTGTTGAATGGAGCGAAAAGGGGACGCTGGGTGCTCACGGAGCTTCATCTCGGCAAAAAACTCGGTCATCAATGGGCCGGTAGCAGTAAGTTCGTCGGAGCCGTGAGTGTTAACCAAATTCATGAACTTCACCTGGAAATCAATCGTCAGACAACAAAAAGCCGCCATGTAATCAACGGGCTTGTCGTCAACTTTCTTTTTCTTCTGCTCCGAAGCACTGTCTCCGTTGCTCGCCTCGTGTGAGACTGCAGACGTTGCAGGAGGAGGAGGGGGAGGGGGAGGAGTCCCTGGTTTTTGAATATGCTTCGCCAGTTTTGCAATAATGTCAATTGGCTGCTTGACTGAACTACTGGATGATGAGCTCGAGTGAGGTTTATCGGTGATTTTTGTTTGTTTTTTGGTCATTTCTAAAGAATTAACAAAAGTTAGTAAACGGGTCTTTTAATTGAAGTAGCAAAATTACCTTGTGATCAAGACTGTCTTTTTTTTAAAACAAAATGTTTGAGAAGAATGATCATACTTGTTTCCAAAATCGCGAGTTTAAAAACGAGTCTCAAAAGTTCATAAAAATATCCACGCAAATTTTTTATTTGACAAAATTTTTTAATTGAGTTAATTGTTTATTTGACGACTTAATAATGGCGGGCGCTAAATTGGTAAAATGAATTTCGGGCTCCTTATTAATTGGCGAGTGTCCGCGGCTAAACTAAAAGCCGTTAATGAGCTGTGACAGAAAGCAAGTGTTTGTTGTCATTTGCATCTTTGTGATATGCACAGTGGTCCCTGTTGTTTTATGGAAAGTCGGCGCGGGAACTAATTCGGATCCCGTTTTAGCTGTTCACTTTGTGATACTATCTCTTTCCATATTTTGTTACCTGTACCCCGATTTACCCGAAACACAGTTTTTCGAAAAACGGTTTGCCATGGCATTCGGTGGAAAGTACGAAGACATGGAAGGACAACAGCAACAGGTGGACAAAGGAGACCACAGAGATAAGTTTTTGTACATCTTCGACATCCTCATGTTATGGCTGATCTACACTGAAATAATCGCATTCGTTTTCGTGGAATCAGGAGCCATGTTTCCTACTACACACAAAGACCAAAACATGATACTCGGATCCAGTTCAGGAGTCGCAATTGTCTGCGTAGTGTTGTTTATGTGTCTGCGTAAAATGATTAAACTAGCGTGGATGATAGCAAGCACAGTCTTCGTGATTATTTCTATTTCCGCTGCAATAAACCTTGTGTGGTGGGCTATAGTGCTGATTGCAATAGGAGTGGCTGCTGTACAGGCTGGGTTAGTGTGGTTGTACATGAAACAAAAACAGAAGTGGAATGTAGAATTTTACGTTTACAGTTTTATTGTATCACTGACACTAGTCATGACATCTTTTACATTATTTAAAGGGTGGCCGGAACTTCTGGCGGGAAGGTACGACTATGTTATTCTTTTTGGGGTCGCGTTCGGGGTTGGCCTTTCGCGTGTTTTGGTAAGCCACTGGGTGACTCCGTACTTCTGGAAAGAACAGGTTGCTTACAGACCGGTTCCGACGAATTCTCCCCAAACCACTCTCTGAGATTCCTTTGCTTGTTCCTAATCACCAACCTCTGAGCACAATGAATACCACTATGGGGCCCATAATAGTTAGAAGAGCAGAACTCCTCCAACTCTGCAATTGTAATTTTATTTTCCAATAAAACTTTGTTTGCCTCCATCCAATATTTTTCATCGACTTCTTCAAGTTTAGGTATCTCAAAAGCAGGACACTTATCACAGCATTTGCTCAGTGTTTCAAGGTACTTTTCATCTATGTGAGCAGTCATCGCGAGAGGGTATTTCCTAGTTTTTCTTTTGGGGTCAGATCCGCCTTCCGTGTTATCGTCGAACAAATCGTCGTCCACGTCTGACCTAATAGATTACAAAAAATATGTTAAAGGTAAAGCACGAAAAGGACCCAGTTTGTGCTCTGTGCAAGTGTGGGTTTTCAGTGTTCAACGGAGATACCAACGAAGAGGGGGATCCTTTTTACGTTGTACTTGAGGGGAAGAAAGACTTAAAATTCCATGAGAGCTGCCTTGCCCAACGAGACTTATTGGTCCAAACTTCGGCTTCTTCACTGTTTTCTTCTTTTGGCCAACAGATGTCATCTTCTGAATCCAAAGGCTCGGTTGTTGTTTCAAATCTGTCCACTGATTCTTTTGTTCAGGATTTACGCTCTCTGTTTGCTGGAGACAAACACTTGGTAGAATTTGTAAGGTCTTTTGCACTAGAGGGAGACCAGGTTCGTTTCGAGGTTGTCTCAAAATCATGCTTTGCGATAATAGCCACAGGGTGGAAGGGCTGGACTAATTGTCTGGATGATTGCTCTCTTCTCGAGTTTCCAAAACATTGGTGGTTTACGAGCGTAAACGTATTCAGGTACACAGACAAGCAATACAGAATAATTGGAAAGCAGCTAAGCGGTCTGGTGTATACTCCTGACAGGCACTATTCTATTAAAGCGTTCAACGACGGCACAGACTTCGTGTGCGTAGTTCTGATTCCCACCTCAAAGAATCCAATGAAAGTTGACTTATTGAACGATACATTCCAGGAAGGTGTGTACACAACAGCAAAAAAATTGGCACTTATGACAATAGAACCCTTGATAAACAGACAACTTTCTGAACTAGAAAAAAAGCAACAGATGCACAACTACATCGACCACGTTTGCACGTTCACCCTCGCTTCCTTTGACAAGAAAAGAAACATGGTGTTAGTCGGTCTGACGTCAGAGTCAGCAGGGTGTATCATAGATTCGAACTACTCGGCGATTAGGCGCACCGAGTCCTTCAAAGGCTCCATTCAACAGTCAGTGCTTTCTTACAACTAAATTTGTTGCAAAGATGGCAATTGTTGTCAAACAAACAATTTGGTCAAACAAAAAATTTAGTCAAATAAAAAATATTGTCAGATACAAAATTGAATATCTCTAAAACATTTCAATTCTAATTTTTTTAAAAAATTTTGTTTCACTCACCTCAAACTTTACAATGAGTTCCAAAAAATCCAACTGTGTCTGCAAGCGCTACGACTCCACTAAATCCGCTGATTTTGACGAAAAGTGGACTTCGTTAAAGAGAAAGGAGCGAAAACCTGTAAGAAAGCACTATGATCCCGACCATCCCTCTAATTACGTCGAAGATACAGACGTCAGCGACGAGTCCTTGCAACAGCGCGAGTTAAACAAAAACGATAAGTCCGACCATGAACTCGAGTCCATTGAAGAATCTGAAGAGGAAGAGCTGTGCACGTCAACTGAGGATGATGACACCAGCGACTCTAGTTTTAACCCGGACTTGCTGTCCGAGTCCGAAGAAGGTCGTGTACTTAAGTCTAAGGCTGTAATTCCCGAAACCCCTTTGCTTAAGAAATACAGCGCTGCATGCCGACGTCCTTTCAAGCAGCCACGCAAACTTGAACTTGAGGAGGTTGGATTGCTTTCTTCTAAGCCTTTGTCTCATTCTACTACACAGAGCGAGCCATTGAAAGCAAACCGCTCCAGTGAATCGACTTCGTCGAAGATGCAAGAGCACAAGTCTGGCCAAGTTGATCACAAAGACAATACATTGAAAATTGAACAGCGGCCCTCTGATTCATTGCCAATTCAACGCGTTTTTACAATCAACGCAGACAGAGCTGGAGGAACTTTTACTATCAACGAAGTAACTGCGGACTTGCAATTAAATCTAAATGTTCATTACTCTGAATTGCAAGCAGTTTGTGTTTATGGTTCCTATTCTAATTTCGAAGTCCTACCGCACAAACCCTGTTACATGTTTTTATTTCGAGCTCGTCCAACTGACAACGCCGAAGTCTACTTTTACTACAGGGACTCATTTCCTTACACCGTTGCAGAAATTGATGAATCTTATGAGTATTTGAGAGACGTTGCCCCGTTTGCCTTGGACAAAGACAGCAAACGCTACAAAGTATTGAGCCACCTTTCAAATGCAAAGCGCATGTGCCACATTTTACAGTTTGTAAGCGAGATGCGTTTTGATAAAAACTACTGTTTTCATTCATGCAGCCTTGAAGCATTTAAACTGGCTCGTGTCAGTGATTTGTTTGTTGTGAACTTGAGTAATTGAAGAATAAAAAGTTACATTTTTTTGAACTGTTTGTTATATTTTTAATTTAGTACATGGAGTGCAAAAAGCGCGCTAGAGAAGACACAAAAGAAAGCAGTGCAGCTGTATATTGCACGCGAGACCCTGAGCCTGTTATCCTACTAATGCTACAAGCATTTGACAAAAACGTGCATGTGTACAAACAATCAGAAAAAGAATACAATTGCCAGGTGTTTTTTGTAAACGAAGAAGGAAACAAAGAAGTTTTAATAGAAGTAAACGGAGAAACAGAAGAAGGAACACTACAAACAACAAAAGAAATGCTATGCGAGTGGATCAGGGAATGGTACTCTAAATGCCAGTCGCCTCCGCCTGGACTTGGCTGGTTTGTGTTTCCGGATTAGACTTGAAATCTTCTGCAACTACCCATCCATTGTTGTCACCATTTTCATTTTTAATAAAATCGCTGTTTTTTTGTACTTTTGGAGAGTGGGTGATTTGATAGTCATGAGGAACTAACCCGGATTTAGTGCGGACAGCTGGGTTTGCACCGGCGTCAAGAAACACGTTCACAGCGTAAAAACTTTCAGCCTCGTTTCTTCCGTACGCAATGTGCAAACAGGTTTCTCCATAACAGTTCTGCCAGTTAACGTCGCATTTGTCGTAGCTCAGTAACAACCTAATCATCCAAACACGCGCAAATTGTGCTGCAAAAGTCATGATATTGTGGTGCAATTGACCGTCGACGCTGTGGAACTCTCTGTCAAGTGTACAGCCAAACTCCTCAATTAGCATTTGCACTATTTCCTTATGGGACTGGTCGATTGCAACAACAAGCAAAGGGGTCCTGACGGGATCAGTGAGAACTTCAGGGTATTCTTCCAATTTTTTGCGGAGTAATTGAGTTTCTCCGTAGTAAATTGCCTCGTATATCTCAGAAACAACAGACTCCTCCAGTTTTTTCTCTGTCTGTAACACAAACGATTAAGCAAACGACATGAACAAACAAAAAACGCGACTTACTAAACAAAAACAAATGGACGATTTACCTGATATTGCGTCGATGACATTGAATGGGACAAAAAGTGCTGTTAAAAAAAGAAGATCTAAATCAAGGTCTTTGCCTGCTCAGCCTGTACTCTATCCTGAAGACCGAGTGCCTGAAAAAAATAATACACAGTCTTTTTCCTTTTCCGACGAAGAAAAATCGGGGGCAAAAGAACCTGGGAAATCTTTTGCGTTTTCAGACGAGGAAAGTGAGCATTATCTGAAATCCGGTGGATTTGTTTTCACGGAAGAAGACAGCGAGCCTTCCACAGTAAACAGCAAAAAACGCGCTTTTTCATTTTCAGACAACGAAGACGAACAGCGTGTACCTCTGTCAGGCAACACATTTAAACATTTTAGCTTCGACGACGACGTACCATTTGCAACTGGAAAAAGAAAAACTAAACCGTTCAGCTTTGAAGACGAGAGAGCGTCCGATGACAATAGAGTCTATTCAAAAACGCCTAGGATAGACGGTAAACAATTTACATTCGATAGCGATTCATCTACGGATGAAGAACTGGAGGTTGCAAAGGTGGAACCTGGCGTTTTTGTGTTTCCAGGAGAAGAAAACAAAGTAGAATACGAGTCAAAGAAAGAGCTAGAGACAGAGCTACTCAAGCACATAACTTTTAACCAGTTTGACGAAGAGACGAGTTTTACAGGCAAGTTTGACGTGTTTCAAGAGAGCGAAGAAAAGAGCTTGCTTGACTTTGTGCCTCCATCGTGCAACGCACCTGTTCCTCTTGACAGCCCACGGACGCATCTGAAAAACATGCTGCGGTCTAAACTACCCGCCGTCATTCAGACTGTACTTAAAGTTCACCCAGCACTTAAACGTCAGAGCAGCAAGCGACCTGCACAGTATTCCGTGAAACAACATTCCTCGTCATTTGAGTCCAGGTTACTGTTTTCTAGCGGCAAGAGAATTTCAAAGTATGGTATTGAAATCAACTCTCCTCCTTGTATACATGGCAAACAATGTGTCGCATACACTTCCGCGATTCGCGGTTTTAACGACGCTTTTCCCGGGATAGTACTGATGTCCATGATGAGCGAGGACAATTTGGAGAGACACGAACGCGAAGGATGGAATCCACCAGAACAGGATCACACCCTGTGTCTGCTTTGTGCAAGGTTTGTCGTTGAAATGAGCTGTATTGCTAATTCAACTGGTTGTGCCATAATTAAGACGTCTCCTGAAACGGAGGCCTACGCGCGCAAATCGTCCGAGGAGCTGAGGAAGAAATTGTCATTTCAGTGGTTTTCTAATTTTGTCAACTGTCAGGAAGGGTACAAGCACGACGCAGTTATTTTTCCGACTTCATCGACAGATTTGTATAACGGTCTAGTAGAGCCCATTGTAAAGTTTGAGCCCAACAAACTGAGGGCCAGGTACCACGAAGATTACGCCTGTTGGGCAATCGATCAGAGCGAGCTGCTTTTTCAAAGAGCAGCAGCCAGGAATTAAGCTACTGGAGAGACGATTACTCCTGGCTGCTGCTTAATCTAAAATCCAATAAATGTCTCTCATCCGCTTTAAATTCGGAAACTAAAGAATCAATCCAGTCCCTCGAATCAAACCGATCAGATGTCCCATCACACCTGTTATGGGCGTACGACAAGACAATCCAGATAAAGAAATACAAATTGCTCGTGAAAGGAGGCAATTTGCCTCCTTCTCCGGACTTGGTTTCACCTGTCGTTGCTGTAGAATTTGAAAACAATTTTTATACCATTTTCAAATCCTCTGACAACATTGTTGGAGTCAAGGAGTACAAAAACAGACTTACTGCGCTCATCAAGTTGTGCACGGTGGGATACTGCCAGTCACGCAAAACGTTTTGCAGCAAGTTAATGAGAATAATCGCCGCTGACAACAAGTCACTTCCAAAATGGGAGACTTGTCGCAAAAACAGGCACGTGTCTACCTGTATTGTTCAGTGGTACGTTTGCGCAAGAATGGGATTGTTTACCGTGCAAAAAGGAAGCAAAAAAGTGCTAACAGACAAACAGTTGTCAAAGCTTTACGAGACATGGGACACCGCTTCTGAAAGGGAAACCCAAGAAACCCTTTTCACTTTTTTTACTTCATCGGATTCAGCGATGCACAATTTGCAATTGGTCATCCATATGGCAATAGTCGAATACGTCGAACGTAGTCCGTGTAAGTTATGGTTCATAGAGACAATCAACCCTTCGAAGTGGGGCCACTACAAGTCCACTATTCTCTTATCCTACGAGAGAAACAACAACGAATTGGCAATAGCCGTAAGGCAAGCTTTTCATGCTGTAACTTTCCCCTGTGATTTTTCCGGATTCGTGAAGGAAAATTTTGCATGCGACTCGTTACCTGTATCCGGCCCGTCCGTTTCCATGCACCATTTCTTTTTTTCAAGCGACAGAGTTATTAGCATGCACGAAGACGCGAACGATCCTTTTAAAAAGCCGAGAGAAACGTGGATAGAAGTTGCAAAAGATTGCTGTGGAGAGGATACCCCTGATTACAAATCTCTTCTTAACATCATTAACAATTTTTACAGTAGATCCGACAGGACTAAAAGGGGTTTGCTTCTATCGTCTCTCAGAACAATCAATACACGCACACAGTCTTTGTTCAGATCTAGAATTGTTGCCAGGTACAATTTATTCAGACTGAATTCCAAGTACGACGCCATGCAAACAGGGGCCCTCATCAAAAGGTCTGGAGAAGTAATGCTAGAGGATACAAGCTTTTGCTTTTGCTCCATATGCAAAGATATACATTCTAAAGTAACACAATACAGTCCAATCGGTGCGTGTAAAATAAAGCGGTATCACGCAATGTTTGTTTCCGGGTACAACAAACTTATCAACGACATGTTCTCCAACGCTGTTTACTGTGGAAAAAAGAACGGGAAACACGTTAGCTACTGCAAGAAGACTCCTGTCGTTTTTGTGGACATATTTGGCTATTTCATTTGTTACAACGGGAGAACGTATTTCATTTGCCCAGCCTGTTCAAACTTTGCCGAGATAGACCCGCTGAGAATGACAGTTGATTCCAGAGGACTTTTATGTTACACGTGCTCTACAGAAAAACGCTCGACAGTTTCACGCAAACCTGTAACAAACAAACGCAAAAAATTGACTAAATAAACAAACAAAACAATTAAGTAATTTTAGATTTTTTATTCTTGGGCGAATCAATGTCTACAAAGACTGGTATATCGTCGCCAGTAACTGGACTGTACAATTTGTTTAGTAGTTCCAAATCGACGTCCGGTTCGATATACTGCACAGACAAACACGCTAATTCCGGCAAAAGGTCCCAATCACACGCCTTCTCGCCTCGGATTGTAAAATCGCCAGTTTTGTGGTCATCAACCAATTGTTTCAGAAGGGTGTACGCTTCAATTGTTTCCGGTTTTAACAAAGGTACCATTAGTCGCAGAGGTCTTGCAAATTCACGTTCGTCGATTGCTTCTTGCAGTAGAACGTGGTATCTAATCAGATTCAAGGACTCAATTGGAACAGCAAAACAGCACTCGACAACTCTGGCAACGGCGGATATTACACCGATTGAAACTGTACTTTTGTCAATGTATATTTTTGCCCATTCGCTTCCATTCATCTGAGACGCTAGATAACGAAATGTCAGAATTAAGTCTGTTTCTGTTTTCAGTCTCAGTCTTAACAAACGCACGAGAGCTCTTGATGGCCAGCCAGCGCTTGCCAAATCTGTCAACAACCTGGTGTTTTCTATACACCCATGCTTCTTGGCTTCATCATAGGTCCTTTTGTAATGCTGAAACGCTCGCTCTTCTTCTTCCAACGACCACTTCCCAAATTCGGGCAAGCGATTGATTAATCCATGAAAATCTAAAATTGAATCTCCGTGGACAATTCCAAAGTCGTGTGGGTCTACTCTTTTTCTTTTTGTGTCTTTTTGCTGACTCATTGAACAAAACAACTTACAACTTTTATTTTCAACTAAAGGCTTGCAAAAATGAAAACAGACTCTAACGAAGCAGATGACATTCAATTTGAAACTAAATTGCAAACTGCATCTGGAATCGACGAAAAATATGTACCAGAAGTCACCTTAACAGAAGACGAACTCGCGAACGAGCTTTATTGTATAACTTTTATAAGCAAGGTGTCTGGCGAAAACAACATTTTTAATTGCCTCGTTGCTGCAAAAAACGAGGAAATTGCGAAATCTATATTTTTCACTGAGCACATTGTCAAGACATGTCAATACCACGTTGCAACCTATTTCGACGCTATGGAAGGGGAGCCCACTTCCATTGAAGACTTTTTTGACAGAATGAATGAGTGGAGCCATGGGAAGCTTGACCTGGAATGCACCGTTGTCTCAATTGCTGACGTTGTCAACTCGAAGGGGAACGAGGACAAAGTGGCACAGTTGGTGTTCAGAGGTCTCAGGAAGAAAAGGGCTTTTTTGCCCAAGGATCCGTCTGCTGCTACGTCTAAAGGGGATGACGAAGAGGAAGAAGACGATGACATCAGCCAAGCCGACATCGATTTTGTTGCTTCTGATAAAGACGAATCAGAGTTGGAGCATGAGTCAGAAGACGAACTTGACAAAAACGAAAGAATACTTGCAAACCTAGAAAAATCCAAAAAACTACCCAAAAGAAAGGCAGCCATAAAAGCAAGAAAGACCCGAACAAAAACCGTTAGCGACGATGAGTACGACAGTGAAGAAGATGGTGATTACAACAGTTCAGGAACTTCCAGCGACGAAGAAGAAGAAGCAGAATCAAACGGAAACGAAGACCAAGACTCCGTCGAAGAATCCAAAAAGAAGCACAAAAAAGCCAAAAGAATTAAAAAAAAAGCCAAGCAAGAAAATTCCAAAAAAACCGAAATTGTCGAAATCAGCGATTCTGAAGCAGAAAGCAAACCCGAAAAACAAAACAAAGTAAATGGGTCAAAGCCGTATAACTGTGCAATCAACTCATTTTTTGATTAACTGCTTGTTTTTTGTTTTTGCCCTAAATTTATCAATTAAATTAATTTTGTTTCGCGATAACATTTGTTTTATTAATTATTTTTAATCAATTTTTCACAAATTATCAGCTGCGCTCATTTCAATCCCTTGAGGAACCACTTCATCAGTGTCATCTGTCATAGTTTCGTCGTTCGATTTCTCACCTTCGTCAGACTTAACTGTCGTGCTAACAAGCATCTTTGAAGCAACTAAGCCCATGAACAGCCAATACATCTCACGAAAAGCACGGATTACTCCCTCCGGTTGATCCGAATGAGGAAACCTGATCTTTTTTGTGCGCAAAACGTTCACAAGCTTTGAAATTTCTTTTCTGTCGAACGCAAAAAAACGGAGATTCTTATTGTGGTATATCAGAATTGCCGACGTGGTCTCAAAGTTTATCTTGTTTCCTTTGTTCCCACAGTTCTTGACCCACTCTTTCACCATGATTTTCAAAATGTTGTCAGCTCTCTGGAGCACTTCTTTGTCCTTCTTACTGTACTCGGAGCCATCGTCTCGTGACAAAACTGACTTACAGTAGCAAACGCTTCTTAGCAATGGAGCAATTTCGTAGACATCGTCCACCTTGGATTCAAATGCCTGAATAACGCACATCGAGATCTGTGTCAAACAACCTCTGAGGGCGTCCAAAGCTTTGCTCTTGATATCTCCGTCGATACCGGGCATGTTCTTAACGGCTTCAAACACCTGCACAAATGCTTCGTAAGTCGTTGAGGACTCCAACTCGCCTCTCTCGCAAGTCTTGATAAACTTTTTGATTTCTTCGTCGAGAACTAGTTCAACGTCCACTCCGTTGCGCTCGCACTCGTTGTCGTGATACAGGGCGTCGGAGCGCTCTTTTCCAGAAAACTTGACAATTGTAGTAAAAACTTCATTCCACTCGCTGTTCATGCTCTGCAATCCCAGTTGTTCTTGCCTTGCAACGTACACGGAGACAACCAGTCTTGCAAGTTTAGTGGCAAAGGTAGCGTACTCTTTTTTACTCTTCCGGTAATCTCCTCCGTCAACAACCTTCTTCCACCAGTTAAACATCTGGGTGGCACAGTTATTGATTAAATTGGAATCTTGTGTCTTTTCAAAACTCATTTAGGTAGTACAATGATTTTTTTATTGATTGAATTTGCTTTAAAGGTTTACAATTGACGCGTGACGACAAAATCGTTTTCTAGAGCCGCGTTCCCCTCCTCGCTGACGTAAAGATTGCATTTGACCTGAACGGAATTTACGCGTTGGCCTGCAAATATTGTGTTGCCATTTGATACAAAGTTGACGAGGAATTCAACGCCGTGGTATACAGTTATCGAGTGCTCCTCTTCGGCGTTTAACCCGTATTTGACTTTTTCAACGGAACAACTGGAGTACTTGAATATACCGTGGAAGTTCTTTATCTTTTTTAACGAGTCTTTGTTTTTGCTGTTTTCACTAGACATAGTTTTTTTTTGTAAAATGTTAATTTTATTTTGTTAAACAAACAAGCGTTGGTCACAAAGACATAGTTCGAATCAAACATTTACAATTTTATTTTAACCACCCAAACGCCTGCTTTTTTTTACAACAGATGGCTCTTCCGCTTCCCGCAGGCTTTCGTGAATTTGAGGCGGGGCATCAAAAACGTTTACAGGACTGTAGAATGGAAACTGCAATGTCTGCTTGTTGCCGGGATAAGCTTCATCCTTCTTTAAAAAATTTTCCATTGGATCCAAAATATGAGCAGGCAACTTTTTAAGAGCCACCAAACTTTTGACGTGTCCGATGGTAACTGGTCTGCTAACGACTAATTTCCATACCCCCAAGCCATCTTGGATTACGAACCCCTTCTTTTTGTCGACGAAAGAAATTCTTACGGGAAACACGTTCACGACTTGTTGCAAAGGAGCGCAGAGCATTCTAGGGGCAGCCGTGATTCTAATAGCGCCACTCAACAATTCAACAGTAACGTACTTCTCGTACACATCTAACACAGCCCTTGGATCATGCTCTACGATAAAATCAAAATGAGAATAAAACATTCCGTGTTTCACACCTGGCTCCCCCGTGCAAACGTACAGCCGTTCATCTTTGGTCTCTTTATTGTATCGCGAATTGGACGTGTAAAGGTCAACAGATGGATAAGTGCCGTCTGCGTTCTGTAACATACACGCTTGCAAGAAAGCGTTCAAACGTTGAATAATTTGCACGTCTCTCCCAGTTTCATATTTCATTGTGCGTTCCAGTACAAAAACAGCTTCTTGTAGAGATTCTTCCTGGTCTCTCAGCCCTCCGAACATCAAAGTAAAGCGCACTTGTTGGTATCGTTGCAAAAAAGGGTAAAAAGAATCCAAGTCAAAGTTTGTGACAGGAAATTCCTCTTTTGTTTCCCACTCGAGTAACTCGTCTCCTCCTTCTATTCTGGATGGCACCATTTGATGAAACAGGTGTTTCATCACAGATGAATTGTAATCCCGATTTAGTCTAACTGTTTTTCTGGACATTTTGTGACGTGATTGCACATTAACAATTAAAGTCTTTTATTAATAATGTTTATTATTACAGGTCTTTTGTGTCATCTCTTTTTTTTAACAACAGATGGTTCTCCATCATCTGTTTCGTTGTCACTCTCGTCGTCCACCATGTCCGGTTTTCTTGGTGCTTCTGGTGGCACCAATTTTGACCCAAAGGGAAATGATAATGGCACGGGATTGTCAATCATTTTTACTGGTGCAGATAAGAACTGTTTTAATGGATCCAACACACGAACGGGTAAGATTCCTTGTCGTACCAAAGCTTCTACGTGATTGGAAGTCAATGCTCTTCTGACAACAAATTCTGCTTCATCGTGATTCATGTGCAAACGCCGCCGATATATCTCAGGCCGTGTTTTGTCGAAAGTACAAAATGACGGACATGTGACCAAACAAAAATCTTTTAGAGGCTTCCACAATTTGGAAGGTCGGCAAATCACTGTGACAAAATCCCGTTGAAATCGAAACTGCATGTTATCCTTAATGGGATAACTTTGATCGAGTGGTCGTGTATAAACATTTAACGAGAAATTAGTTTCCAGTTCTGCATTTTCATATTCGGATGAATCAGACTTTAAAATCGAGCCTGCCCATTTCATCGGGGAATTTACTCCGTCCACACGATAATTTTTTGCAAATGCGTCGATAACAGGGTATGTTCCGTCCAGGTTGGTCATTAACGAAGCCTGTAGAAAAATGTTCAGTTGTCTCAATCTTCCAATTGCCACTTCGTATGTTGCTGGTGCATTATTTTTAATGACTAATCTTGCGTCCTGAGTTGACGTTTCCGTGTTATCCAATTGTCTGAGGGCCAAAGTAAAACGGACACTATGTTTGCGTTGCATAAACCGCCAGAAATCTATGATTTCAAGTGCTGGATCTTTTAACTCGTGAAATTCTTCTGTGAATTCATCGTTTTCTCCGTATCTGCCTTCTAATTTGACTGCTGTTAATCCAGCAAATAGTAGCTTCATGAGAGATTCGTCGTACATGGCTTCGGCACGTTGAATAGTCATTTCATCACGCTCAGTTCTTTTCGACATTTTCGTTGTACGATCGTAAGCAAAATTACATTGAAAATTAACTCGTTTATTCATAAGTTTTAAAATTACAGGTCTTTTGTCCTTTTTGTCTTAATGAGGCCTGGTTCGTCTTCTACATTGAAATCAGAGCCATACAGCCTAAATTCCTGGCCCACGACCGATGATTTGAAAGGGTTTATAGGAGGATCTACAAAGATCTTACCGGGGTTCGAATCTGGGAGAAACTTTGTAGGATTAGCTGGGTTAGTAGACAACGGGAACAAATCAGGTTTTCCAAAGAATCCGGAGTGTAGCATGGCTGACTCTATTTTCTGAAGACCGTTGTACCCGTTTCCGTTGGCCACTTTTACAAGTCCTCTAAAAAGAGAGTTTGTAATTGGCCTCTCGATGCTCCAATGCAAAAAGACATTTTGACCTTTGTTCGTTTTGAGTGAACCTGATTCATCGTAAATACTACAATAGACCACCCCCACTTCAACAATTTCACCCAGTTCGCAAAACAAAACTGACGGATCAGCAGTGATTTCGACTGAAAAGCGATTGAAATGAACACTTATAATTCCATCTTGCGAGCCAACACGTGACAATTTTAACTGGAGTATCATTATGTTACTACGGTCGGACTTTGCTGGGTTAGCTGTGCAAATGATCTGATTTTGTTTGTCGTATGACGTTATCGTAATATTTCTTCTTTCTTCCCAATTATCAGGTTCTCCAGGGGTCTTCAGCAAATAAGACTGCACAAATTTATTCAAATCATCCCATTCCTTTTTATGTCTAGATTTCAAGGGAAATTGTAAATGTCTCGCAAAACACGCAGATTCAGTGTTATCGCGTTGCACGCTAATTACAACTTTTCTATATCCGTTTGCCCACTGCACAAACTGTTGTGTTTGCACAGACCGACTGTCCCCGTCATAAGGCTGGCTAAATACAACTTCGTTTTCATTTGCAAAAGGAATTCCAGATATACTAAAAACAGTCAGGCCATTCAACAAATGTTTCACGACAGTGGCTTCGTAGTCGTACGGGACGTTTCTTCTTGTTTTACGGGATTTGGAGCTTGAAGAAGAAGAAGAAGGAGGAGGAGGCTTTACCATCTCTACGTCACTGTCATCTTCAGAGCCGTCCATTTCTGCAAGAATTTATGTTTTGTTTTTTTTTTTTGTGATAGTTAATATCTTTAATAAACTCGTCTATTCATAAGATACAAATGGTAAACTAATTGTTTATTAGGTCGTTTATTCTTTTTTCTTGTGGTGGTGGCCAATAGTAGTTGGCAATTGGGCGTCTTCTCCTGGAAAAAAAATTCTGACAACCGCCGGAATCCCGTACCTGAACACCCAGATGGGAGAACCAAATACAAAACCCGTGATGAGGACATACAAAAAATTTAACCCAAACCAGGATGATTGCCAGCCTGAGTACACATGTTTTATGGCATTTGAAAGCTTGCCTAAAAACGTTTCCTCGTGGAAAAGGGGGATTTGATTTTGCTTGATTTTGTCGTAGACTATGTCTTCAGGGGATTTGGTGGTGTACTCAGCCGCAAGTCTGCACGCGTCCGTTAACAAAGCGCTAGGGTTTCGTTTAATTTCCTCCGCGCAACTGGTCCGCCATATATTTTCTTGCATTCCCTTCTCCTCTGTGGCACTAAACAATGCTCTATTCCACGTTCTTCTTTCCTCCATCTTGTACCAAAACAGGGTCGCCGCGATATACAAAATAATAAACAGGCCCACCCCGAACTTAAGCACCACCCAGGCCTTTGCGAAGGGCGTCTTTGGCTCAAGAACGTTCGCCCCGCGATTGCTGTATTCAACTGTCGATGTTGTCATTTTTGTCACGTCTTTCTTTGCGTGCTATTAATCCCTGCTTTTATTAAAAACGAAATTGCGTTAATTGTTGCGACAGCTATTTGCTTGCAAAAAGACCTGATGGCAACGCTTGCGCGACTCGATACTGATGAAAACATGACCAATATGATGCGTATCACCCCTATAGACAGGGATGGAATTGAAGAATGCAGAAAAGTAATGCAATACAACCCTGCAGCGGGTGCTGCCTTCAATGCAATCTGTCATTACATTTTTGGGGGTGACATACTCGTAAAAATTAAAAATAAATCCATGACCTCTGAAAACGAGAAAGATTTATCGGAGTTGCTTTCAAAATCTTGGAGCAAGTTTGGAAGAGATGTTCTACACCAAGTTTTGTCCTACGGAATTGTAGTAATTGGACTGGGGGAAGAAAACAAACCATACGTAGTTGACCTGGAAAACTTGGAAATTGGATTTAGGTACGATTTCGAAAAGGGGGAGCGCGTGTACTCTCTTAAGGAATTCAATCCTGACATAATGAGCAAAGATCAGAAAAAACGCAAAAACGCGCAAGCGGCTTTCTTCCCTGTGTCTGGTAGCTCAAACGTATTCAAGCTGATAGACGACAAACTGCTCTATGAATTTTTTCCGCCCACCGTAGAAGGAACTCTGAGATCCCCCGTGACAACGATTCTTCGTATGCACTACTTTGTTAACACGACAATCAGAAACGCAATGCAAGCAACCACTCGAATGGCAAATCCCCCTTTTACAACGGAGCTCACACAAGGAACCATTGAAGACATGAAAATATCACAGGACATGAACTACGCTGGAGGCGAGCACTCTACACACATTAACAATTTTTTAAGTCAGATAGAAAGTACCACGAACGAACTGATGACTGCAGAAATTGAAACTCGGCGACTGAACTCGCTTCTGGGATCAAGACGAGAGGAGCGAGACCCTATTACTGGAACAAAAAGGTACTCTCTACACGGAACAGAAGTACCTTACTCGAGATTTCCTGTGATCGTCCCTCCTGGAAGAAAGTACGTTCCTACCCAAGCAAGCCAGGCCCCTCCTTTTTTAAGCGAGGCTTTGCAGCTAGAGACCGAAATAGTATCACAGGCTTTTCTGATTCCACAGGACGTTTTTAATCCTAAACAAGGCGCATCAGCAGTGGAAGTCGCTGAGAGCAACAGCACATTTCACAGAACCACTATGGCCTATTGCAAGTACATCGCTGACGTTTTTTCAGATATTCTCAAGTTCTATTTCCTTAAACCTGTGAAACAAACTGCGGTGAAAACAAAGAAAAGAAAAACAGATACAAACGAATCCCGTGCAGAAAGACAGGAAACAGAAGAAGAAGAAGACGATGAACACAAATCGGAAGGAAGTTACACACAAGAAGACGCTTTCAACGTCGCAACAGTGAAACAAAACATGAAACTTGACGTTTTTGAAATCAGCTTTTCATCTGCTATCGGCCAGACAAACGTATTACTGTTAATGCAGCTTGGTTTAATAAAATGGGAGTATGCAAAACAGTACCTCGCCAGATCTCTCGTTATCACAGAGGATGCCCTCGACAACAAAGTTGCATTAGAAAGAGAAGAAAAAGAATTTGAATCAAAGAAAAAACCAGAACCTGCTAAGCCAAAAGTGACGACGCCTTTAAAAACCAAAAAAAAGGTGGAAAGCGCAAAAAAACAAGCGAACAAAAAGTCAGGAAATAAGACAAACGATTAAACTTGAATAAACACGAGTTTATTTTACATCAATGTTAATAAATTAACAAATATTTTCAAACTAACAACCCTACAATAAATACTTGTATTTATCCCATAGACGATCGTAGGTACGCACATCGTAATACTCCAATGACAACTGCACAAGCTCCGGTATCATACCCGTTTTTGCGGCGTCAAATGTTTCCATTATCCCATCTTGAATGCGATTAATAGCGTTTGCAAATATATGCCCAATATATCTCTTGTCAACTCGATTATCCCAATAGATACCAATATCGTTAACAACTGCGTTCTCCAAAAGACTAGCTCGCTTTATGGAATGTAACACGTCTGCCTTGGCTTCAAGTAGACCCATAAAAGAATTTTCCTTGGGCTTGTGTTGGTACATCAACTGTCCCATTTGGACTGTTATATCATCTGGATCATCTAAAGATTCTGCCACAATTTTCACTGGCTCGAAAACATCCAACTTAACGACTTCATTCAATAACAAATTTTTGCGAATTTCTGAGATTTTGGACAGCAAAGCTTTGAGGACAACATAGTTTTTGTGAAGCAAGCAGGATTCTGTCGCTCTTCGATTTTTGTACTTCACTACGTCGTGTACACTGTTCGTACGAGAGATTAAAGCAAGAGCTTCTTCCCACTTTTCAAGGTAACACAATTTTGCAATGGACTTCGATTTCTTTCTGTTTTTTTCGAAAGTTTTTGATGTATGTGATTTACTTTTGGTCATTTGGTTAATTGCTAAAGCAGTCGATTTGCAAAACAATAATAATTTTGATTGTTTGATTTGACACACTGCAAAAGACGGACACTTAAAGCAACCGCAAATGGGCTGTCTTGCAGAAATAGCCCAGGCTGCACGGGAAACAGCGATACTTTACACGGGTAACGTCGACCGCAGAAAACGACTGCGACCACAGGAACGTCTGGAATTGCACTCGCATTTAACAGCAGAACTGAAACAGTACCACGACTTGTGGTCAACGCTGTTTATGTTTTCGGACAAGCCGTTTGACTACCAGATAGATTTCCTGAAAATCATGCACGAAGCAATGGTAGCTTGCATCTTTAGGGCTTCCATCAACGCGAACTGGGCTAAAATCAAGGAAGTTCTTAAGTACGAATCTAAAGTCGTCATGAACAAAGTTGCAATTTCCACTCCAAGACAGTTTGGTAAATCTACAGCAATTAGCATTTTTGCAGCCGCATGCCTCTATTGTATCCCTGGAATCGAAATCGCCATTTTTTCTACAGGCAAGCGTATATCACTTCAAAACGCAAGTAAAATAAAAGAGTATTTTTTCCAGTTACCTGGAGCAAGAGAACGTGCAAAAACAAACAACACGGAAATTTTCGAGGTCACTTTTGGGGACGATAGGATTAGCAGAATGCGTTCCTTGCCTCAAAACTCAGAAGGATGCAGAGGTCTTCGTCCTGATTTGATTATAGTGGACGAGTGCGCGTTTATCCAGGAACTGTTTATCTACAAGAATGTTCTGCCCCTCCTTCAGGTCAGTCACAGGGTTCTCATTCTTATATCTTCCCCAGCGGAAGACGACATGAACCCGTTTAACACGGTGCAAACTGCGAGAATGGACCCACGTGATGAGACAAGCGATCTTATTTTTGCGAGCAAATCCATCAGAAATCTTTGTGACAATTGCAAAAACGAGCGTAAAGTCGACTGCACTCACAACATCATCAGACCTCCATTTAAAAACATACAGACAGACAAAATGATCAGGGCTCTTTACGGTACACACGAACGCGAGTACTTGAGAGAAATTGTTGGCTACCAAGCCCCCTCTTCATTTCAAATTTTCGATAGATTACTTGTCGCTAAACTGTTTACTGCTCCAAGAACTTCTCTTACGGTGCCATGCGAGTTTATCTACATGGGTTTAGATCCTAGTGGAGCTGGAATGGGTTCTCACACGGCCGTAGCCGTGATCGCGGAAGACAGAAAAAACAGAAATTACGTAAAGGTTATCGCATTTAGTGTTTTGTATTGCGTTTTACCCAAATTGTTTTGTTTTTATTTTTCCAATGTTTGCACGTTTTTACACTCGTTCTCTGTTTCTTGCCACCACCCATACGGATTAAACCTTGTCACGTATTTTGCAAGCACGGTCAACTCGTAATCAGAGGAATCGCGCCTCAACGCACCCGTTGCATCAATCTGACGTCTCATGAAACATTCATGTACATGGGAGTGACACCTTGTAAACGGCTCTGCTTTAGAGGCGCCGATTTGAGGATAATACACCTTTTTAGCAGCATCTCCTGTCATGTACATGACAATAAATTTGCGCATCAACATTGTTTCAAGCCCTCCTGCGGGTTTAGCAATGTTTCTAAGAACCTGGAACATTTCTTTTCTGTTAGGCATTTCGACACCGTTATCCACGTACCACTTTTCCAGTTCTCCCGTTAATTGCACAAACCCGTTTCTGAGCACTAGAAAATTGTCAGTGAGCAACAGTTCACTAAATTTATCTTTTTTTTCTTCAACACAGATCGCGGGGCTAGAGTCCATTCAAGTAGCAGGTTTTTGTTTAACACTTGTGTCTTTTGGTTTAATATTGTTACACACTTAGGAGCGGACACTAGTTTTGAATGGAGCAGAATCGCGCTACTCATTAAAAAAATAAGAGAAAACCCTATGATGTGCGGATCACATTTAATCATATTCATAGAAGGAAATTACGGCTGGACCTTGGCAAACAGGTTTCTTCAAAACATAACTGATCCATTATTCTGCCGCAAGTACGGTCCGATTCACGTCGTAAAAGAGGACTTTGCCGGTCGTACCTCAAACGGTTTACAAGCCGCAAGATATGGTGTTTTTATGAGCAAGGAGGACAAAGAAAGATATCATTTTCTGACAAATGAATTTTTAATCCACGACAGAATTTCCATTTTAAAAGAATGTGTTACAAACGACGACAACATGATTAACATGCTACGAGAACAATTTTGTAATTTTAAGTGGGAAAAGAGAGTTTCACATCACCCGGAGTTCAACGACTCTCGGTTAGTTCCTTCTGGTAAGAAAGGGGGCAACGTGGACGATCTCATAATTGCGCTAATGATGGCTTTATTCTGGCGTAAATTGTTCATGGCTGTCTACAAAATAATTTAATTCAAAAACATTAAATTTGCAAATTTTACCCTCCATCTTGAAATCAATTTGAATTTTAGCCTCCATGTTGAAATCAATTTGAATTTTAGCCTCCATGTTGAAATCAATTTAAATTTCAGCCTCCATATTGAAATCAATTGTGAATTTTTGACTCCATATTGGAACCAAATTGGATCACGGACACAAAAATCGCGATCTAAACAGAACTAACACGTAAACACTTCATTGATGCATGTGTTGTTTGTCTATTTGTTCCTAACCCGAGAGCGACAATGCAACCCGTTTTTACGTCTAATCTTCATTTGAAATGGCGATTTTAGGCCAAAAATGAAAACGACGAATAAAAACGACGTTTTTCCTGGAGGGGAGGGGGGTACAAATTTTTTTTTTGTTTTAAGCGGCCCTGTTGTTTTAATTACAATTGTATATCAATATTTAAATTTACCATTTTTAAATAGAAATGGTGTGTACATTTTTTTGCAAAAGGGTACAATGTTTAAACAATCTTACACAACTAAAGACGTCGCAACAGGCAAAAAGCTTAGCGACATTGACAAAACTCTTGCGCGTATAGAGCAAACATCCAACCAAGAAACTAAACTTTCTCTGTACACTTCTTTGTTGCTTGATCTATGTGGTCTCAATGTGTCAGTATCAGAAAGCAAATCCAAATCTATTACAAGAACTCTGGGATTAAGTCTTCCAACAGACTGTAAAGTGTGCCCGGAATTGATTTACTGCACGTGGAAATGTACACAAGCAGCATCAGAGGCGTCGACGATTTTAAAAAACCAGCTACTGTCACTCACTCCCACGTCTACAACGGTCATCGCACACTGTAGGCAGATAGGCAGTATTTGCAAACACGTGTACGACAACTACGCAAAAGAACTGTCAAAGACAAACATTCTCACCGCTAATCCAATTTTGCTATGCAACAGCAAGGATGCTCTCGCAAGACTGATTTCGTGTTGCTTGGTTGTGAATCACTACAAATCAGTAAAACCTGATTTGCAATGCACGCCTGATCACTGGGAAGGCTTTGCTTGCTCTGTACTCCCTTTTGTCCCTGAAGAACAAGACGGGTCTGACACAGTTGATCCCACAGAATTTGTTTTTTTGGTTGCTTACAGCAAGTTGCTCGAAAACATGTCTCACTTCAACGAAGCAGGTCTCTGTTTACACAAGGCTCTAAAAGCATTAAACGGCGAAGAACTGAAAATAAAATCAGAGCTCCAGGATAAAATGCACGAAATGGCAGAAAACAACGCTTTACTCAACAGACCAGGTAAAATAATTGGCAACTACGAGTTTATTACGTCCGCAAAGAAGGCTATGCCCAAAAAGTATGTGAACCTGGACGACCTGTACAGCACGTTTAACGTTCACGATGTTCCTGATTTCAAATTAAATTAAAATTGATTTTCTTAAATTTAAAACTGATGGTTTTAATAATCATTTTAGCGGTTACAATTTCGTTTCTTCGGAAAATTTTTCCCACTCTGACACTGTTTTGTAAAAAGTCTCCGGATTCTGGATGGCTGCACCAGGGTTCATGGACAAAGTTTCCCCGATCATCCTACAATTCAAAATAGGAGGTAAATTACGGTCCATGTTTTCTTTCAGCTTTTTGGCCAGAACAAAAGCGCTTCCTTTAGCAAATTTGTACTGTGTTTCTAAGTAGCCCGCTAAATGATACACAGACTCGTTTTTCATTTTTACCCATGCACACATCGCCTTGCTTAGAGGATGGTTGCATCCTATAGATTTGTACCTCTTGGATTGCTCGGATGGAAAAAAGACTCCTTTTGCTTGATTCACACTCTTAGTCGTCGACTTAAAAAGGCCGTAGTACTCCTTCTCTTTCTCCTGCACGAGACTAATGTAAGCACCTGCAGCTTCTGACTTGCTTAACGCGGTTGCGGCAAAGTAAGACATCAGCCAATATCTATCTTGCATATGCATGTGAGAAATCTTGGCTTTGAACAGTGCCTCTTTCACACAAGGAGCAGACTTTTCTTCAAGGCCGGTCTTACTGTTGTACTCGTCCCACGTCACAGATGAAAACAAAATACCTGCAGAAGCGACTGCCTCACACTTTCCGTGCTGTTGCTCTATTCTTCGTTTCACTACAGGAAACAACTTGTCACGGATAACACCTTTCCGGGAAAGAAAAAACGTTAGATTGGAAAGCATAAACTGGAAGTATCTCGAACTTCTTCCGAGGACTGTTTCAAAGTGGCTCACTAAAATGTCCACTTGCCAATTAACATCACTTCCAAGCAGATACACTTTTCCGTTGCGCATTATGTTCTTTGTCATGTAACCACGATTGTATTTTCCTGATTCGGGTACAGTAGACTCGAATGGAACTAAATAATACTCGAAGTTTAACTCGTTAACTTTCGCGCCACTGGACTTTCCGTGTACGATTATTTCCAACTCTGTCTCGCTGATCAAGATGGGAAAGCATTGTACAAATTCCTCTACAGCTCTCAATCTATCAAGGTGAGACATCGCAGCAACAAAAAGTCTAAATCTTTCCTTTTCAGACTTAAACCAGGCTTCCCATGTGTAACATTTCGGGGACGTTCCACTGGCCAGAGCAAACATGTACATGAAATAAAAGGATACATTGTCCTGAACGGAAAACATGGGAAGCTCGCTTCTGTTTGTACATAAAAACAAAATGTCGTTTGATCGCAACTTCGACTTATTCTTTCTCGAGTCCCACAGATTGTAATAAAAGCGTTCAATTAATTTTTGTTTTTTGGTCGGGGTAGACATTTGGAAGTTTTGACTGCATTGTTTTAAATTTAGGTAAAAAAAAGGTCTAGTTTTATGTGCCAATTAACAAATCTTGCCAGATAAAAAATTTAGTCAAATAGAAAATTGCACATTGCACAACAAAGAAATAGGCATTTTTACTATCCATTTTTCTACAATGAGTGGAATCGACACCATCATTTTGAAGCAAAAAGGCTACTGCAGCCGTCCATCCTGCTCTTGTAAGCTAAAACACATTCCGCCTCCTTGCTCATTTTTTCCCGTGAAAACGACAAAAAACGATCTTACTAGTGCCTCTTATGCCGCTACGAAGCTGAAAATTGCTAAATCTACACTCGTTGCTTCTGATAAAAACAAAAAGTAATAAAAATTTTATTGTTTTATTTTGTAAACTGGACAAAGAAGCTCATTGTGTCGTTTACCACTTCTTGCACCATGTCCACGCTAGGAAGTCCTACTAGCACTATTTTACCCGTGGCATACACCAAAAAATGACCAAGTTTTTCTCGCACAACTCTTTCTTTTAAGGTTTCATCGTAGTAGCTGTCTGTCATGGGGATAGAGACGTGGTTTATTTTGTCAGGGTTGTAAGTTGCAACTGGCAAGGCTTCCGCCAAAGCTTCTAGGTCAATTGGTCTACGTAGATTTATCGCACATTGGACGTTAGAAGGAATAAAGTCGGCCACTTCTACTTTGATTCCTAGCTTAGTACCAATGTAGTCGCAAATGTAGTGAGCACAGGCTGTTGCGTGATGTATTCCTTTAGCTCCCAGAATTGTCACGTTTCCGTTAGTAAAAACTCCACATGAAAACGAGTCAAAACGGAGAGTGCATCTTGCGCTAAACTTTTTTGCGTCAAAATCCCCGTTTGCCACTTTTGCCAGTTTTTTTACATTTATCTCCGTGCTGCAATTGAAAGATGACACTTGATTGTGAATAACGGCCGGTCCAACTACAGCGACTCTCTTGTCAATTTCCTCTTGTTCTAAAACGGGTTTCCATTTTTTGTCCACTTGAAGTATGTCTGCTATGACTCGTTTTCGTTTGAGACCTTGCGCGACAGAGTTCTGAACAAGTAGAAGCTTTCTGTTAACCTTGTCTTTCTTTGACGGCTGTGGCATGCTACACTCAAATCATTTGATCCCTAGTTAGTCGTTGTAACCAGTAAGACCCATTTCAAATGAGTAAAAGAAAAAGAACTACCAAATCCTGTAAGACACTTGTTTTGAACGCAGATGAATTGCCAAAAGAGACCAGGGACGCAATTGTACAGAAACATTGGGACGATATGCCTATGGAGGCGAAGATGAAGTTTGGAAGCATGCAAATGTTGGACATGTTGAACCCTAACTGGCAGGCGGAGGCAAAAGAAAGAAAAGCACGAGAAAAGCCTGATTTAATTGCCAAAATCAAAAAAGCTCGACAAGAAGAACAGGAGCACAGAAAACAAATAGAAGAAGCAGCCGCTGTAATTCGACAAAAAAAGTTAGAAGAATGTGAACCAAAGTTTATTTCTGCGATAGAGCAATGGATGGACAAGCCTGACAGAGGTATATCAGCATGCGTTCCTTATGAAGGCCCTGTTTCTAAAACTGCAGTAGAAGAGATTTTGAAAAGAAACGGAATGCAGGGGTTGTTCACAGTTGAACAAGTTACTAATAATTCGGTGGAGCTTACAATCACTGTCTAATGTGCTAATCACAATCATCTTGTCATTTAACAAATTTTGTCAAATAAACAATAAATTGACCAATTAACCAGTTTATATTTTTTTTTCATTTGATCCAAACATGTCTAAGCGACCTAGAATTACAAAGGAAATGGAACACGTTGCTTCCGTTATCACTGGCGGTCAAAGGCAAATACTAGCAAAAGAGCCGGATAAAGTGTCCGACAGACTCGCAGCGCTTGAAAGCCTTATTTCCAAAGAAAACAAGGAACTGCGAACTAGAATCGAGGAAGATTTGGATTATGCTAAAGTTGTTGTCTGGATGAAGGTGGGCATTATGCTGCGAAGAGGCGAGAGTCGCTTTAACCCCCCTGATGATATTACAAAAGAAGATTTAGAGGAAGCGCTCGATTTTTTTGGGTTTGGCAACTTTTTTCTTAGACAAACTGATCTGTCACGCTGCAACCCTGTTTCCAAAACGCCTGGGGTAGATTATTATTATTTGACAACTTCTGAAGACCCGGAGTCCGAAGAAGAGATAAAAGAGTGATGTAATTATATTTTTATTTGTATGGAGTTAATAAACAAAAAAACAAAATTTAAGTTAAATTGACTGGCATTGTGTGTGAGAACAAACGCCTCTTGTGTAGTATTTTCCAGAGTTGGAGGAGGGAACAGCAGTGGGAGTGTAAACGGAAAGGAGATCAGAGGTTGGCGTGTCTAACGAGGTGGCTGCTGTTGTGATGGCAGAGCAGGCTCCTACAGTTTGAGTGGTCAACGTTTTGTACCCGGTCATAGGCACAACTTTGTACTGGTTTGCAATAGTGTCGTTAATGATTGTACCGGCCTTTAGAGTTATTGAGGGGTACTTGTCGTCGTGGAATCCACTAAGCGTGTTTGCAGCGGTTCTCCAGTTAAACATTGATATACTGGGGCCCCACCATTCCAAAACAAAAAAATCGTTGTTAAAAGTCGTTAGAGCGTCCATATCTTTTGCAGTCGTGTGAGTGTAAATGAGGCGCCTAGAGGCAGACAAATCCACCGTAGAAGAACCATCTGTTATCTGGATAGAGTTTCCTGTGTACGAAGGCATCATTGTCCACTCGTACCAGGTGCTTAAAGCGTCTGCTGCTAAATTAGTAGTCACTCCTGTTAAATCAGACTCAAGAAACAGCTTTCCAGACGTGATACTGTTGTCTCCCGTGCAAGAAGTGTTCGAGTTTGCAGGTCTGTCAATAGCAGTTGTCCCGTTGAAGAGAGTCATGTCAGAGTAAGAGTATGGAACGTAAGTGGCAACGCTTACTGGGTCGCTGTAGTACAACGAAGCACATGATCCCGAAACGTCCGTCAAGCCACTCTTAATGCAATTTGTCTTGCATTTTAGAGACATGTCAGGTTGAGAGGGAGGCACTGCTACTCTGTACTTAAACGTTAACACTGTAGCAGTTGCAACAGTAATTGTTTCCGTGGAGTCAGTAAAATAAAAACGAGAGAGTGTGTCTCCTACGTTAATTGTAATAGTAACAGCTGTTACCAGATAGTACTTCTCTGTCGCGGTCGCCATTGCAACCAGCTTCCACGCGCTTGATTGGTAAGAAATCAACCAATATATTTCTGTTCTATTGGTCGTAGCCCCTGTAAAACCATAATCGTAACAAACTCTCTGGATAGAGTTTTGTCGAGCAATCCTGAATTCACGTGAAGGGCCGATGTCAGTGGCAAGAGTTTTGTTGTAAGAGCTGACCTTGTACAGCGTTCCTGCTTTTTTGGCCACTGTGATGGCAGATCCAGTTGCTGTACTAGTTGCAGAAATGGAAGTTGTCGGGACAGGAAGGTTAGGGGTCTCGTCATTGAAAGTCGCGCTGTAACTAGTTCCAGAATACGTAAAATCGTAGCTTAAAGGGAACGTTTTCCTGCTTCCCGTTGCACGATCGAATAAGTTGTAGTGGAACACGTTTGTGTTTGTGCCAGTGGTTCTTGATAAGCAAAATGTGCCACTTGACGAGTAAGAAGAAGAAGTCGAGTTTGTGACCTTTACGTCATTATCAGAGTCCCATTTCAGTCTCCAGTAACGAGTCGTGTTGTCAGAGGTTGCAGCAACACCAGACCTCAAATGGACTCTCCAGACTTCCGCGGACCCAATTGTCGCAGAAGAGTGCAAGGTCGAGTCTGTTTGCACCTGGACTTCGCTCACTACTGCCCATGAAAAGTCAACTGCTGTGTTAGTCTGATTTACCAAGTCCGTCTGGTAAAACATTTTTAAGACGTACGAACCATTCTTCGCCGCCCCGTCGTCTGCGCTTATGTAGCCTCTGTGCTTGAAATAGGGAATGGCGACAACTTTGTTTTCGAAGTACATGTTGTAGCGCCCAACAGGAGATTGAGTTGACACCGGGTAGAAGATATCAAGAACGATCTTAATCGCCTCCGCCTCGTCGACCCACGCCTCCACTCTGCCATAGTAATTTTCTCTAAGAGTGAGTCTGATTGTCCATGTCCAGAGAGTGCGCGTCAGAACAGTCTTGTCACACATGGATTTTTCAACGTCTGCTGTGTAAGTTCGCTGAGCCTCGTAGCTCTTGATCATGTTTACAAGTTGCTTGCTGTAGCCCGTCTGAGAAATGTAGCACAGGTACCTGCTTGCAGTTTCCGCCGCAGGTCCATACGATTCGTGATAAATAAAAAAGGATCCAAGGTTCGTGGAAGCAATTGCCTGGTCGTAGTCAGTCGCGCCTGTTGCTTCGGGACTTGGCACGGGGTCTAGCGACTGGGCTCCTACGACCTCTGCTCCGGGTTCGACGACTGGAATGACCGGAAAAGCAGGGGTGATTCCAAAAGAAGGTGGATACGGAGGGTTGTTTCCTCTGAGTACGAAGTATAGAGTTAGAATTAGCGCAGTAGCAACTGCGAGTGATACGAGAACAAGTGCGAGAATGTAGACCTTGCTCTTAAATTTAGACTTTTGAACCTCGAATGAGTTCACTAGAGGGATTTTGTCGCTGGAGATGTTAATAGAGGAGGGGAACATTGGTTTAAAATGTGTCTAATTGCGTTTAATTGTAAAGCAGGAAGCGCTGCATTATATATACAACAGATCTTTTGCACTGTAAATTGCGTTAACTCTCCAGAATCTTTGCGGTGCAATGACTGAAGAGACTGTGGGGAAAAAAGTCAAAAAAAACAAAAACGAGCAAAAGACAGAAACCGTAACTCCAAAAGATGATCCCAAGCCAAATTTCGTGTACGATTTTTTCCCAAAGATATCTCCCACTGAACAAGATTTGCTCGCAAAATCAGTTGGTAATTTTCCTTTGTCTACAAGAATGCACATGCAGAAGGGCAATTACTACTTAGCTTTCCTTGATTTCAGGGCAATGCTCCCGTACAACGACAGCGCGAATCTAGAAGGATACAAAATTTTGTCCAGAATAGCTAAGATTATCGTCTCAATGCATGCTCGATCGCGTGAAGCTGTTGAGCTAATGGATAATTTTAAGAAAAACATGCAACTTGCACTCGATCGAATTAAAGTTTGGGTGCCCAATGGCGTCGATAACCAGCCACTTAATATCAATAATTTAATTATGGATCCTTATGCTTTAGATTCATTGTTATCACAAAATCAGCAAATCAACGACGTGGAAGCACTAACTGTTCAGGACGCATATAACGTCTTAGCTGTACTAGGCAGTCAGGATTTAGCTGTTAATCCTCGATCAAATGAAATTAAACAAGTGACGGACTACCCCACCAACAAAATTAAAGCTGAGAGACAACCTTACCCGTATCTAAGATCAATTGACTACCCTTCTGAAGTTCTAGAAATAAACGTGAAAAAGTTGAAGCTCAGGGACATTTATTCTCAGTATTCGCATCAGCCGTACGCCATAGACATCCAATTTAGCTCTGTTTATGAAGATGTGAGACAAACATACCCGTCTGGTTTTAGTGGATACTTCAACTCAGTCGTGGAGACCCCTTTTGAAAAACCTGGAATCACTAGAATTGTGAGATTTATCGAAGTAACTAAATCAGTAAAAGAAGCAATTGCACCGTACATCGATCTAGTTTTTCGGGCAGAAGATGACACTGTGACTCCTGTTGAAAACGGTAGCTTCATGGTACTTCGGGACATATGGGTTTGTTTTCATGCAAACAAGATGGCAGTAAAGCGTTTGCCAATGGTTTCGAGAATGAAAGACTTTTACAGGTTTAAGACTCCTTACGCAGAAGACAGCTTAAAAAACAAACTTGGAAGAGAGAAATCTGATGAAAAAGACACGCACATGATTTAAGTCTAGTAACAACAACACAAACTATTATACAATGTAATAAAGTAATAAACAATTCATTTAATTTGAGTACAGTGTTTTTCAAATGACTTTGTTGGTGGGTGCGAACATTTTTTTGGCTCTTAACGCGTTCTTGCTCCTCAATTACAAAAACTTGCAAATGCAGTTGTACATCACACAAGTTGGCGCTATTTCTGTGGATTGCAACTTCAATGGAGTTTTTATTAATGGCACTTGCTCGTGCTTTGGCAACTACAACCCTGCCAACTCGTGTGGCTCGTGCCTTTCTGACTACTATGGAACTAACTGTACACAATTTACAACTCAGTGCAGGACAGCCAGGTGCAACGGAACTGGCTCGTGTGTAGGTCAATTTAGCGGTTGCGCTTTTGATGGAATGCAGTCTGCGGTGTCAAACTGTACTTTGTGCGAAGGCAATTTTAACTCGAGTACAGTCTGTGCAACGTGTCTCAACGGGTATTATGGCTTAATGTGCGATCTATCTTTCAGTGCTTGCGCGGCCACGCGATGTAACTCTCATGGCAATTGCACGAATCGTTTGTCAGGGTGTTCCTGTGAGACTGGGTACTCGGGTTCCGGTTGCGCGATTGATTCGTGTAGTCCTAACGGTCATTTGAATTCAAATGGCGAGTGTACATGCAATGACGGTTACGTTGTTTCTAAGTCTATGCTGGAGTGTGTATCGTTAAAAAAAGGAAACAGTGCTACAACCGCTATAGCTTTGGTGTTCACATTTCTTGGAGCTGTGGCTGTTGCAATAACAGTTTGGTACCTGTACACCAACTACTATCAAAAACATTACTCGCGATTTAAATTAAAAAAAGACATTTAAGCAATTTTGTTTTTATTGCATAATTTTAGTAAATTTTTGTTACCAAATCCACCAAGATTGTACAGCGTCAAACACTGCTTCCTTTCTAGAGCAAAATTCGGAGTCCAAAAGATTTTGTATACAGACGGAAGCGTACCCTTTTAGGTTTTGCAGCTCTTTGTGTCCTGTGTTAGGATTTACGTACTTCACCTCCACCTCCTTTGACCTCTTAACTTTCTTTTTAGACGCAGTTGGGCACAATGCACTGTCTTCCATGGTTATAACAGTGTCCTCGCTGAAATGCGTAATTTTTGGGTTTTGTAAAAACCAGGCCACCTTCGAGGAGTCTTCGTTGTACATGCAAACAATGTCCTGCTCCACCAAACCACAAGGAAGAGGTTGCTTGTGTGACACAAGATTTGAGTGGCAGAGATCTCTGGATGCAGTTGATACTTCTATGATCGATGCCACCGAAGTAAAATAAAAATGATACAGTAACAGCGCAAACGCTAAAAATAACAATAACGTCCAAAAGCACGCAACCTTGTTTCTCGTTCCGCGGTTGTAATCGTGTATGTGTGGATCATTGACGTGTTTACAAAACTTGGAAACGGATTTCATAAATTCTGACGCCTTTGTTACAAGCAGCTCCGAAATGGCAACCGCGAACAACCAGCATAATTCCTTTAAATCTGACTTCACTTTTCGGGAACTTTTTGATGCAATTGCGTTAGACGTTCGGGGTTTGTATTCCGGAAAAGAAGCAGCAAACCGTGAGTCTTCTACGTCTACTTGGAAATTCATGAGGTCTTTGTTACACTGGGATACACCGGCGTTTTACGATAAACAGGCAAAGTTGCAAAAGCTGTGTAACGCCATACAACACAAGAAAGATGTAATACATCCTAAAAGTATACCGGAATTGGTATTGGAAGCAGCATGGGAACACTTAAATTCAATACAACTGGCCAATAAAGCACAAGAATTGGTTATCATAGAGGAAGCGTGTTCAAGAGCATCCCGCGATAAATACTTTGACAGCACTAAACAGTCTATTGACGCAATTCAGCGAATTATTGACGGCGTCACCGAAGAAGTGCAGGAACAAGAGGCTAAATCAAACCTTCCAATGGGTTTGGAAACAATATTCGCAGAAGAAAAAGATCTCAAAAAACCAGAAGAAATTGTGATGTCTGTACAACCTGGTTACAGTAAAATGAAGGGGTACGACGAGCTAGAAAAAAGTAACATTATCCCGGTGGATTATCCGCATCTGTTAAAATTGTCAAATGATTCCACAGTCGTGCAGAAAGAAGTCGAGAGATTAATCAACGTTTACGAATTTCAGATAGAACAAATAGTCAAAGAGTTGCGCAGTAGAGTTTCAAGGGAGGGGAATGACAACCCAGTGGAGCAGCGCTCGCAAATGCTCAAGCTTATAATAGACGAGCTTGTAAATTTGGATTTTGTTGCACTTCGAGAAATAAAACCAGTAGTCACGATGCTCCAAGAATCTAGAATTGCTGAAAACAATTTGCTGATAATAAACCACAAAATACAAGTACTGGAAAAAGCAATTTTTACTTTGGGTTACTTAAAAATTCCTAAGATCGGATCAGAAGAATCTCGTGATCATTTTGGGGATGAGATGAAAAAGCACTTATCAGCTATCTACAACGAGCGAATTATGGCCGATAGATTTTATGCTGTAAAAACTGAATTGGAGCTGATAGATTCAATTAAAAAAAAACTGGTGAATGATTTGTACAGACTTCTGTCCCGTTATCTACCGCAATGGGCTCTCGGGAAGGTTTGGAGCGTGTTAAGCGCTAAAAGTAAAATGAAACTGGAAATTGATAAAATGGATACCACTGAATAAACAATATTTATTATGGGTCTAACGTGTATTTGTTTTTTTATTGTAGTATACAATTGCAATGTTACCAGACACCATTCTTAAAATAATCACGTGATTAAAGATGGCCGTAAAAAATAAAAAAAAAATTTTGTACCCCCCCCCCCCCCCAGGAAAAACGACGTTTTTACTCGTCGTTTTCATTTTTGGCCTGAAATGGCCATTTTAAATGCAAATTATACGTAAAAATGGGTCGCATTATTACCCTCGGGCCGGGAACAAATAGACAAGCAAACGTAAACTGGCCTAAGCATATATAGACCTTGGACGTAAATGTGGTGGTGATTGTGTGTAACGTCTATTTACATAAACAAGATGGTGGCACGTTTTATTAGCCGTTAAATAAAAAATGGAGTCCGTATCTAAAAATAGCCGTTTCGGCGTTTTTATTTAAATTTGAATTGTTAAATAACGGTTACAATTTTATAGCCGTTAGGGTGGCTGTAAGAGTGGGTTACAAGCTGATACTCTGCGTTCTCGAGTGGATTCAAAGACAAAAAAATAGCGGCTGCTGCAGCTACGTGGGGAGCAGAAAAAGATGTTCCGTCCCAAACCTGGTTTCCCTCGAGTACTCTAATGCTTTGCCCCGGAGCGTAAAGCTTTACGCATGATCCTACATTAGAAAAGGCGGCAATGCGGTCCAAAGAATCTGTCGCGCCAACGGCTATAACTCCGGGGGCCCCGGCTGGATAAAAATCACATGCGTCCGCGTGGTTTTCGTTGCCAGCGGATGCAACAACTGTAACTCCTCTTGCAACGGCGCTCTGGATTATACGTGCGAGAGAGCCAAAGCGTCCTCTTGCCCCCAAAGAAAGGTTGATCACGGATTTCACGTTCAGATCTTGTTGCAGTACCCAGTAAATAGCAGACACGACGGACGAAACACGAGTGTTTCCGTCGCAGTCTAAAACTTTGACTCCGACGACAGACGCTTCCGGTGCAACGTCGTTGATTACGGACTCAACAGCGCTTCCGTGTCCATAGCAATCAGACAAGTCGGAGTTTCCAAACTGGATAGCTGTGTTAGATGTGCCGCTGTCTACAACGTACACGTTTACTCCCCGGCCTTTCGAATTACCAATGGGTGAGTACGGCCTCCCATCTAAAGGAAGACTAGTCTGGTCAATCCTGTCTATGTTCCAGTTAGGCGCTTCTGATTGGTGTGATGTTAGTATTGCATCAGACTCAAATTCAACGTTGTTAGAAAGCAGAGAATCCCTTAAAGATGAACCGTGTACTACTCCTGGACTTACGTAAAACGAGTCTATCTCCGGCCACACTGCCGTTACCTGATCTCCGTAGTAAGCAATAATGCTATTTTTTTCCGACTCGGAGATTCCGTGTTTAAAAGAAACAATAAAACCCGCTGATTCTTCCGTTTCCTCTGCAATCGAGCTTGCCAGTATGAAACAAATTAGAATTAAACAGTCTAACATTTTTTGGTCAAATTAGTAATTATGTCAAATAAAAAATAGCAATCACGTTTAACAAATAATGAGCCCGAGCGTTCATTTCTATCAAACTGTCTAACCATGAGTAAAATCTTTATTCAGTGTACAATCTGTTCCTTCTTTACTAACTCTGTGCAAGCTGTGTACGTTGCAAGAAGACATTACCGCGTTGCTCACGGTGTAGACTTTTATCCCGATGACATGTTTTTGAAGAAGGACAGGAACGCGCGTATTCTGAAGATGCGCAGGGAGCGACAGGAGCGTTACCGTGACAGACTGAAGAAATCCGGGACTGCAAGGCAGCTGCCCAGGGGGGGAGACAGAACAAATTCGAGCAATGAAGTTGCTTCCAAGTTTGACACAGCTTTGCGACAAGCTTTGAAGGTGGACGACATATTTGACGATCCAGATATGGAGTCTAGACGTATGAGGAAGTGGATGCGGGAAATGATGCTAAAAGAGATCAAGCCAGGAGACGACGTGTTTACAGCTCTAAAAAAAGTGACCGAACTACTGAAGGGCGGGTACAGAGCTTCCTGTGACACTGAGAACGATTTGTATGAGGGACTCGATGACGAGGTAGACGAAGAAGGTAATCAAATGTGGCTTTCTCAAAGAGACTAACCAACAAATTTAATAAAATAAAAAAAATGACGAGTTAAAGTTTATTTGTTTAATTTAATTTACAAATTGTATTTTCCCATCAACTGCAGACAATCTCTGCTAAACTCGCAATGAGTTTCCGTTAAATCTTCGTCGACGTCCGCGTCTTCAAATTTTCTTTTTTTAAAGGAGACAGTCAAATCTTTGACAAACGCCTCTAGTCTTTTTGATTTCAATCTATTCTCTTTATTAGCGAGCTTCATGTGAATGTACAGCAAACCCTGGCGAGTGGCGTCTTCGAGTGGCTCGTGTCTCTTGCCGTACTGCTCCTCCAATTTCTTTTTGATGGGATCATGTGCTTCTGGGTCGTCCTTGTACAGAGTTTGTATGCACTCCGCGTAAAACTCAAATTCCCATCCGTAAGGTTTTTCCATGATTGTGTCAGGATATTCATCCCAGTACATCTTGTTCAAAAACTGCCAATCGTAAGCAGCAGGGTAGGCAATAAAGACGACTTTGTACTTCTTTCGGAGATCTGTGTAGTAAAGTTTAAACTTTAACATTTCTTTGTCCACGTCGTCACCTCTGCTCAAAAGATCTTTCTTCATTTCCACGTTTTCGGGTGAATCCCAAAAAGCAAGTGTGTACTTATCCGGTTTGCATTTGAGCCGCGGGTAGATCACCAAGCTCGAAATAATTAAAGACTTGGCAACTTTTGTGTCCGTGACGTCCACAAAGGAAGGAGGTTTTCGAAAAGTAACACATGCTAGTGCAAATGTACAGTTTTCACTTTGAGGTGCTCGGTGCATGTTTTCCGAGTCAATAGAAGAATACACTACTGGTTGTTCGAGTTCCATGTCTTTAGAAAACAAAATATTTAAATCTGCAAATAAAAAATGGTTTTTAATTTAATTTGGGTTAGTACATTCTTCTGCTTTCTTTAATCTTTTCAGGCGAGTTCGTTCGACGACAAGTGGATAATATTTGAGCATGTATGCCTTGTAGAGGGTCTGCGCAGTAGAGTCTTCGTCCTTGGCCAAATCTCCGACAACGTACTTGTACCAGTAAAGCAAGGGCTCAGCTGCTTTACAAGACATCAATTCCTTCGGCGAAGACGGCATTTCTTTTAGCTCTGCGTGTACCTTCTGAAAATGATGCACGAGATCCTTTTCTACAGATGAAGGTCTGCAGTGACGCT
>JACCDR011066540.1_pt1 | contig 75235 bp, 58 predicted proteins | sample 7446431 | NCBI WGS metagenome assembly JACCDR01 (sample SAMN15323443, study PRJNA562643) | freshwater metagenome | isolation source: river surface water | place: USA:Blue River Watershed | collected 2017-08-17 | reverse complement strand
GTGTGATGGAGAGGTTGCTGGATGCGACCACACGCAAGGAATCATGGAACGTGCTGTTTTATTGCCAAGGCAAGGCTGAACATCCTGTAAGAGCCCCCACTATCCCCCTCGGTAGTGGGGGTTTTTCATTTTTATTTTCTGAATGCGGGATATTTGTCGCCCACTACACAGTCTGAGAGTCGTATTTAGCTTTTGTGATGCCTATAGAGTACAATCGGAAGGCTTTGATAATGATAACGTACTAAGCTATTGATGCGATCAATCATGCAGAGTTGTTACGTCAGTTTGTAGTAACAGGTTTGTCGGTTAACCCACAGTGCTAACAACCTAGTGCCTTGATTAACAGCATTAAGAATTAGCCAACAATTAAGTAAGTGCCAAGGATTTCTTCATATCCATGCAAAACACGCCAATATCTAATCGCGCCGCTTTGGAGCAGCGTAGTGCCCAGCTTGAACTGCTGTTGCGCAGATTCTTTGCCGCTATGGGGCGCATCCCCTTGCAGCGCTGGCAATGGCTCATAGCCGCATTCTTGGTGCTGTCCTTAAGTCACAGTGCGGCACGTTTACTCTGGTTGGTCATACCAACACCCGCTATTCCTCCCGCTACCTTAACCTTGAACAACAGCACCTCCTCCGGTGCGGGTGGTGCTACGGGCGCGGTCAATATTGATCAATTGAAAGCGTTAACACCCTTCGGTCGAGTGGAGGTTGTAGTGGCGCCACCGCCTGAAGCGGCCCCTGTAGTGACGGATACCGCAGCGGATACCCAACTGAACTTGGTCTTACGAGCGGTTATTGGCAGCAGCGATGAAAAATCGGCACGTGCGGTTATTTCATCTGGCAGTAAAGAAGAGTTGTACGGTATCGGCGATACCTTGCCCGTGGGGAATAACGTTACTCTGGCTAAAGTATTTGATGTGCGCGTTATTTTGAACAATAACGGCAAATTTGAGTCTTTGTCTCTCTACAAAGATGACCCTAACGCTCCGCAATTGGGCAGTATGTCCTACGCGCCGGCACCGCAACCTGCAGTGCCTTGGGGAGCCGAAAGTGGGTATCAACAAGGTCCGGGGCCATCGGCCCGTGCCGAAAACAACGCGTCAGTACGTAATGCGATGGGTAATGATCCCGGAATGGCGCAAATGAGTAAGACGCTATCCGATGTGGTTGCCATGAGCATTCATCGTGAAGATGGCAAAGTCGTTGGCTATAAAATTCGTCCGGGTCGCAATGCTGAGATGTTTAATTCCTTGGGTTTGCAGGCTGATGACATAGTGACAGCAGTGAATGGTGTTCCTTTGAGTAGTCCGGGGAAAATCATGGAAATCTATAAAAGTATGGGTAACGCCACCTCCGCGAATTTGGAAATTAGACGCGGCGGCAGTACTGTTAACCTTGACGTTGTGCTTAATTGAGTGAGGTTGTCTAGTGAACCGGTTTAATGGTCAACATAATAAAATAATGGGTAGCCTGCTATTGGCCGCCTTAATCAGCGTGAGTGGCTCCGCATTGGCGCAGGTTCAAGCGCAGACTCAAACGACAAAAGGTGAGCAAACCTGGACAGTCAATTTTAACGACGCTGACGTGCAAGAAGTGATTAAGTTTGTGGCGGGTGCGACGGGCAAAACGATTATCATCGATCCTAAGGTCCGCGGCCCGATAAAGGTGATGAACAGTCGCTCGCTGAATGCCCAAGAGTTATATGAAGTCTTTCTGGCATCTTTGGACATCTATGGTTTCACAGCGATCGAGAGCGGCAATATTGTGCGCATTATCGCGAACCGCGATGCGCGTAATATGCCGATTCCCACGGAAAACAACATTCGCACAAAAGACGATCTTTATATCACTCAGGTGATTCCGCTCAAAAATACCAGCGCGGCCAAAATTCTCGCGGCATTACGCCCTTTAGTCCCGCAATACGCTCACTTAACAACCTATGAACCTAGCAACGCTTTAATCATCACCGATACCCGCGCCAATGCTGCCCGTATCAACGATTTGGTTTTACAGTTGGATAAAATTGGCGTCACCGAAACCGATGTTATCCCTCTGCGGTATGCCAACTCTGCTGATGTAGTGGCTATGTTGGGACAGTTGGAAAAGCCTGATCCAAACCGTGGTATGACCACATCGCCACCGGTCATTGTGGCGGATAAGCGTATCAATGCGGTGGTTATCAGTGGCGATGACATGAGTCGTAAGCGCTTAAAGTTATTGATTGAAGACTTGGATCGCCCACAGACCAACAACAGTAATTTGCGTGTGGTTTATTTACGTTACGCCAAAGCAGAAGAAGTGGCCAAAGTCCTAACCGGCATGATGCAAAGTTTGGGCACCAAACCTGCCGAAGGTGCTGCACCATCAGGTGGTCAACCCGCAGTTCAGGCCGATGAAGCCACCAACTCTATTCTGATTACCGCTGACGTCGATACCATGAAGAATCTTCTCTCGATCGTGGACAGTTTGGATATTCGTCGTGCGCAAGTGTTGATTGAGGCCATCATCGTTGAATTGCAGGATTCCGATGGTGTCGATTTGGGCATTGAGTGGATGTACCGCGATAGCAAATATGGCTTTGGCTCTAACAGTAATGACGGCACCATAGGTGCAATAGGTGAAGCGGCGTTCACCGCTAGCGATGAAAATGCGGATCAATCGGATCGCGATACTGCCTTGGTAAATCTTGCGGGCGCAGCAGCACAAGTACCGGGCCAGCTTTTTGGTATTGGTCGATTAGGTACGCGTACCGATTTACTCAGCGTTGTTAAAATGCTGCAAACGAATGGCAAAAGTAACCTTCTATCGACCCCTAGTCTGTTAACCACCGACAATACCGAAGCATCTATGTTGATTGGTCAGCAGGTGCCATTCAAAACGGGCTCCTTTAGTGGTTTGGGTGGTACCGGCACTACGGGTACCACAGGCGGTGGATTTTCCAGCCCTTTTAACACGATCAATCGCGAAGACGTTGGCTTGAAGCTCGAAGTTACACCACACATTAATGATGGCGAAGGCGTGGTGATGGACATCGTACAAGAGGTATCAAGTATTTCCCCAACGGGTAATAGTGCGGATGGTCCTATTACCAATAAGCGCGAAATCAAAACCCAAATTATGGCCGCCGATGGTCAGACAGTGGTATTGGGCGGCTTGATTAAAGACGACGTTACCACCAGTCAAACCCGCGTTCCTGTTCTCGGCAGTATTCCAGTATTGGGTCACCTATTCCGCAGTCAAAAATCCACGAAGGTGAAAACCAACCTGTTGGTATTTATTCGCCCGACGATTATCCGCGACGACAAAATTCTTACGGGCGCCACGGCTGAAAAATACCGCGCAATTCGCGATGAACAAGTTGAGCAGCGTAGAGAAGGCCGCTTGTTCTTTGACAAAGCAGAAACGCCTTTGATACCTGAGTGGGATTTGCGCCCTTCGGCGGAGACCAATACCAAAGCGAGTACCTCCGAGGAGTAAGTTGTGACTACTGATACTCTCGATGTTGCTGACGCTATGGATGATACCGAGTCGCAGGCGCTTAGCCCTGTTGAACGCTTGCCTTTTGGCTTCGCATCCACCCACGGTGTGATGCTGGAAGAAGCAACCCATGAGCGCGCTAAGGTACTGTATCGCCCAGGCTTGACCTTGGATGTATTACTTGAGTTACAACGTTGTTTTGGCGAGCATTTGGAGCTGGAAGAAATTTCTGCCGATGATTTCCAGAAACGTTTGACCAAGGAATATCAAAGCGGTGATGGCGCTGCGCAACGTGCAGCCGAAGATTTGGGCAATGAATTCGATCTGTCGTCCATGGCAGATGATTTGGCCGATCGCACCGATTTGCTTGCGGGTGATGATGACGCGCCGATTATTCGTTTAATCAACGCCATTCTTTCTCAAGCCGTGCGCGAAGGTGCATCGGATATTCACCTTGAGCCTTTTGAGGACAGAGTATCGGTACGCTTCCGTATCGATGGTGTACTTACCGAGGTGCTATCCCCCAAGCCAGAACTGGCGCCGGTACTGGTATCGCGTTTAAAAGTGATGGCGCGCCTGGACATCGCGGAAAAACGTTTGCCGCAAGATGGTCGTATCACGGTGCGTTTGGCGGGGCACGCTGTAGATATTCGTGTATCCACCATACCCTCGGCTTTTGGTGAACGTATCGTATTACGTCTGCTGGATCAGGCTGCTGGTCAGTTGAAGCTTGAACAATTACAAATGCCCAAGCAGGTTCATGATCGCTTTGCGAAAAACCTGCTCAAACCTCACGGCATTATTTTGGTCACGGGTCCCACGGGGTCGGGTAAAACGACCACGCTTTACGCGGGGCTGAGTCATATCAATACGCGTAGCCGTAATATCCTCACCATTGAAGATCCGGTTGAATATTTGTTGCCGGGTATCGGCCAAACCCAAGTGAATCCCAAGGTAGAAATGACGTTTGCCCGCGGTTTAAGGGCGATTTTGCGTCAAGACCCAGATGTGGTGATGGTGGGTGAGATTCGCGACGGCGAAACCGCCGAAATTGCTATTCAGGCCTCGCTAACAGGTCACTTGGTACTATCTACCCTTCACACCAATACGGCGATTGGTGCGGTATTGCGTTTGAAAGATATGGGGGTGGAGCCTTTCTTACTCGCCTCCAGTCTTGAGGTAGTGATGGCACAGCGCTTGGTGCGCTTGTTGTGTAACCACTGCAAAGAGCAGTACATGCCGAGCGAAAGCGAACGTGACATGCTGAAGTTGCCCGTGAATACTCCAATTTATCGTCCTGTGGGCTGCAAACATTGTAATTCGCAGGGCTATCGTGGTCGTAAGGGTATCTACGAACTTATCGAAATTAATGAACGTCTGCGTCACCTTATTCACGAACAGGCGGGTGAACAAGAATTGTTGGCGGAGGCGCGTAAAAATAGCTTATCCATTAGCGACGATGGTCGTCAGTGCGTGCTTGATGGCATCACCAGCATTGAAGAAGTGCTGCGTGTAACCACCCAGCTCTAACTAAGGGCGCAACTCATGGGTGCTTATAGCTACAAGGCGTTGAATGAAGAAGGAAAAACCATCAAGGGTATTCTTGAAGGGGATTCCGAACGGCACATACGTACACAACTCCGTGCGAAAAAACTGAAACCGCTTGAGGTGTTGAGTGCGGCGGGTGAAGCCAGTCAAGCCGAGGCGGAAAGCGGCAGTATTTCCGGCTGGAGTCGCAAACGAGCTAGCCGGTTGAGCACGCGTGAATTGAGTATGATTACTCGTCAATTGGCATCTTTGGTGCGCTCAGGTTTACCTCTGGATGAAGCCCTTCATGCCACCGCTAAACAATCGCAAAAAGCCAATGTAAAGCGCGTGGTGCTGCAAGTGCGCACCAAGGTGCTTGAAGGTTTTAGTCTGGCGCAAGCCTTGGGCGACAATCCCCTCGCATTTAACGATATGTATCGTGCACTGGTTCGCGCCGGTGAAGGTTCTGGTTATTTAAGCCCCGTATTGGAGCGTCTGGCCGAATACACCCAGACCAGCCAAGTGCTACAGCAGCGTATCAAAATGGCGATGATTTACCCCATCGTTATGTTGGTGGTCAGTATTGCGGTCATTGTGGCGCTCATGGTGTTTGTAGTCCCCAAGTTGGTGAAAATTTTTGAGCAGGGGAAACGTGAATTGCCCATGCTGACAAAAGGCCTGATTGCCACCAGTGAGTTTTTAATGAATTACGGTGTCTTTCTTTTGGTGGGCATTATCGGCGTGATATTTTTTGTAAAACGATTAATGCGTGACCCTAAACGTTTACGAGCATGGCATGTAGTGCAATTGCGCTTACCTGTATTTGGCGAACTGATCAAACAAATTAACTCTGCGCGTTTTGCGGCGACGTTAAGTTTGTTATCAGCGAGTGGTGTGCCACTGTTACAAGCACTGAACATTTCCGGCCAAGTAATGACCAATAAAATTATGCAAGAGGCTTGTGATCAGGTCGCTAATTCCGTACGCGAAGGAACAAGTTTAAGTCGTGCATTGGATTCCAGTGGTGTTTTCCCGCCGCTCCTAGTACAGCTTGTTGCATCCGGCGAAACTAACGGTACATTGCCGCAGCAACTCGATAATGCGGCGAAAGATCAGGAGCGCGAGTTGGAAATGATGCTTGGTGTCGCCATGGGTCTCTTGGAACCGGCCACCATTATTTTCATGGGCGGGGCCGTGCTGGTGATTGTTATGGCAATCCTTACCCCTATTTTTGAAATGACTAAATTGAGTTAATTGCTTAACGCTTTTTGCTAACCCTATTCACAGGAGAACAATATGAAAACAGCAGCTCGTATGCGCTTTGTAGCCCAACAAGGTTTTACGTTGATCGAAATTATGGTGGTGGTCATTATCATCGGTATGTTGGCCGGTATTGTTGTGCCAAATGTGATGGACAGCTTAGATAAAGCGTCTATCAAAAAAGCGCGAGCAGATTTTAATTCGCTGCAAACAGCATTGAAGCTTTATCGTATTGATAACTTTAATTTCCCCACGACTGAACAAGGTTTGGAAGCCTTAGTATCCAAGCCATCGTTATCACCTGTACCTCGCAATTGGAAAGAAGGTGGGTACATAGATTCTTTGCAAAAAGACCCATGGGGTAATGAATATCAATACATGAGCCCTGGTGAAGGTCATGAGTACGATATTTACAGTTTGGGTGCTGATGGCATCAGTGGTGGTGAAGGCCAAAATGCGGATATCAGTGTTTGGGATGATGGCGATAGCGATAAATAGTGATTGCAGACTATTGTGTGCATAAACATCTGACTCCTTGCTTGCTCAGGTTGTGGTAGGTATTTCATGAAGCGCCAAACAGGCTTTACCCTCATCGAAATACTGCTGGTTGTGTTTATTATCGGTATGACCATTAGTGTTATTTCGCTATCGGTCGGGGGCAATGCGGCGGTTAATAAACTTCAGGAAGAAACCAAAGAGTTTATGCTCCGCGCCAATTACATTGCCGAACAGTCGGTACTCAAAGGTGAAACTCACGGGCTGTTTGTGCAGTCGCGCGAAGTGGATAACGGCGAAGCAGTCGTCGTCGAGCAGTGGTGTTATCAGTGGCGCCGGGTTCGCGATCAAGAATGGCAGGATTTACCGGAGCTGCCTGAGGAGCGATGCTTCCCAGAAGGTGTGGTGATGGAGCTGGTTATCGATGATAAAGACTGGAAATACGATCCCGATATAGAGTTTCAAGATCCTGTCATGGGTTTTTACCCCAGTGGAGATGGCTCCGCTGAAGTTGAGATTAGCCTTTATGCTAAAGGTGAATCCAACGAAGAAAAAATTCAGCGCATCACGCTCGATGTGGTGGGCAAATTGACCTGGGTTAACGAAGAAGAGCGATTGAATGCTGAAAAGGAGGGGAAATAATGGATAGGTTCCAGCGCTCTGCCCCTTCATTTCTGCCTTTGATACGAGCGAAGGACCCGCACAAACGCGCGCGCGGGTTTACGCTCTTGGAAACCATGATCGCGTTGATGATTGTGGCTGTGGCGTTGCCAGCGTTGGTAACGCTCGTCATGACACAGTTAGACGGCTCAGCCGCTATTCGTGATAAAACCTATGCTTACTGGGTGGCAGAAAATCAACTGACCCGCATCCGCTTGTTACAGCAGCAAAAAATGCTAAAAGCCATACCGGATTACACGCTTCCTACACAGGAATCGGGCGAAGTGGAAATGGCAGGGTTGGAGTGGCATTGGGAAATGCGCACGGTTGATATGGAGTCCCTGCCAGTAAAAGGTTTCAAGCGCGTTGAAATTGCCGTGAGATTAAAAGAATCCGGCAGCCGTATTTCTGGGCCGTCATCAGATGGCGATGCACCCGCTTTGGCGCGCTTGAATGGTTATATCGGTGATCCTCGTGAGCTTTAGTGCCAAGTCGCAACGCGGCTTTACGTTGCTGGAAGTTGTAGTTGCCTTGATTGTATCGGCCATGATTGGGTTGATGGCATTTCAAGCCTTGGACGGTGCCAGCCGTGGCGCAGAGCGCACCACGGAAGTCTTGGATGAAGTGAATCAACTTGATCGCGCATGGCAGCTAATTGCCGCAGACTTGCGCCATATAGTGCAGCCGGGTGCTAATGCGGTATTTCGCGGCGAAAGTTTGAAATCTGCAGGTGAAAACGCAGAACAGACTGTTATGCAACTTAAGCGTCGTGGCTGGACGAACTTCTCCAATTTGCCACGCAGTGATTTACAGCTCGTGAGCTATCGGTTAGCTGAGGGAAAACTTTGGCGCGATTTTATGCCGGATTTCAATCGACCTATTGCTGAAATCGATATAGAACAAGAGGGATTTCAGCAGCTACTGCTGGAAAATGTGAAGGATGTGCAGCTGCGCTTTTTACATAAAGGCCTCATTGGTTTAGGCGGTAGGCGTGTTTTAGAGGGTGAAAGCTATAGTGAAGATTGGCTACCCATCTGGCCCGATAGCAGTAATGCCAGCGCTGTTGGCTTGCCTTTGGCGGTTGAAATCACCATTGAACTAGAAGGAGTGGGCACCAGTGTGCGGTTATTTGCCATGCCTGAACAACCTCCGTCACAGTAATGGTGTACGCGCTTCCGAGTGCGGCGCTGTATTGATCATGGTGTTGCTGATCGTAGCGCTGGTTGCTGGCTTGGGAATCAAGTTTGCGAGTGAGTATCAGCTCGGTATGGCGCGCGCAGAAAGCCGTTGGCATGGTATGCAGGCTCGAGCTTTTTTGGAAGGGACGGAAGAGCTGGCGAAAATTGTATTTCCAACAGCGGATATCGATCCCACCAGTGATTATATTGGTGAGCCTTGGAGTAATGAGGTACCTATTGAGGAAGATGGTGTTACTGGCGTTGCGAAATTAGTGGATGCAACGTCAAAATTTAATTTGAATGATTTGGATCCACAAAATGCATTCGATCCTAATATACCTATAGGTACACCCGCTCGTTATTCGGAACCGCAGCGCCGCTTTATTCGCTTATTGCAAACCTTCCCTGATTTGCAATTAAGCCAAAATGAAGCGGAATATCTACTGGAAGCGGTAGTGGATTGGATTGATCGTGATGATGCGGAATCAGGGCAAGGTGGTGCAGAGAATAATTATTACCAAGGACAACCTAATCCTTACTTGGCGGCAAATGCCTTGTTTCAATCGATCGATGAATTGCGTTTAGTGCGCGGCTTTACTGAGCGACCAGATATAGTTTTGAGTTTGTTGCCGTTCATAACGGTACTGCCAACTAACAAAGCGGGTATTAACATTAATACGCTAGCGGTGCCGAGTGAAGCAGATGGCGAACAAGCTCAGCTGGGGAGTAATTTGGCGCGGGCGTTAAATATCTCAGAGTCGTTGACGCCTATTGATGAAATGGAAGCGCAGCAATTTTTGAGCAAACGACCCGAAACAGGATTTGCTGATACGCAAGCCTTAATGGATGCCTGGAGTGGTCAGTTTACTGAGCGTTTGGATGGCAGCTTTATTAATACCGCCACGAATTATTTTTGGCTGGAAGCCACTGTGCAATTGGTAGATCAGCGACGCAGCATGCGCAGCTTGATGAAAGTGGTAGAAATCGATGGAATTAGAAATCTCACCGTCATTCAACGCGATGATGTGTTTGAATTGCCATCGCAAGTGCGTAAAAAAGAAGGCGATGAAGACGAAAACGATCAATAAAAAGCTAAGAGATTTTTCACACGTTGAATCTTTTAGTTAGCATCGGTTTCGCCGTGAATAATGGTGAACCTAGTGGTTCACCGCGTGAATGAAAAGACAATAAATCAGAGCAAATTATGACATCTCAATTGGTGCTCAGTGTAAATCCTTCGGTTGATGGTCAAGCTCTCGCGGATCAATTTCGCTGGTGTTGGCTCGGTAGCGAAACTGAAATCGGCAGCGGTGATCGTGAAGCACTTCGTGCAGCACTCGCAGCGCGCACGACACAGCCACAGTCGGCGTGGGTTATTTTGCCCGGCAGTCAGGTTTCTACACGTCAACTCGAATACAGTGAAAAAGAGAAAAAGCATTTACGCAATTTGTTGCCGTTTCAATTAGAAGAGTCGGTGGTTGGCGATGTGGATGATTTGCACTTTGCGCTAGCGACGCCACATGATGGTCGTGTCGCTGTCGCTTACACCGATAAGGCATGGCTGCAAACGGCATTTAATGAATTATCAACATTGGGTGTTGAAGTCACACACTGTTGGTCGGCTCCCTTGCTCTTGCCCCTTGCTGCGCCAAGTGTCGATGCGCGTTCATGGTCGTTGGGGTTGTATGGGGATCAAGTTTATGTTCGCTATGCGCCCACCTTGGGTTTCAGTGTACCTAAACAACACAGCCCAATGGCATTGCAGTTATTAATACAAGCGCAAGCTTGTGGCGATGCACTGCCCGATTTACATCTTTATGGAGCCAATGACGCTGATTTGTCAGAACTGGTTGCCTTATTGCCTGAGAACCTTCAGGAAAAAGTCACTGAACAACAGCAAATCGATGAATGGTCATTGGATTTTAGCAACAGCTCTATTGATCTTTGCCAAGGTGAATTTTCGCAGCGTTTACCGATCGAGCGCTGGTGGAAAATGTGGCAATCGCTCACCATGTTTGCCGGTGTTTGTTTGGCAGTTTATGTAGGCGTGTTGATGTTTGATATCTACAAACTCAACAAAGAAAATTTAAAAATTCGTCAACAAATAGAAGCTTCTGCATTAACGGTATTGTCCAAAGTTAGGGGTGATGCGGAAAAACAAATTTCAATTATGTTGCGTGATTTGAAACCAACCGCACAATCCGGCAGTGTGATGGAATTGTTAGCGATTGCTTTGCCGGAAGTGGGCGCTGTGCCCTCGGTGGCGGTGAAAGGTATTTCCTATGCCTCTGACCCCGGTGATCTGAATATTAATATTCAGGCGGACAGCTATACGGCGTTTGAAGCCTTAAAAAATAATATTGAGCAAAAAGGCCTGAAAGCTGAAATTTTAGGAATCAGTGCGCAGGGCAGTCAACAAAATGGTCGCTTGAAAATCAGCAAATAATTTCCTTAGTGTGTAGATAAATTTATGAATCAATTATTTACGTTTTTAAGCCGCTATCAGCGTCGTGATCAAATTATGTTGCTGGTAGGTGCTTTGTCGGTAGTCATTTATTTGTTGTGGATGTTGGTGCTTTCGCCGATTCAAAACAAGCGTGACCAACTCTTGCAAACAAACGTTGCTGCAACCCAATCATTAGGTCGCGTGCAAATCATGGTGGCACAAATTCAGCAATATCGAGCGCAGGGCGCACAGGCTACCAATGGCGGTGAAATTATGGGCATCGTTGATGCAGGTATTCGCGGCAATGGTTTAACGGTGAGCGGACTGACGCCGATGAGTGAGGGCGGAGTGCGGGTGCGTTTTGAACGCGCGGCTTACGAGCCCTTAATGCAATGGCTCTATGAAGTTGAATTTAAAAATGGTCTCAGCGTAGGGGATATGACGATTGCTGCCACGAATGATCCTGGCTTAGTTACTGTGAATATGCGCATACAAAAAGCGAATTAAGACACAAGAGCTTTCCATTTTTATCAAACTATATTCATCACCGGCATCACTCTATGCAGTTGATTGCCTCAATTAGTGAGTGGTTAATTTGTGAGTACGCAATTAGCAAGCAACCAAGCGACACCCGTAAAATTCAATCTGAAATGGTGGATCTTAAGTGGCATCGCTTTGTTTTTATGGTTTGTACTAACCAATATTCCCGCCGTATGGGGCGGGTATTTACTGACACGTGGTACAGGTTTGGCTTTGAGTGGTGTAACGGGTACGCTCTGGAATGGTCGCGCCAGTTTGGCGAGCGTTAAACAACAAGAGAAAGAATACTCACTCGGTCAGTTAAGTTGGACCTTACGTCCCTTGTCGTTATTCACATTAAAACCTTGTGTATTACTCACGACAAAACTGGATAAACAAACCTTTGAGGGCGATGTGTGTGCAGGATTAGGTGGCGCGCTTTCTCTCAAAAGAACTGACATAACCTTGCCGGTTGCCTTGGTGCAACAATACATTCCGATACCCCTAAAAGGGCAAGTGTCTTTGCACATCGATTCTTTGGATCTGCGTGGCAATGTATTGCTCGATCTGGATGGCAAACTCAGTTGGACTCAAGCGCAAGTAAACAATGGTTCTAACTGGATGGATATTGGCAGCTTTGGCGCGGATTTAACGGATGACGGCAGGAATGGTGTTAAAGTAAATTTGTTCGAGTTAGATGGCCCACTTGATATAGAGCTGCTCGCGGAATTAAAAGCCCCAAGCGGTGGGCGTGTATCGGGTAAGTTTGCCACCACAAAAACTTTTTTGGCCTCTGCTAATGCCGGTGCGCTGTTGGGCATGTTTGCGCAACAAGAGTCGGAAGATGCTGAAGGTAAAGTTCACTACAAAGTTGATGTCAATTTGTAGCCTATCTCACCATAAACACTGAGGAGTGAGTCATTGCGTTGGTTATTGTGTGTTGTTGTTGTCCTCTTCAGTGTATCTGCTTACTCCGCATGGCATGGTGATACCCAAGACATCATGGGCACTCGCGTCAGTGCCACTGTTTGGCTTGAGGATGATCAAAAAGCAGAAGCCGCCATTGCGGCGGCCATGGCAGAAATGCGTCGTATTGATGCTGAATTCAGCCCCTACATAGAAACCAGTCAACTCTACCGTGCCAATCAGTTGGCTCCCAAAGCCACGGCGAGTGATCCCCTCGCAATTACACCGGAATTGGCAAGTATCATTGATAAATCACTCTACTACAGTCGCGTGAGTGACGGTGCTTTTGATATTACGTTTGCATCCCTCGGTCGCTACTACGACTATCGCGCCAAACTAAAACCCAGCGAACAACAGCGAGAAGAACTTTTGCCTCTGATTAATTATCAGTTTATTCATCTGGATACCAAAAACAGCACTCTGTGGTTCGAACATCCCAGGGTGTATATCGATCTAGGGGGTATTGCAAAGGGTTATGCGGTAGATCGTGCCATCAGTGTGCTGCAAGGTTTTGGTGTGCAGCATGCAACGGTGAGTGCGGGTGGTGATAGTCGCGTATTAGGCGATAAATTGGGTCGCCCATGGATGGTAGGGATTAAAAATCCGCGTGCTGAAGACGGTGTTGCAATCACCCTGCCTCTTGAAAATTGCGCCATCTCTACTTCTGGCGACTACGAGCGTTATTTTATTGATGGTGATGGTGAGCGTGTTCATCACATTATTAATCCGCGTACAGGTAAATCGACAAAAGGAGTCATCAGTGCCACCATCATTGGCCCTGTCGGTTTCGACACAGACCCACTGTCCACCACGGTTTTCGTCCTTGGCGTCGAAAAAGGCTTGGCATTAATCAATAGTTTGCCGGGCTTTGACGCGGTTATCATCCGCAGCGATGGAAAAGTGTACTACAGTAAAGGTCTAACGCCGCCTTGATTGAGGTGACAATGCTCTCCCCCTACAACTCAAACGATGCATTATCGTTACTGTAAACGACATTCTACTGAGTGCGGAGATTCTATGAATAAGGCTAATCATATTCGAACGCGCCCCTTCGTAGGGTGGCTGCTCAGTCTTGCTTGTGGCTTATTGTGCCACTCATTACATGCAATGCCTGATACGACAGAACAAAAATTGCCGGCAGCGCACACGGTTGTTATTCCTCCTTGGGGGAATAAAGGCGATAAACAAAGTGATTACTTCCCCAAATTATTGCAATTAGCGTTTGATAAAACTGAAGATACCGACGGGGCTATAAGCATAGAGGTTTACGCTGAAAATTTATCAGGGACTCGCTCGGTTGTTGAATTGAAGCACAAAAAAACGATTGATGTTGCTTGGTACGGCGCGACTCCCGAGCGCATGGCGGAATTGTTACCGGTCAAAATATCGTTACTGAAAGAATTAAGTGATTATCGCTTGTTATTAATTCGAGCTGAGGATCAAGATAAGTTTTCTCGTGTAGAAACCATAGACGATTTGCGAAAATATACGGCAGGTGGAAGTGCTTATTGGTCAGTCACTCACTTGTTTCGCGAACATGGTTTGCCTGTGACGACGGTAAATGATTTCGGATTATTATTCCCTATGCTCAAGGCAGGGCGCTTTGATTATATTTCGCGCAACGTTGTTGAGGTGTGGGAAGAAGCAAAACGTTTGGAAGCGGACGGTTTAGTCATAGAAAAACAATTATTAATCAAAGGTGGATCACCACTGTATTTTTTTGTGAACAAGAACAACATTCTTCTCGCAAACCGCATAGAACGTGGTTTAAACCTTGCATTAGCGGATGGAAGTTTTGATGAACTTTTACGCGCTACCCCTGGGTTTGCTGAAGCCGCGCAAGAAATTAAATCCAATCACCGTCGAGTGTTGGATTTGTACAGCAAAAAAACTGACTAAACCCGTCATTATGTGACGCAGCTTGTCAGCTTTTTGCGTGTTAGTTGTGTCACTCCCGCACACTGTTTTTGCCCGCCCTTGGTGCGCTCGTTGCTGATAAAAGACCAACAGGTTTTCATTTTTGCGAGCAAAATCGCCTTTCGTAAAAAGATAATAATGTCAGCGAAAAACCCATCTATTCTTAGGAACAGTCATAGCGATCATCAATTTTTTTGAGCGCTAGCCAATGTGAAGAAAGTATAGAGTTGGTGTTGGAGTTAGTCGTCAAAATCAACCCATTAATGTCACGCCCTAGCAACGGAGAATCGCCATGTTGAATCATCTGCGCACTTATCTGGCAATGACCTTGGTCATTGGCATGATGGCACTGCCCAGTAGCGCCCAAGAAGGGGCGACCGCGCCAGCTATTGCTCCGCAGGTTGAATCACTCAAAGAATCAACACTCACACTCAATCGCGATTTGCTCATTTTAGAAGAAGAGTTGCTCTACCCTGCGAGCAGTCAAATTGCCGTTTATGTTTCCATGGATTTGGGGGCTTACTTTGCGCTGGATGCCATCAAGTTGGAAATTAACAATCAATTAGTGGCAAGCGAACTCTATACCGATAAACAAACAAAAGCCTTATATCGCGGTGGTGTACAACGTTTATACGTCGGGAATTTAAAAGCAGGCGAGCATGAAATCAGTGCTTTTTTTACCGGTCGCGGCCCACAAAAAGATTACAAGCGAGCGGCAAAATTGGTGGTTACTAAAGATCAAGAACCGCTGGTATTGGAGTTGCGCATTATAGATTCAACGGCGCAATTGCAGCCTGTATTTGAAATCAAACAATGGCAAATGTAATGCGCGCGCTACAGGCTTTTTCCACCGGCGTCTTGTGCATCAGTGCAGTGGCATTGTCGCTAGCGGTTGCACCTGTGTTTGCTGCCAAAGAAAAACCTAAAACCAGTGTTGCCGATTTACGCTATGGCGTGGCGCTTTACCACTATTACCAACAAGATTATTTATCGGCGCTGGGCGAATTGATGGTTGCGGATGCCCGTGATGGGATTAAAGGCCATAGTGATAACCCTGAGTTAATTGCCGGTGGTATTAGTCTCGCGTTTGGTATGCAAAACCATGCGCAATCTGTTTTCAATGAAATTCTTAGCGATGAGCGTCGTCCGCAATCGGTGCGCGATGCGGCTTGGTATTATCTTGGAAAATTACATTACACCCGCGGCGATTGGGATGCGGCGGAACAAAGTTTTGCGCGCGTCAGCAATGAATTTAAGCCCGAGCTGCTAGCGCAATTACGGGCGCTGCAAATCAATATTCAAATCCGCAAAAAAAATTACACGGCCTATTCATTAAAAAAATTGGATGATAAATCCTTGCGCACGTGGAGCGCCTATGTGCTTTACAACGTGGGTGCAGCTTATGCCCGTGAAGGCGACTTTGATACAGCGCAAGAGTATTTTCGCGAATTGGCCGATGTGGAAGTGGCAGAAAATATTCTGAGCCGCAAAGAACATTGGGCATTACAAGATAAAGCCTACACCGCCATGGGTTACAGCTATTTGGCGCAGAAAAAATACGACGATGCTATCGCTCAATTCACGCGTGTTCGTTTGGAAGGCATGCATGCTAACCAAGCGTTGTTAGGTTATGGTTGGGCTGCAGTAGCAAAAGAAAATTACCAAGCAGCGATTCAGCCTTGGCAAATGCTGCGCTCACGCAGTTTGATTTATCCTGCCGTGCAAGAATCTCTGTTGGCGTTACCTTTTGCTTATGAAAAATTAGGTGCGCAAGGCGAAGCCTTGGATGCCTACCAAACGGCGGAATCATTACTAGAGCAAGAAATTACGCTTATCAAAAATATGCGCGCCACGCTCACAGAGGGTGAGCTATTAACCTTGATTGGTAGTGATCCTGTATCGGCAAGTGAATTAAAAGCAGCCTTGGCTAATCCAAATAATGAAGCGGGTACCCTAACCGCCGTGGTAACGGATGATGGTCAGAATTGGCTCAAGCTGGATAAAACCAGCATTGTAAAAACTCGCTCTGCCTATTTAAGTGAACTCTTTTCTCAAAACGCATTTCAATCGGCGGTATTGGATTTACGTGACTTATTACGACTGCAAAAACTGCTGCGGGCGTGGCAGCCTAAATTACAAGTGTATCGCGATCTTTTATTGGAAAAGCAAGCCAGTCGCGCGCGCAACGAACAGCAATTGTTGACCATGGGGGTCATGCAGAAAGAGCAAGCGCTGATTGCTGAGCGCGATAAATTACAAGCGCGTATAGATCGCATTACCAAAGAAGACGATTATATTTCGTTGGCCGATGATGATACGCGCGATTTATATAAATTGGTGTCGCGTTCACAGCTAACCATCGCCCGCATGAAATCAGCCGGTCAAGATGCCACTGATGCAGAAACTCGCTTAAGGATGTTTGGCGGAATTTTATTGTGGAAAGCTGCACAAGAATATCCTGCACGGCTGGCGGAATTGCAAGGCGCGATGAATACCATAAATACGCAGTTGCAACAGATTAAAGAAACCAAAAATCGCGTACAAGAAATTACGGCAACCAGTTTAGATATACAGCCACGGCTGATGCGTCTACAAACATTGGGCAAAGAGGTTGAACAACAACTTGCGACCACCGACACCATGCTCAAACAACAAAGCGCAGTATTGCGGGCACAAGTAGATGAAAAATTGGCAGCGCATGAAAAACGCTTAACCAATTATTTATCGCAGTCGCATCTTGCGGTTGCACGTTTGTACGATGCTGAGTTAAGGAAGCAACCAGAATGAAAACCCTTAACCGTTTATTTGCACAGCCACTGGCTGTACTCGGTTTAGCCGCCAGTGCCGTGTTGTTAAGCGCTTGTGGTGTTATAGGGGGCGGCGATGGTCGCGGAAAAACACTGGCCGATTTGCCGGATGCTAAAGCACCCGATAGCAGTAAGCGTATCGATGTTGTTGAGATGAGCCGCATCGAACAAAGTTATCAAAAAGCCTTAGGTGCTGCCGAAGAACCTGCATTACGCCAACAGATTATGGTGCGTCTTGCTGATTTGGAAATGATGCGCAGTGAAAAAGCGCAATTAGCCGCAACGGATGTGCGCCGTTTTTATGACAAACCAATCAATATGTATCGCGAACTCTTAGCGATGCAAGAAAAAAATCCTGCACCTGTTAAAGGAATAGCGCCCGATCAATTACGTTATAAATTAGCCAAAGCACTTTCATTAGATGGTCGCAACGAAGAAGCGGCGCAAGTGTTGGATCAATTAGCAACAATCGATACTGCATCGCCTTTTATGGCCGAGACACAATTTCGTCGCGCGGAAAAAGCGTTTGCCGATGGTGACTATGAAGCAGCAGAGCGCAATTATGAGAGCGTTGTGAAAGGTGATAATCCTGCGTTGCAACAAAATGCACTTTACATGAAAGGCTGGGCACAATTTAAACGCGGCGATTACGATTTATCACTGCAATCTTTTGCGCAAGTGCTCGACCAATTATTGGGTGCCAATAATGTAGCCACGGATATGGATAAAGCGCTAACCGATATGGGCGCAGCCAAAGCGAATTTGGTAACCGACACCTTGCGAGTTATGGGTTTATCCTTGTCGTATTTAGACGGCGCAACCTCTATCGCAGAAATGGAAGCGCAGTTGGGTGGTGCCCGTCCTTACAGTTATTTATTGTATCAACAGCTAGGGCAATTATTTTTAGATCAAAAGCGTTTCACTGATAGCGCAGAAACCTATCAACACTTTGTGGAGCATAATTCCAATTCTGATTTTGCGCCCAGCTTTAGTATTAAAGCGATTGAGGTTTATCAGCAAGGCGATTTCCCTAGTCTTATCCTTCCTGCAAAACAAGAGTTTGTGCAGCGCTACGGTGTTCGCAGCCAATACTGGGTGTCGCGCCAAGGCGCAATTGGCGACAGTGCAAAAACCTATTTACATCAATCGCTACAAGAATTAGCGCAGTACGAACACGCGCAGGCTCAAACCTTAAAAGCGTCAAAAAAATCCGATGCTGGAGCGGCTTTCGCTCGTGCGGCAGAGTGGTATCGTGAATTTGTACAAACGTTCCCTACCGATCCACAAGTGGCGGAAATGACTTTTTTATTAGCGGAATCACTTTACGATGCGGGTGATTTATCGGCAGCCGTTGATGCTTATGAAAAAGTCGCTTACGACTATAAAGATAAAATGCGCGGTGCAGATTCTGGCTATTCCGCCATTTTGTTATCGCAAGAAATGGCACAGCAGCTTGCTCGCAGTCAACAACCTAATGCGGCAAATAATCAAGTCGTGTGGCAAGAGCGTAAAACCGAAAATGCATTACGGTTTGCAGAAGCCTACCCTACGGATAAACGCTCTGTTGCAGTCTTAGCGGAGGCTGCAACAGAATTATTGCAACAAAATCGTTATGTAGAAGCTAAAGCCGTTGCTGAGCGCGTGATTGCATGGCAGCCACCTGCCGAAGGCGCATTGCAATTCACCAGTTGGTTAGTGTTGGGCCACAGTCGTTTTGAATTGAAAGAATATGTAGCAGCGGAACAAGCTTATACACAAGTATTAAATTTATTGCCTGCTTATGGAAAAACGCCGGGCGCACCCAGTGCACAACAAGTGCGTGAGCGAATTGCCGCCAGTATTTATCAACAAGCCGATGCACAATTAGTCGCTGGCGATAAAGATGCTGCTATTCAGCAGTTGTTGCGGATTGCTCAGGTCACGCCCGATACTGAAATTGCGGCTAAAGCACAATACGATGCCGGTGTGTATTTAATCGAGCAGGAAAAATGGGCGCAGGCAGAAAATGTGTATGTAAGTTTCCGTCAAAAATATGGCCAGCATGCATTAGCAGCAACCTTGCCCGCCAAAATGGTATTGATTTATCAAAATCAAAGTAAGTGGCAACAAGCCGCGGATGAATTAGTGGTGATGGAACGCACCAGTAAAGATCCCGATGTAAAACGCCAGTCGCTCTATATGGGGGCTGAGTTGTATGAAAAATCGGGCAAGCGTGCACAGGCCATTGAGCAATATCGTCGTTATGCCACTGAGTACCCGCGTCCATTGGCTAACAACTTAGAGGCGCAATATAAATTAACCGAGCTGTACCGTGAAAATAAGCAACAAGATCAACGCTTATATTGGTTACAAAATATTATTACCACACATCATCGTGCGGGCAATGCAAAAACCGATCGCTCCAATTATTTGGCTGCTATGGCGCAATCAGAATTATCACAACCTGCGTATGATGAATTCGTCCGTATTCCGCTCACCTTGCCATTAAAAAACAGTTTGCAACGTAAGCGTGCTGCCTTGGAAAAAGCATTAAAAAGTCAGGAACAAATATTGGCCTATGGTGTGAGTGAATTTACCACGCAAGCGAGTTTTAAAGTGGGTGAAATTTACGCGCAATTAAGTCGTGATTTAATGAGTTCGCAGCGCCCCAAAGATTTGGATGAATTGGCGTTGGAACAGTATGAGATTTTGTTGGAAGAGCAAGCCTATCCTTTTGAAGAAAAAGCCATTGAAATTCATCAAGCCAATGCGCAACGCAGTTGGAAAGGCACCTATGATCCTTGGGTAAAACGGAGTTTTGATGCCTTGGCTAAGCTGCTCCCTGCTCGCTATAAAAAAGATGAAACTCGCGTAGAGGTGAGCAATGAGATTCATTAATCGCGCCTACCTTGTGATCGTTTTCAGTGTGGTGATGGTTGCCTGCTCCTCATCACCCAAAAAGAAAGACGCTGACGTGGTTGCGGTTTCTACCGCATCCATCCTGCCCACCGGTGCAGCAACCCCTAATCCCTATTTACAAAATAAACCGTCAGTGAGTCGTCAGGCCATGCAAAATTTTACTGCGGCCACTGCGGCTATGCGTAATAAGCAATGGGGTCAGGCAGAATCATTGTTGCAAAAAGTGATTGCTGAAAATAACAGCTTATCGGGGGCGCATTTAAATTTAGGTGTGGTTTATCGCGCGCAAGGTGATGCAAAGCGCGCTGAACAATCTTTTAATAATGCAATCACCGCGAATAGTAATAATGTGGATGCCTATAATCAGTTGGCGATTTTAAAGCGTGAAGCCGGCGATTTTGCGGCTGCGGAAGCTAACTACCAAAAAGCCTTGAGTGTGTGGGCGTTTCATCCAGATAGCCACAAAAATATTGCCATTCTTTACGATCTCTATATGGGGAAAAGCGCAGAGGCTTTACCGCACTATGAAGCCTACCTGCAATTATTAGGCGGAGAAGATAAACAAGCAGCGAGTTGGATTGCGGATTTACAGCGTCGCTTAGGTATTACGCCTGCGCCAAAAGCAGCCCCTGTGGCGGATACGCCTGCCGCTTCTGAAACAGAAACAGCAGCTCCGGAAGCAGCCATAGAAAATGCTGATGCGGCAGCGGTTGAACAAGCTCCGGAAGGTGAAAAAAATGAATAAATTCACGAATGTTTTTACCTTTGTTTTGTTCATCAGTTACTTTTTATCGGTAGCGGTTAACGCGCAAGAAACCGTGGACTCTGATTCAGCCAGCCAAGCGTCTGATGTAAATACTGCAACAACGTCCGAAAAGGAAAATAGTGCGGGCGGTAAAAAAATTATTCGTGATGCCACTATTAGTTTGCAAACGACAGTGACAGGTAATCAGGAACAGCCGCGAGTGATGTACATACTGCCATGGCAGTCGCCACTGAGTCCGGATTTGGATATTGAAATGCTCGATAGTCAGCAAGAGGCGGTATTTGGCCACGTTGAGCGTGAAGAATTACAGCGCGGCTTGGAAGCGGCGGGTGAGTTTGATCAAGAAGATTAATCAATTTTATTTTTACTTTATTTTTCATTCTGTTGAGGTCATTGAGTTATGGATACTTTAATTCGTTTTTTCCAAGAAGGCGGCAGCTTCATGTATCCCATCGCGATTGTGTTGGTGGTGGGTTTGGCGATTGCTGTGGAGCGTTGGGTTGTATTGACGAAAGCGAAAGCATCAAATCGACAAGCTTTTAATCGCATATTGCCGATGCTGCACAAAAAAGATTATCCCGCCATTTTAAACATGGGAAAATCTACCGATGCACCCATAGCGCGGATCATCGCAGCGGGGGTGGCGCGCATGGCGCAATCACCACGTCGTGATGATATTGAATTGGCTATGGAAGAAGGCGTGATGGAAGCCATGCCTCGTTTGGAAAAGCGAACTGCTTATTTGGCAACGCTTGCGAATATTGCAACCTTGTTAGGATTGTTGGGAACCATTATTGGTTTGATCCAAGCATTTACCGCAGTAGCCAGTGCAGACCCCGCTGAAAAAGCCGCATTGTTATCATCGTCGATTGCTGTAGCCATGAATACCACGGCATTTGGATTGGTGGCCGCAATTCCACTGTTGTTGATTCACTCCATGTTACAAAGTAAAACCACAGAAATTATCGATAGTCTTGAAATGGCTGGCGTTAAGTGTTTAAACATTATTGCGCATGTACAGGAAGTGGCGCCTCGTACTCGCACGCAAGATTCCTCGGCGACCAAACCACAAGCAGCGCAATAATTATTGCTGTTTATAGCTCTGTTGTTTAGTCAGAGGAATAAAAATTATGCGCATTAAACGGCGTTTTAAAGAAGATCCTGATCTCGATATCACCTCCTTTATGAATCTTATGATCATTTTGGTTCCGGTGTTATTGATGAGTATGGTGCTGTCTCGTACAACGGTGTTGGATTTGAAATTGCCTGATATGGCCGACTCCAGCATTCCTCAGACAGAAGAGCCTCCCCAGCAATTGGAACTGATCATTCGTGCAGATCGTTTGGAAGTCAATTATCCCGCAGGCATAAAATTAAAGTGGATTGAAAAAAATGCTGAAGGTGAATATGACTTCAAACTGCTCTCAATGGTTCTGCAGGAAACCAAACGCTTGCTAGAAAACCAAGGTATTCAGAAAAAAGATATTTATATTTTGTCTGAAAAAAATACCGAGTATCAAACATTGGTAACTGCCATGGATACGGTGCGGTCATTCAGGGCCGTTGTTGCTGCCAATGAAGTGGATGCAGAATTATTTCCCGAGGTATCTCTGGGGGATGCTCCTCCTGCAGGTGGTTCTACCTCCGCCGTCAGCGGTACTGCACAAGGGGGGCAATAGCGATGAAACAATCGATTCGTGCAAAACGCATGGCTAAACATCATCGTCGATTGAGCCAGGTATCCAAATTAAACCTGGTATCACTCATGGATATTTTTACCATTTTGGTGTTTTTCCTTTTGGTTAACTCGGGTGATGTAGAGGTATTAGAAGCCGATAAAAGTATAAAATTACCTGCATCTTTTTCTGAAAAGATTCCAGAAAATAATTTAGTTGTCTTAATCAGTGCAGAAGATGTGATTGTGGCGGGACAACCCGTGGGTAAAGTATCTGATCTTGTTGCATCCAAAAGTGACAACTTTGAGCCGCTGACGCGTGAATTAAAATATCAGGCAGAAAAATCGGGTCCCTTAAAAGAGAAAGATCAATTAACGGGGCGCCCAGTGACCATTCTTGCGGATCAAAAAGTCCCTTATGAATTGTTGAAAAAAGTCATGGCGACATGTGCCGCTGCCGAATATCGTGATATTTCCTTAGCGGTCACGAAAAAAGAGTTACCCGCTAATGCCAATCAAGGAGGCTAGTATGAGTAGCCTTTTCCTGAATTTGGAATTACCGTGGAATTCATCCATAGATGATGATCGTCGGTTCAATAAAATCCTATTGGTGTTTTGTGCAATTTTAATTGTCACCAGTGCGGTGGTAACTCTTGTGGATGTGCCAGAAATGGCGCGTGCCGAAAAAGAAAAATTGCCGCCGCAATTAGCGCGTGTGGTCTTGGAAAAGAAAGAATTGCCGCCACCAAAACCGGTTGAGCCTCCCAAAGTAGAAGAGAAAAAACCTGAGGAAAAGAAACCAGAACCAAAACCGGAAGAAAAAAAGCCGGAGCCTAAACCTATCGAAAAGCCGAAAGAGCCGGTAAAACAACCGCCTAAAGAAGCAGTCGAAAAAGCACGCGAAAAAGCGCAAAACAGTGGTGTCATGCAATTTAAAGATGACCTCGCCGAAATGCGCGACATGATGCAGACATCGGCAGTGGAAACCGCCAACACCACTGTCACCGCTAGCACAGGTGAGGCGGCGCAGGTGGATCGCGCCATGATTACCAGCGGTGCCAAAGTAGCGAGCGGTGGTATTAATACGGCGGCACTGAGTCGCGATACAGGTGGCGTTGCTTTGTCTGGTCGTGAAACTACGAAGGTTAAAAGTGAGCTGGCCGAAACGGGTAAAAAATCTACTCAAGGGACGGCAGGAAATTCTGATGGCGCAGGTGGTGCAGCGCGTAGCGAGGAAGAAATCCGTAAAGTCATGGAGCAGCACAAAGGCGCCATTTACTCGATTTACAACCGCGCTTTGCGTCAAAATGCCGCATTACAGGGCAAGATGGTGGTGAAGTTGGTGATTGATCCATCGGGTCGAATTTTGGAGGCGACCTTGGTGTCGAGTGAATTGCGCGATCCAGATCTCGAAGCAAAAATTTTGCAGCGTATTCGCTTGATTAGTTTTCCAGCGTCTAATGTGGCGCGTACAACGCTAAACCAAACGTTTGATTTCTTGCCGCAATAATCTGACAGTTATTCGTGTGTTATAAACCCCGATCCAAGGATTGGGGTTTTCTTTTTTATGGCTGACAAATTTATACCGACAGCCATAGGCATCTTGTACAATTCTTGCGGTTTATCAATTGATTTTTCCGCTAGTCATTTTGTCGTGGTTTTGTAAGGAGATAATTGGGTGAATTCAAATCAATTACGTGCGGTTGCTGATCGGTTAACACATTGGATAAAAAATGATGCATTACCCTTGTGGATGGCGCGTGGCATAGAGCCTGAAAGTGGTGCCCATTACGAGCGCTTAACGGCTGCTGGCGACGCGGATGTGGATGCCAATATTCGTGTACGTGTTCAGGCGCGCCAGGCCTTTTTTTTCGCAGCAGCATACAGTCGTGGTTGGTGTCCTGATGGCAAGCATAAGGCGCAGCAGCTACTCAGGTTTGTTGATCAACATGCTCGTCACCCATCGGCGAATGCGGGCTTCACGCATTTACTCGACAAGCATTTTTCGATTATCGATACCAAGCAGGATCTTTATGATCATGCTTTTTTTCTGCTGGCGTTTGCATGGTGTTATCGCGTATCTAACGATGATATTTATTTGCATGAGGCAGAAGACTTAATGGCTCATTTGGATAATCGTTTTCATTCCCCCCACGGCGGTTGGACTGAAGGGGATTATGCCTATGAGTGTCGCCGTCAAAATCCGCATATGCACTTATTGGAAGCATTTCTTGCGCTTTACGATGTCAGCAACAACGAACAATGGTTGATTCGTGCCGACGAAGTGATACAGCTCTTTGAAGCGCATTTTTTTGATCCCGAACACAAAGTTCTTTATGAATTCTTTCGGGAAGATTGGAGTCGCTTACCGGATGAGCGCGGCGTTATTGTTGAACCTGGCCATATGCTTGAATGGGTGTGGTTGCTGGATGCTTATGGTCGTCGTCGGCAAAAAAATATGTCGGACTACGCAACCGCACTTTATGAGCACGCGCTGGCGATGGGCATTTCACCATCGGGCTTGGTATTAAGTGCGGTCGCGCCAGATGGTCGCGTCATCGATGCCAGTAAGCGTTGTTGGGGAATGACTGAATTCATAAAAGCAGGTGTGGTGCAAATAGCGGCGGGCAACCCAAACGCTGAAGCTGTGGTGATAAAAGCCGTAGATGATTTGTTTCGCTACTTTCTCTGTGCGCCCACTCCGGGGTCATACATAGATCAGCGCGGCGCGAACGATGAAGTGGTCGTTGATCTTGCTCCTGCCAGTACGCTCTATCACATTATGGTAGCAGCCATGGAATTGGCGGATTGCGTTGAGTAAGCGATAGCCTTGGTCTTTTGCGTTTGTTTTTTTCTTATCAATTGATGGATGGCGACATAGTAGTGACGAAAAAAAACCGCATCCGAAGATGCGGTTCTACACGCTCACAGTATCCTCCTTGATATCAACTCTGCTTCAACACGTCCTAATGCAGCAACAGAGGTTGATCAATCATCTTGCGTTGCGAACTTAGAAGCTTGCCCAAACTGCATCAGTGTTACCGCTGAAGAAAGTACGGTTGGCACCAGACATCCAGACTAAATTTTGAGTTGGGTTGGTTTCGCTGCGCTTAATGCATTTCCACTCAATCGCAGTATTGTTTTCTACAACCACGTTGCCAATCCATTGTGGGTAGAAAATTGGATCTAATTTGATGGCTTTTGCTGGGTCCCAGTTACCTAAGCGAGGCGTGTTACCGACAACGTAAACACTTTGTCCCCAATTGGTTGTGCCTTTATCACAAACGATTTCGATTTCTTTAAGGTCGGTGCGGTATTCAACACGAGATACATTAAAGCATTGACCTTGCCAGCTGCTGATTTGCATAAACGCGATGCGAGAACTGTTTTCGGACAATTCAACCGCTTGATAGTAAACCGCTTCCAGTGAGCGCCCCTCATCAAGACCGTTGATTGCTACACGGCATCCACCCAAATTTTCGTTGTTGTTACCGGTAAAGTTGAAGATAACGACTTTAGCGACCTTATCGTGAACAATGCTAAAACGAGCTGTTTCCTGAGCCAAGTTAGCGTTGTAAGCCGCTACCCAATTAGTACCACCTGACCAGAAAGAGGTTACATCGTAACCGCCTGCGTTTGCAGAGCTGGCAAACAGCATAGAAAGACTAAGGGTTAAGGCGAATAAGGATTTAAGTGCATTCATGATTTCACTCCAGAAATTATCAGTGCGTATTGCATCAAGTGGTTGTGCCGTGAGAGCGTTTACAGTAACAAGGTGAGTATCTGCTAGCGCTACCAAAATACTCATCTGTTACCCATGGTAACAACTTAAAAAGATATGTACAGCGATTTTGAATATGTACGCCATTCATATTCCCAAATAATCTTAAATTGTTGTTTTAAGGCTATTGACTGACAATTAAGGTATAAAAATTGGGCGGCATCTAAATCATTAATGCGGCATTTTTCGCAATTGATAGCGCTAGCTTTGGGGTGGGTAGCGCGTTTGGCTAAACGCCGAGAATAACGATAGGTATTCGTGCTTGTTTAGGTGGATCGGCTTAAACTTCAACTAAACTGAGGGAGGGGAGTGAGTGAGCAAAGGCTGTGCATGCTAGGGGCGTTTCTTTATTACACCTGTTGTCAGAGTGATCAGCTAGTTATATGCATAAATTGTTATTAAAGCAGCTTAGGCGTTATTGTTCCGATACCTCCATTGAGCAGCAATACGGTTCTTTTCTTCAGGCCATATCCGATGCCTATGCTCATCATGAGCGTGGGATGAGCTTGCTGGAAAATTCACTGGAAATATCCTCCACTGAGCTCACTGAGCGCAACCATTTGCTGCGTGAGCAATTACTGCAGCTGGAAGAGACTAAAGACCTGCTTCATCAATCGCTGACGGCCCTGCATGCTATTTTTGATGCGACGGGTGAAATCATCTTCTCTTTAGATACGCGTGGACGCCTCCTTAAAAGTAACAAAATGGGGCGTGAGTTGTTGCCGGATGTTGTTAAGTATGAAGGTGTGGATAAGCCTATCTCCTGGAATGCCATCGCTCGCATGTTGCTTAATAGTAGTCATTTGGAGGAAATAACCGCATGGTTGGCGGAGGACCCTGCGCGTCATATCACAGGCACTCTCGCATTTACCAATGGGCGCATATTTGAGTATCACTCTTTACCTCAAATGCAGCATGGCGCATTGATCGGGCGCGTATGGTGTATGCGCGATGTAACCGAAGAGAAGAAAACGGAAGAGCTTATTCATCATCAGGCATTTCATGATGCCCTAACGGGATTACCCAATCGCAATATGTTGCTGGAGCGACTGACACGCGCGATTGAAAGCGAAAAGCACAATAAAAAAATCGCCATTATTTTTATCGATTTAGATAACTTCAAAAAAATTAACGACACCGAGGGGCACGAGGCGGGCGACTTGCTTTTGTGTGACGCGTCCGAGCGGATGCGTAGCTGCATTCGTGATGTGGATGTGCTGGCGCGCTTGGGTGGTGATGAATTTGTCATCATGATCGAAGCTGCTATTTCGCAATCCGCACTCACGCGCTTGTGTGCGAATATTCTGGATGTGTTGGCGCAGCCATTTATCCTTAATCATCACAATCATTTTATTGGTTGTAGTATGGGGATCAGTATTTATCCCCGCGACGATATTCAGCCCGATGGTTTAATTGGTAAGGCTGATATGGCCATGTATCGCGCTAAGGAATTGGGAAAAAATAATTTCCAATTTTATAGCGAGGAATTAGAGCGCTTGGCGCTGCATCAACTCGATTTTGAACGCAATTTGCGTTTTGCCATTGCCAATGATGAAATTCAAATTTATCTGCAGCCAGAAGTGAGCTTGCTCACGGGCAAAGTGGTTGCGGCAGAGGCCTTGGTGCGTTGGATTCGCCCGGATGGCAGTGTCATTTCACCCGCGCAATTTATTTCAGTGGCTGAGCAGAGCAATCTAATTACCGAAATTGGACGGATTGTATTAGCAAGGGTGTGTAATGAAATGGTTGCGTGGCGAGCTTTCGGTGTGGATGACATTACGGTTGCGGTAAATTTATCGGCGCGTGAGTTTCAGGATAAGGAGTTGGTCAAAAATTTCAAACGACGCCTGATTGCACACGATATATCCGGTGATCGTGTGGTGTTAGAAATTACCGAATCCTTATTTATGGAAGATAAGGAACAGGTGCTCGCCACCATGAATTCACTGCGCGACATAGGCGTAAAGTTTGCAATAGATGATTTTGGAACGGGCTATTCGTCCTTCAGTTATTTGCAAGATCTACCTATCGACTATTTAAAAATAGATCGATCTTTTTTAAGTGATGTTACTCAAAATAAAAAACAGTACGCCATAGTGCGCAGCATTATCGATATTGGCAATCACCTTGGGCTCACGGTGATTGCAGAAGGCATAGAGAATCAGGAAACGCTTGATTTCACCGTAAAAAATCACTGCTCCATGGCGCAGGGTTATTTCTTGTATAAACCTATGTCGGTGAGTGATTTTGCGGCTTTATTAAAATCACAGTACGGCAAATCAGAATAGGTTTTCGTTACAGCATTGGCTTGGCTTCAAGCGTTATATCAAGGCGATTATTTGCCTGCGCAATGTCATTCCACTCTTTAATGCTTACGCTGGGCAATCGCTCAGGGTAGGAACTGGTATTAATGTGAGTTTCAATGCGAATGTTAATCGCATTATTCGTGTTGCGACGCAGACTATAGAGTGCGGTTTCAATGTCTTCTTGATATTGTGTGGCTACGCGTTCAAGCCCATATATTTCGCTCGATAACATACAGTTACTTAATGTGGCTGTTGAGGGCGGTAATTGCGCTACCCCGTAATTGTCAATGCTGCTACAAAAATTACCAATGGAAATACGAACGACAGCAGTGCCAGTGAAACCTTTGTCGATTAAGCGCCGTAAAAACTCATGCAAATTAATCAACGCCTTTGGATCAATATTATTTTGATGAAAAGCAATTTCGCCTGCTTGATTAAATGCCCAACTTAAATCAGCTAAAAATATATCATCGGTGTAGCGATTATCTGTGGTCTTGATGATGTCGGTTACTTCTGTGGGGGTGGATTTTGCGGCTGTGTTCATGGCGACAGTTTGTTTTTCATCAAGCATTTGTACTTGTTCGCTGAGCAAAGCTTGTTCGCTACTGGATTGCTTCAGCAAGTCGATCATTTGTATTAAATACGTCGCGATCACACCGAGTGCAATCAAAATTAAAATTAAGCTAATCGTCGGCCAACGCTGTGGACGAGGTGCTTCAGGTGGCTCAATGGGGGTAGGTGGTAAGGACGGTGCAGTGTGCGGCTGGTGTACAAGCGCATTGGTAAGTTCTTGTTTTAAATTTTCACGCAAGCCATGCAGTTCCCGTACAACGCGCGAAGTAATAAAACGGCGACTGTCCTCCAGCGTGTGTTCGAGATGACTCATACGCAATTCCAAATTGCGCGCTTGTTCCATGCTGGCTCTATTCAATGCGCGGCGTTCAATCTGCGGCTCATCAATGTTGTTCTCGTGGCTGCTAGATTCGCTCACGCTATTGGCAGCGGCGATGAAATCTTTGCTTTCAATCGCCTCCGCTGGCATTGATGACACCTCTGCATCTTTACGATAAATATGAATCGCTTCCATGACCTTGGAAAGATCGGCAGCATTAATGGTGTCTTTGCTCACCACATCCAAGGCGCCCAAGGCGCGCGCTTGGCCGGTATACACATCGCCACTTTTGGAGGTGTACATAATCACGGGAATCATGGCGGTTTCGGGGTGCGATTTAATAATTTGTAATGCACGAAACCCGTCCATGCCCGGCATAAGGTGATCCATAAAAATAACCGCCGGAGCATTGGTGGCCAGATAGCGCAACGCCGACTCGCCCGAGTCAGCGGTATCAATATCCAAATCGTAAGCGCGTAACATTTTTTTCAAGCGGTATTGCGCAGTTGTAGAGTCATCCACGATGAGCGCGCGTTTGTTCGGCATGGTCATGGCCTCGCTAGTTATTATTAGACTTATTCTTACTAGTTATTGTGGATAACAGCCTACCAGAAAATACTGATCGTAAAGTAAACACAGGTCACAGGTGGGGTGAGTTATTGGTAGCTAACGAGCGGCTTGGCTCAATAAAAAGCCCCCCGTTATCTGAGGGGCGTGGCCATATCATCTTTTGCAGATCAGGAGAGCTGAGCGGGTTACCCGTGGGCTGCAGGGTAGGATGAGTAACTACTCACCTTTGCGATTGTGCTTCTACCCTACTGGTTGTGGTGGAGGGTGTTGCCAATGGAGCCTGACAAAAGGGTTCGCATATCGCGCTACAGATGGACTTTATGGGCGGCAGATTCAAAGGCTCTGTTTTTTTATAAAAACAATTTGCAGCAACAATTTCCTGCTGGGCATTAATTTGATAAGCCCCTTGATTGGTTAAAAAATAGCGATAGCTCTCATCTTCAAAAATGGTACGCCCTGAAAGATATTTTCCATCCGCCAATGGCGTTTGGGTGCAGCTTCTTACCATCAATTTATTGCTAAAATCACTGTTCTGCAGCGGCTTACAAATATCTCCTTCTATGACTTTGGTCATGTGGTGTTGCCCAAGGGCATAACCAAAAATCATCAATAGGAGTAGTGCAATCATGGCTATAAAAATCACATAACCGGAAATGAGCCACATCATAAAATCAGCGATATTGCTGAAAAAATGCTTATTGATTATGTTGATGACATGAATTTTTTTTGAACCATGAACAAATATGGTCGTAATAATCGTAGCGGCGAATATCATTCCGAACAGCCAGAGTGCATATTCCGAAAAATACTCTGCAATCAACGAAAATACGTGCAGGGCTCCTAAGGTTGCATTATAAATTGCTTCATTAATATTTAAATCAATATAGTTAGCAGAAAAGCCAGCGGCATTTAATTTTCCCTTTAAGTAGGTGTAACCAAAAAAATTCGCGTAAGCACAAAAAACGGTGACTACGCCGGGGATCATTAGCAACCGCAACCAGTGATTCGTAAAAAGCTTTCTTTTCAATGGTTTACTGGTTGGTGTATTTTCCGTTTGCATTGCTTGCGATTCGTGCGTGAATTCCATGTTTTCATTCCTGCATTACTCATGACTGATTAAAAAATCATGTTTAAATGTTTTATTTATGACAACATCATTCTAACTGGGCTAATGTCCAAATACGCATTAGGGGTAGTTCGGCTTTAATTTCATCATCCAGTTTTTCGTAAACCAAAAATAATTGCTCCAATAATTCTTTTTGGCTCCATAAACGTACGCGGAAAAAGCTGGAAGCTAATTCTTTTTGTACATTGGATCGGTAACCACCCCATGCAACAAACAATCCTTGAGTTGCATTGAATTTAGTCATGGCACCCATGAGTTTATCAACGGTCGGGCGATCCACCAAACCATCGCCAGATTTCACCTCAACACAAATCCGTTGATTACCAAAACCCATGGGGCCATCGCCAGCAAGAATATCCACCCCGCCATCGGCTCCTTCAGGGCTTTGCCAACAGGTGTAGCCCTGAGCTTGCAGTATCGCAGTCACTAATCGCGTAAGTTGGTGTCCTTTAAATTTGCGCTCTATCAATTTTACAATTTGTGAACGCCCCAGCTCTTCCAAGTCTGTATCAGCCTGCTCGTCAGTCGCGTCCAACTCATTGGCTTCGTTTGTATGGGCAATAAGATCCTTAACCGATTCCGCTTTCCACCCGTTGGTTTCCATTTGTGCTAAACGCATTTCAGCGTTATTGCGAGTAATGCGACACACGGTAAGAAATGCACCGAAGCTATAAAGCAAATCTTGCGAAAAATGCGAGCGTGGTACAGCATCCGGCAACCACTCCACACTTCTCCAGTGATAAAAAGGATTTTCTCCATTCGCTTGGTGATGGTAATCGGAAGTGATTTTTCCGATATAAATTACTGGCTGAAGTTTGGAAGGCAATATGATGCGATCACCTACTTGCATATCATGCGCGAAAGGCCAAATTTGACTGGCGTGATTCACCAGTTTTCTGGGCTTGGCTTCAGTATCTAAACTGCTCAACGTTTTGATTAGGGCATCACGTGCTGGTAATTTATCTAACGGACTATTTAAATAATCCCACGTTAAATAAATGCGATTTTCCTGCAGGAATTTTTGTTCATACTCGCCATGAGAACCGGCTCTGACTAACCAAACTGCCATAAGTTACCTCTGCTGCGATAGCGCAGATATTTTATTGATCCATTGGTTAAAGTGAGGGCATTGCGCCCGTATTTCATCCAGTCCTATATCACCTGCAATCAAAGGCCCATGTAACGGCTTTTTATATTTAGGAATTAGCCTCAAAATGCGTTTTGAGGGCGCTGTATTGGGATCGTTATTAATGTGCTCTGGTGAATCGAATTGTTGTTTTATTTGAATCAGTTGTTGTACTGGCGCATCTTCATCAATCCAATCTCCGAACTTTTCAGGCGCACAAAATAATAGTGCTTCGAACTCATGCAACATTAAATTGGGTATAAAATTGCGTGCGCCGATATCGGCGGAAAGTGCTTGCTCTATCTTTTGCACGCGCTGCAAGGCGGCAACGTCTTTAATGTCACCTAAGCCAGGGAAATCTTCCGGAAATTTGTAATAGTCCATCATGGTAGTAACGTAGGCAGATGGATCGCTGTTACACAAGTTTTCAAGCTGCCACTTTATTTTTCCATAGCTTACTATTCCACCTTTATGGCCAGGGCTGGTTCTGGCAATTGTTGCAGACAGATAAATTTGGCTATTAACAAAATAGGGTGCGAGTACATCGCGAACAAATGTCTCTTCGGTTTGCCCTTCTACAAACACATTAATCCTTATCATCGCTGCGGCCTCCCGCCAAGCAGATTTTTCTTCCATAAATCACCCAAACTATACTCGCCGAGCCAAACGCTCAATGCTTCAAGATCAAGTCGCTTAAAGGTAGAAGCGCTATTGACCTTATCCACCACAATTAAATCTTCTGCATCAAACTCATTGACCAACTCGACCGACTGAGTGGAAATAATTAATTGATGTTCCTCACTGGCGCTTTTAATTAAATTCGCGAGAACATTAATCGCATAAGGATGTAAGCCTAGCTCTGGCTCATCAATAATAATTGAGCTGGGCATAAATTCTTCTGGTTGCAAAAGCACTGTCGCCAGCAAAATAAACCTCAGCGTACCATCTGACAGCTCACTTGCTTTAAACGGAACATCCTGCTCGTGTTCAGTCCATTCAAGTTGAATGTAATCGGCGTTATCCACGGTGGGGCGCAGGTAAAAATCACCAAAAAATGGGGCAACCATCTGGATAGTTTTTATAATGCGCTTGTAGTGGCTGGAGTGATGAGTTTTCAAACGAAACAAAAATGCTGCGAGGTTTGCACCATCTTCACGCAGGTAATCGTTATCATTAATGCGGTGTATTTGCTTTACTTTTGCAGAGTCGCTGGTGTCATGAAAATGGTATACGCGCCATCTTCTCATGGGCGGTAAAACATATTGTTTAATGTTTGATTTATGCTGCTCAGCTTCTGACTCAAAATGCCCAGAACACACGCCAGCATCACCTGTCACGTTCCACCAGAGCGCCTCACGTTGAAACATCAAGCGGTTATCGTTGGTTGGCTCCAGAGCAAACTTGTAGCCATTGTTGCCAAAATATAACTCCGCCGCTAAGCGCTCGGTTTTTTTGCGACCAAAATGCAAAATGGCGTCCGGGCCGCCAGCTTTGCCGACCAAGGATTGAAGCCTAAGATCCAAAAGGGTCGCAATTAAGCGGAAAAAACCAATAAAGTTGGATTTACCTGCACCGTTTGCACCGATCAGCACATTTAAACACCCCATTTTTAGGGTGCATTCCGCGATGGATTTGTAGCCCGCAATTCTAATACTGCTTAAATGATCGCTATCTTTTACCGGTTTCATACAATTGTCTTTTCAGGGTAGGCTCGATTATTAAGTAAAGACTATCAAACTTAGCGTTTAGCAGCCACGGCAGCTTTTGCCTTCCGCTTTGGGTTAACCGCCGCTTCCCGCTCCGCCTTAATCCTCTCCAACAACGCCGCTGCGGAATTTTCGCCGGAAATTAATTCCGGGTTCTGCGCGCGCCAGTCGGCGGTGAGTTCGCCGCGGAAGGCTTTGGCTAGGATGCTTTGGGTTAGGTGGTTTACGCGGGCTTGGGCGTCTTTTACGCGTTGTTCAATTTGGTCAGCGTAGGCGAAGAGTTGTTCAACACGGCGGACGATTTCGGTTTGTTCTTCGAGTGCCGGAATTCCAAATTCAAAATCACGCAAGCTGTTTAGTGCAACTGTACGTTGAGCTGTTCCTGTAGCAACAGAGTCGGCTTGCTTGAATGCTTGACTAGAACCAAGCAGAAAAAACAAGAATTTATAGTTCAAACAATTAGGATTAGGTTTAAGAATCGCAATATGTCGCTGAAAGCAAAAATCCTGATCACTATCAACAAGTACAGGAATACCAAAGGATCCCGTCACTGTATACAAAATATCATTTCTTTTTGGCCGACGAATATCTTTGAGTTCGTCGAAATAATATTGCGGAACCCAACGCTCTACTTTGCTGAAATCAATAAATCCTTTATTTACATTAGATATAACAAGAAAAGGAATGCCGCTTTCTGCGCGAGGTGGCGCTTGATGATCACCGTCAGAGATACTTAAACAAATTTCTCTTAGTTTCTTTTTCGGCCATTTTATATTCCTCCCCCTCCACTCCTCCGTCAACCTCCCACTAACCGCTGCCGCAAGCACCGATTGGCGGAAGCGTTTTAGGATTTTGGGGATGGCGTCGAGGCGGGTTTTTAGGGTGTCTACTTGCGCGAGAAGTTCATCGAGTTTTTGGGCGATTTGTTGTTGTTCGGCGAGGGGGGCAAGTACAAATGGAGCGGCTTTTCCATCCTCTGTACCTAACCTAGGCATGTTTACGCCATACCCAACAGCAGTTACATAGGTTAAAAAGTCAGCTGTTTTTAACCAGTAGAAAATATATTTGTTGTTAACAAATTCATCGCCATTCAAAGGAATTATTTCTGTTGTGCAAACGCCGTCGCTATTGGCCATAACAACTTTGTTTAGATATGGTCGCAATTTCCCATACAACACATCGCCTTTTTTAAATTTGTTTTTCGTGCTTTTAGACTGCCTTTCAGCAAAAGTAAGAAATTGAATAATTTTAGACGTGTCTTTTTCAACATCTTCAAGCTCTAACACCCATGCATTATTGTCAATTGACAAGGGTTCTGCCTTTTCACATTTGCCGTAATCAATGGCATTACCAAGCTGAGTTCGAGCCCAACCCTCTGGCAAATTAAAATCACTCACACTTGCTCTCCCAACCCCAACACCTCAGCCAACAAATCCTTCTGCACCTTCGCTTGATCCCCCGCAGCCAATGCCGCAAGCAAACCATCCAACTCTCTCAACGCCTCCGTTAATTTATTCATACTTATCACCCAGCTCACTCGCTAACTCGCGCTCAATACGCTCAATACTCGGCAACTTATCCTCCAAATCTTCCGGGATTGCCTGTGCCAGTTGGTATTCAGCTACACCTATCGGTTTATTGGTATCGCGTAGCGAATATTCCGCAATGATTTTGTTACGGGTTTTGCACAGTAATAGCCCAATGGTGGGTGCATCGGCTTCGGTTTTAATTTGGCTGTCCACTGCCGACAAATAAAAATTCAATTTACCAACATGCTCGGGCGTTAAATCCACCGCCTTAAGTTCAACCACCACATAGCAGCGCAATTTAACGTGGTAAAACAACAAATCCATATAAAAATCTTGCCCGCCAACTTCAATGTGAACCTGTTTACCCATGTAGGCAAAACCAGCACCCAGCTCTAATAAAAACCGGGTGATATGTTCAATAAGGGCATTTTCCAATTCGCGCTCGTTATGCTCTTTACCGAGGCTTAAAAAATCAAAAATATAGGGGTCTTTTAGGGTTTGTTGCGCCAAGTCTGATAGCGGGTTAGGTAAGGTACTGGCAAAGTTGGTAATGGCACTGCCTTCGCGCTCAATTAAACGGGTTTCTATTTGGTGAACCAGAACATTGCGCGACCAACCGTACTTTTGCGTGTATTGGGCATAGATTAGGCGCTGTTCCGCCGTTTTTAACTTGCTTAGCAACATCAAGTTGTGGCCCCAAGGCAATTGTCCAACAAGCTGTTGGACAATTGTGTCCTGCTCAAAACTGGGCCATGCCTCTGCAAACGCGCGCATCCCCATTAGGTTTGCACGGGAAAATCCCTTCATCGTGGGGAAGGCTGTTTTTAAATCAGCCGCTAATTGCTCTATTACCTTTGCCCCCCAACCCTGCTCTGCCTGCTGCAACAAAATACTTTGTCCTATGTGCCAATAAAGCCGAACCAATTCGGCATTGACCGCCAAGGCCGCACGCTGCTGCACTTGTTGAATCTGGCCTTTAATGTGGTTGAGCCACTGACCATAATCTTTAACAGAGATATTGCCCATTATTTACTCCCTTCACCCAGCCCCAACACCTCAGCCAACAAATCCTTCTGTGCCTTGGCTTGATCTCTCGCGCCCAAGGCCGCGAGCAAACCATCTAACTCCCTTAACGCTTCCGTTAATTCACTCATGGCTTCTGCTACCAATACATCTGGCTCAGGTAGGCTCGCGGCATCTACCGAGTCGTTATCTTTCAACCAAGAAATATCGAGCGAGTCGCCTTTGGTATCGCGTATGTAGTCGCGGGTGAAATTTCGTAGGCGAGAATTTTCTGCGGTGTGCTCTGAGGTTTCTTCGGTAAATGAAAAATCGAGCAAGTTAGTTTCACCTTGGGCGACTTTTTCAAAACAATTTTCGAAAGGTTTTAAATGTTGCTCACCAAAGGGCGTGCGTTTACCAAAGCTGGGCATATTGGTACGCAAGTCATACACCCACACATTTTGCGTGCAGCCCTCTTCTTGTTTGGGGTTTTGTGCGGTGCCTTTGGTAAAAAAGAGCACATTGGTTTTTACACCCGCCGCGTAAAAAATGCCGGTGGGTAAACGCAAAATGGTGTGCAGGTTGCATTTATCCATTAAGTCACGGCGAATGTCGGTGCCTTGGCCTGCTTCAAATAATACGTTGTCGGGCAATACCACAGCGGCGCGGCCACCGGGTTTGAGGGTGCGGTAAATGTGTTGCAAAAACGCGAGTTGTTTGTTGCTGGTTTTGTAGGTTAAATCGTCGCGCGTAATAGAGGCTTCACCGCCCTTGGCTGTGCCAAAAGGTGGGTTGGCGAGTACCACATCCACCTTGTTTAAACTTTTGCCTACATCGCCCAAGGCGTTGCCTAAATGCACTACGCCTTCGTCATCGCCTTCCATGCCGTGTAATAAACAATTCATTAACGCGAGGCGGCGGGTGCTGGGGACTAATTCCACACCGATAAAGGCATTGTTTAATTGGAACTCGCGCTGTTTTTGGGTGAGGTCAAATAAATTGTCGGTGTTGTCTTTAATGTATTTATCCGCCGCAATTAAAAAGCCTGCGGTGCCTGCGGCGGGGTCTTGTATGGTTTCGCCCGCTTGGGGTTTGATGCAGCGAACGATGCTGTCGATTAATGCTCTCGGCGTAAAATATTGCCCCGCGCCGGATTTGGTTTCGTTAGCGTTTTTTTCTAACAAGCCTTCGTATAAATCACCAAGGCCATCTTTTTGGGCGCTGAACCAATCGATGCCATCCAGCGTTTTAATCAGTTGTTCTAAATGGCGCGGTTCGCGCAAACGGGTTTGGGCATCGTTATAAATCGCGAGGATTAACGGGTCTGTTACTACGGGGGTGCCTTCCAAATCTTTTCCAGTTGAGAGGGTAAGCAAAATGCGTTTGTAGTCGTTTAATAAATTTAAACCGGATTTTGCATTTAAATCGCCCCAGCGGCAGCCTTCAGGTAATTTGTGTTTGTTAAGTAAACCCGCTTCGGTATTTTCAAATTCCATTTTGATAAATAACAGCAGGACTAATTCGGTGACGTAATCGCTGTAATTAATACCGTCGTCGCGCAGTACGTCGCACAGATTCCAGAGTTTTTGGACTATATCGTTGTTGGTCATGGGGTTCTCGTTAGTTGTTTAATCCCCTCCCAGCCTCCCCCTTCGCAGGGGGAGGAGCTTAATTCCCTCCTCTCGTTGAGGGGAGGGTTAGGGTGGGGTTTATTTACGCGGTAAATAGCGCGAATAAGGGTTGGTTAATGTAGTAATTTGCTCGGCCAATTTTTTCTTTGGTAATGAGCCCAATGGCCACTAGCTGATCTAAATATTTGGTTGCGGTTAAACGGCTTACCTGCAAATCATTCATCACAAATTCTATTTTTGTGTAGGGGTGGCTAAACAAGTTATTTAATAATTCGTGGCTGTAAATTTTTGGCAGTCGCTCGCGCAAGGTGTTTTTATAGTCTTGCATAAGCGCTTTAATGGCTTTGACTAACTCAATGGTTTCTTGCGCCGTTTGAACTACACCTTCCAACATGTAAAGCACCCAGGCTTCCCAGTTATTGGTTTCTCTCACGGCTTGTAGTTGCCGGTAGTATTCCGATTTGGTGTGAATTAGATAACGGCTGAGATAAAGAATAGGTAAATCCAATAAGCCTTGGGCTAAAAGGTAGAGCATATTGATGATGCGCCCCGTGCGGCCATTGCCATCGTAAAAGGGATGAATGCTTTCAAATTGATGGTGAATCAAGGCCATTTTGACCAAGGGATCTGCATCGCACATTGCATTATCGTTTATATAATTCACGAGGTTTTGCATTAGGCGTTCAATATCAGCTGGGTGCTGTGGTGGTGTGTAAACTACTTGCCCAGTTACTGCATTTTTCAATTCTGTGCCAGGCAATTTACGAAAGCCCGCGTTATTTTTTTCTAAGGTTTGCTGAACAAATAAAATGTCGGCCAAACGAATTAGCCCTGTAGAACGCACAGCGACAAAACCTTCACGCAACGCAAGAGCGTAATCTTGAACCTCTTTGGCGGCGGGGTTTATGGGCATATCGTTAAATAGCTCTGCTTTGTACATTTCATCGTGGGTGGTGACGATATTTTCAATGGCTGAGCTATGCTTGGCCTCTTGTAGCGACAGGGTGCTGATTAAAATCGCTTCGTTAGGGATGGTGCTGCCGACCCCTTTTAGCTCTGCCAGGTAGCGGTTTGCCTCGGCTACTTTTTTAAGCACCGCGCGAGTCTCGATTTGGTCTATATCGGCAAAAGGTAAGTCGCGCAGGGGGAAGCTGGTCATTTATTAAGCTCTTGGATTGGGCGCCATGCATAAAAATGGCTTTCCTTTATATATATGGGAGCCATTATGTATAGAAAAGTGCAAAAATCTATACATATCATCAACTACATGTATAGAAAACTCAAAAAAATATACATATTGACAGCTTCATGTATAGAAAACGGGGTTTTGTGTACATGTAGACTCTCATAGGTACAAAAAATCGCATTTTCTATACATGTAAACCCCCTCCCAGCCTTCCCTCGTTGAGGGGGCGGGTTGGGGTGGGTTCGACCAAGGAACTAACCAGCCTCACCCCACAACCCATCGGCCAAGGTGTTGAGCACTTCATCCAACTGGTTATTCAGCAGCTTATCGACACGGCTCGCGCCGCCCTCTTGCGCGAAGGCATTGTTGACGAAGTTGTGGTCGATAATAACTTCATGCACCAACTGCTTACCCAAACGCTCTAAGCATTTGCGTTGTGCCGGTAACCAAGCGTGCATGGCGTAGATTTTTTGCAGGGCGTTGTGCACCCGTTGATCAAAAGGAATAAGCGATTCACCTAAGGCCGCTTGGCGAATGTGGCCGATAATGCTGGCGGCAATTTCCTGATTGGTATTATTACGCCATGCGGCTTTGAGTTTGGTTTCGGTGTAGCCGTTGTTATCGAGTAATAATTTAATTTCTTTAAGTTGCTCACGAGTGAGGTCTTTAGGCTTGTTAACTACCACTGCAAGCGCGGCGGATTGGTTGATGTTGTTTTTAATAAAATCGTTAAAGCTTTCTAAATAATCGGCAGGCTTTTCATTCACCCCAAAACTTTGATCGCGACCTAAAAACTCATCTCTACCTTCATAGATAAGTGGCATACGCTCAGAGCCGAGAATCAGTTTTATTTCATTCACGTGATTAATTAAACCACCGATACGCTGAATAAAATTCACCGCTTGTTTGGGGCCTATGTCATGCAAATGTTGATGTAGCTTTGCAGGTGCCACACCCCACAGGCCTTCTAACTCGTCTAACTTTTGTTGTAGTGCAGGTTTATTTTCTGCAAACTTGGTGGCTTTGCGCATGACGCGCATGACTTTTTGGCTGAGTTCGGCGAGCACGTCATCCGCATGGCTGGTGCCTGTTTGCACACCGCTCGTGTTTAAACTGCGCTCCAGTATTTCTGGATTACTTAATTCATTCACTAATTGCTCAAGGGTAATATTCGGGTCGCGCACCAAGGGTTTCATGGTGCTTACATCTTGCAGGGCGGCGTAAATATCCACAGGGTCATAGATTTTAAAAACGGTTTTACCAATTTCATCGCAGCGACGTGTGGCGCGGCCAATCATTTGTTCGTAAAGAATGCGCGATTTAACGCGGCGTAAAAATACGATGTGACAAATTTTTAATACATCGATACCGGTGGTTAATAAATCCACGGTGATCGCAATATTGGGGTAACGTTCGTTTTTGAAATTGCGAATGAGCTGATCAACTTTATCGCTCTTGCCGGTAATTTTTCGTACAGCGGCTTCGTTGTAGCTGCCGTTGTAAATTTCTTTAAAGGCTTCATCTAATAAGCGCTTAACCATATCGGCGTGCAAATCTGTTGCACAGAAGATCATGGTTTTTTCGTCGCCGAGTGGATCTAACTCTTTGGCAAGTTGCTCGCAAATAACTTTGTTAAAGCCTTCAGTAATCACGGTGCGATTGAAGGATTCAACCTCGTAATTCACTTCGTCTTCTAGTTCGGCAAATTCAATGTCGTTAGTTTGTGTATTAATAACGCTAACGGTTGCGCCTTTATCGAAATGAATACCTTTGGTGTTTAATAAAGTTTGATAGCGAATGGGGGGCTCGTGATCTATCAACCAATCATCTGCCACTGCTTCACGGTAAGAATAGGTGTAAACCGGTTTGCCAAAAATTTCCGTAGTGTGTTTTGCAGGCGTTGCAGTTAGGCCGATTTTTACGGCATCGAAATAATCCAACACGCGGCGATAGCTGGAGAGATATTGTGACGTATCGCGGTGCAATATCTCACCTTCTGTCATTTCTTGATCGAGCGTATAACCACGGTGCGCTTCGTCTACGATGATGCAATCGTAGGTGTCGATAGTTGGCGGATTATCGGCAGCAAACAAGCGTTTTACCATCGCCTGCACAGTAGCCACGTGCACGCGGGTTTCAGCTTCGGCGGCCATATCGCCTAACTCGGCAATGTTGTAGATGGACGAGAGGGTTTTATTTTCTTCTAGCTGCGCTTCTTTAAAAGAATCCAGTGCTTGGGTGCCGAGAGAAGTTCTATCCACCAAAAACAAAATGCGTTTAAAGCGTTCCGCTTTTAAGAAGCGATACATCAAACCAATAATGGTGCGTGTTTTACCTGTCCCAGTTGCCATCGCCAATAAGCAATTTTTTTGATTATTCGCGAGTGCTGTTTCAACCGCAGCGATCGCTTTTTGTTGGTAGTCGCGCAGTTTTAAATAATCAAAGCCTTCTGCTTTTAATGTTTGTTCTGCAAGTTCACGGCTGCGTTTTAATCGATCCAGCAAGCCTTCGGGTGAGTGAAATTTTTCATGAGGCTCTGCGGTATTGGATGGCTCGCGCACATCGCGAAACCAGGTGCCGGATTGCTCCTTGAGTTGTTTTACAAAAGGGCGGCCATTGCAGGAATACACAAAAGGAATATGAAAGTGGCCATCTTCGGCATCGGCCCATGCGATAGTTCGGCCTTGGACGATCCACGCCGCTTGCATGGGTTCAATCACTTTAAAGCCACGGGAGTAACGCTCGGCTTGATGAATTTTACCGGCAACATTTTCGTTTTCCCGTTTTGCTTCTACAATAGCAATAGGAATTAAGCCTGCAAACAACACGTAATCTGCCGCTTGCTTGCCAAGAGTCGGCCATTCAGCAATCGCTTTGTTTTTTCCTTTTTCTGGGCGCGCGCCTTTTTGGTAAGTGAGCTCTTGCGTATCCGCCTCCCAACCGGCATCCATTAAGTGCTGGTCGATAATAATGCGGGTAAGCTCCTCATTGAGCGTAATTTGTGAGCTGGCTTTTTGTGTTTTTTGGCTTAGTTGCGTGACTTGCTGCTGTAGTATTTTTTGGTTTTCTTCAGTTTGTTTGGCCAGCTCGGTTTGAATTCTCTTTAGCTGATCCTCGAAGGCTTGTTGTTGTGCAATGAGCTTTTGTTCATTTTCTTTCGCTTGCCGCTCAAATTTTCGAGCTTCTACATCCATTTGATGCGCAAGCACTTCGTACTCTTCTTTTTCGCGCAGAACCAACTCGGAGAGCTGTGAATTGCTATCCACCTGTTGGCTTGCGCTTTGTAATTCAATTTTTAAGTTTTCAATTTGGGCTTGTAAATCGCGCAATTCTTTTGAAGGATCTTGCGGTGGTAAATATGGCCCGGGCTTAAAACTAGCGCCTTGCTTACCGAAAGCGCGGTGATACCACACCGTTAATTCTCGCGCGACGATTAAGCCTGATATAGCTTCTTTGTGCTGAGTTTTGAATTGATGTGTGGCCTTGTTGCCTTCCACGCGCAGCACATGAAACAACTCAAGGGTTGCTTGTTCAAGGCGAATTTCTTGGCGGATTTGGTGAAGTAAATCCAGCTGCGTGGTGCGTTCATCAAATGTAATGCCGCAGCGAGAGGCTAGATCTTGTGCGATAGCTTCGCCTAACTGGCGCAGTTTTATCAGGGTAGTATTGGGATCACCGATGAACGAGCGCTCAGCTGCTGCAGCTAACTGATGAAATAGGGGGTCGTGTTCTTTGAGGTAATCAAAATTGGTTGTATCTGCCATGTTTCCTGCTCGGCTTTATCATTGTTGTGACTGGATACTAACCAACTTAGCCGTTAAACACTATCCTAAAAAATCGAGGCAATAAAAAACCCGAAGCTCGTGAGAACTTCGGGTTTGTTATATGGTGCCCAGACCCGGAATCGAACCAGGGACACGAGGATTTTCAATCCACTGCTCTACCGACTGAGCTATCTGGGCGTGTCTTGCAGGCTGGGCTGCAAGAGGCGCGTATTAAACCCGCTTGATGATGTTGAGTCAATACTGGGAATAAAAATAATTCCTTTTTTATCAATGGGTAATTAACACGCCTGCAAGTTGGTTGGTTTGCAGGCGAATTTCAGGCGTCGCTTGTGGGGGGCGCTGCTGGTGGTACATAGCCATCCGCTTGGTCATAAGCCTCTCCTGAAAGGAAGCGGGTCATTTGTTCGGTGAGGTACACCCGCGTACTCATTTCCATCATATTGAGGCGTTTTTCATTGATCAGCATGGTTTGGTGTGCCATCCATTCCTGCCAGGCTTTTTTGGAGATATTGTTGTAAATATCTTGCCCTTTCGCGCCGGGGTAGGGAGGCATGTCCAAGCCTTCGAGTGATTCTTTGTATTTGCGGCATAAAACCATGCGTGCCATGACTGACCTCGTGGAACCGTTGATGTAAGTGTGTTTTGGGTAAAGCGACGATTAGGTGCGTTTAGGTTTGGATGTGCGCGGATCTAGCAGCGCAATTTTCTCCAAGAGTTTTTTTACCGGCGCCGCCAATCCCCGTGCATCGGGCTGATGGGGATTGTACCAGTGTGTGTTGGCTTCACCGATAGTATTCGGGCTATTGGCCAACTGAATAAGCACGGGTGTAATGTCTAAATGGTAATGGCTAAAGGTGTGGCGATAGCTATTCCATATTTCATGACTCACTACCTTGCCATGCTGATCGGTAGCATAAACGAGTGGATCGCGATCTTGAGTGAGTTCGGGAAAGCTCCATAAGCCGCCCCAGATCCCTTGTGCGGGACGTTGCTCTAATAAAATATCGCCGGTTGGATTGCGCAACATGATTAACTGCACGTTTTTTTCAGGGAGAGATTTTTTTGGCTTTTTTCCGGGGTAATCCGTGGGGTTGCCTTGTGCATAAGCGATGCAGCCGTCGCGCACGGGACATTGTTCGCATTTGGGTTTGCTGCGTGTGCAAAGAATCGCGCCCATATCCATCATGGCCTGGGTGTAATCGTTGCAGCGTTTTTTGGGAGTGTATGTTTCGGCGATGTCCCAGAGTTGTTTAAGGGTTTCCGTTTGCCCGGGCCAGCCATCGACCGCGTGATAACGTGCGAGAACGCGTTTTACATTGCCATCTAAAATCGCTGCGCGCGCTTGAAAGGCGATACTCACAATCGCGCCGGCTGTTGAACGACCTATACCACTGAGTTCGCTTAATGCATCTAGGTTATTGGGAAACTCTCCATCGTATTGCTCGACTATTGTTTGCGCGCAGCGATGTAAATTGCGCGCGCGGGCGTAATAACCCAAGCCTGTCCATAAGTGCAGTACTTCATCAATCGGTGCCGCGGCGAGTGATTGCACATCGGGAAAGCGGGCGATAAATCGCTCGAAGTAAGGAATAACAGTAGTGACTTGCGTTTGTTGCAACATGATTTCAGAAAGCCATACACGATAAGGCGTAATGTCTTGTTGCCATGGCAAGTGTTTACGCCCGTGCTTATCAAACCAATGGAGAACTTGAGTGGAGAATTTCGGGTTCATGCTTTGCAACTTTGAGTCATTATTGGGCGGTATGGATGTGTCGGTTCCGCTTTGGTGCGGTTTTATAATGATGCTAACAATATCTTCTAGTAAAACATAAGCAATGGCGACATAAAAGTGAATCAACGCGGTGCACATTTAATTTTTTGTCGGCGTAATAAAGGTGCATTTTTTTATGATTTTCATCTTTATTGCACTAATAAAAAACAAAAAGTTTATTGCGGAGCAAGTTTGTCTATAAAAAGGAATTTTATATGTGTACATAAACAGATTGGCATTGATTATGCGTTGGGAATCCTGAGCTAACACGTAATTAAATGGCGGCGTTAATTGAATATTATCGCTAATTCTCATTTATATCGATCACTAATGTCATCTGCGCGAGGTTTTTCATGGACAACAAGATTACCGGGTCACCTGAAACCACAACATCTTCTGAGTCGTCGTCGCCTACTACTGATACTGTGCAACTTAACCGTCGCCAGTTAATAAAAACAGGTTTGACTGCCATCGGTGGCGTCGCTGCATTGGGGTTGTTGCCTGGCAGTTTGCGCAGTGTCGCTTACGCCGCTACCAGTGCGTTAGAAACAACGAAAGCAAAATTGGGTTTTATAGCTCTAACTGATGCTGCGCCCTTATTCGTTGCTGCTGAAAAAGGTTTTTTTGCTAAATATGGCATGACCGACGTGGAGGTATTGAAGCAATCCTCTTGGGGAACTACACGCGATAATTTAGTGTTGGGTTCAGCCAATAATGGTATCGATGGTGCGCATATTTTATCGCCCATGCCTTATTTAATTACGACCGGAAAAATGACTGCAAATAATCAGCCTGTGCCTATGTCTATTTTGGCGCGCCTTAATTTGAGCGGGCAATGTATTTCAGTGGGTAAGGAATATGCTGATTTAAAATTAGATGTAACTGCAAAGGGTTTTAAGGCGGCACTTGCTGCGAAAAAAGCTTCTGGTAAAGCAGTGAATGCAGCGGTAACTTTCCCTGGTGGTACCCATGACCTGTGGATGCGTTATTGGCTTTCAGCAGCGGGTATTGATCCTAATAAAGATATTTCCACTATCGTAGTTCCGCCAGCACAAATGGTGGCAAATATGAAAGTGGGTAACATGGATACCTTCTGTGTGTGCGAGCCATGGAATGAACAATTAATTAATCAAAAAATTGGTTATACCGCATTGACTACCGGTGAGTTGTGGCACAACCATCCCGAAAAAGCATTTTCCATGCGCACCGATTGGATTGAAAAGAATCCAAATGCGACACAAGCATTGTTAATGGCTGTGATGGAAGCACAGATGTATTGTGAGAAACCTGAAAATCGCGAAGAAGTGGCAAAAATTTGTTCAGATCGTAAATGGATTGGTGCGCCTTTCAATGATGTAATTGAGCGGATGAAAGGTAATTTTGATTACGGCACGGGGCGTGTTGTAGAAAATAGCCCAGAACAAATGCGCTACTGGAAGGATTTTGCATCCTACCCATTCAAGAGCCATGATGCATGGTTTATTACTGAAGATATTCGTTGGGGTTATTTGCCCGCGAGTACTGATATCAATGCCTTGGTAAATCAAGTGAACCGTGAAGATTTATGGCGCACAGCTGCGGGAGCATTAAAAATTCCCGCGTCAGAAATTCCCACCAGCACATCGCGTGGCATTGAGAAATTTTTTGATGGCAAAGTATTTGATCCGGAAAATCCAAAAGCCTATCTCGATAGTCTCGCGATCAAATATATGGCGTAACGTGGAGTAGAATTATGGCTGAATCTAGCAATATCGCCGGCGCACTGATTGATGACCACCATAGCATTGCGGCGCGCGCCAAAAGGTTGGGACAATACTTTTTGGTTCGTGTTGTTCCTGCTGTTGTTGTTATTAGTGTATTAGTTGCTATCTGGCAGTTTACGTGTTCGCGGCCAGATTCAAGTCTTCCTTCTGCTACAACTGTTTTTGAGGAGACTCGTTATTTAATTGAAAACCCATTTTATGATAATGGTGGTACCGATGTCGGAATGGGGTGGCAATTATTAGCGAGTCTCAAGCGTGTGGCTGTGGGCTATACACTGGCGGTGATCGCGGGTGTGGCATTGGGGATTTTAGTGGGGCAATCTGTGTGGGCAATGCGTGGACTTGATCCATTGTTCCAAGTGTTGCGCACAGTGCCGCCCCTGGCGTGGTTACCTCTGTCATTAGCCGGATTTCAGGATAGTCAGCCATCGGCTTTGTTTGTTATTTTTATCACATCTATTTGGCCGATTATTATTAATACTTCGGTGGGTGTGCGTAATATTCCTATGGACTATCGCAATGTGGCACGGGTAGTGCGCTTAAATGGTTGGCAATATTTTTACAAAATTATGTTACCCGCTGCGGCACCTTATATTTTCTCGGGTTTACGCATTGGTATCGGCTTGTCATGGTTGGCTATCATCGCTGCGGAAATGTTAGTGGGTGGTGTGGGTATCGGTTTCTTTATTTGGGATGCTTGGAACTCATCGCGTATTAGCGACATTATTCTTGCGTTGATTTATGTCGGCTTAATTGGTTATGCGTTAGATCGTTTGGTAGGTTTAGCTGGTTATTTTGTAACGCGAGGTACGGGGCGATAGGTTGCTATTGTTTGAGTAATAAAAAACGCCAGCCATCGTTGATGCTGGCGTTTTTTATTGTCTAGAAAAATACGCGGTTCTTATTACTTCTTTATTTATTATTCTGTTGCGGGTGCTGATGTTTCGTTGGTTGTCGTTTCAGGTTCGGTTGCTGGTGTTTCGCTAGCAGGACTAGATGCAGAAGATTCGGAAGTGGTTTTTTCTGTGCGCAATAATTTTCCTTGCAGCTTATTGAACAATTCTTGTTTTTTATCGTTCACTTGTTGTTTTAATTCTTGTTTTTTCTCTTCTACTTTTTGCTCGGCTGCTTCAATTTTTGCGCCGTGTTTTTCGCGCAATTTATATTCGGCAAAATCTTTGGTTAAATCGCCCAGTGCGCTTTTATCAAAGCCGCAGTCTTTTACCGGGTCTATTGCCCCAAATTTTCCTTTGCAACGCAGCAGCGATAAACCGCGATCTACCCAATAATTGGTAGTTGTTAAGCTGCAGCCTTTTAATGAAGCGGATTGGCTGGCTTCGGCGAGCTTAATCGGCAATTTAAATTCGTACTTGTCGGTGGCAAGATTAATGTTTCCCGTGCTGTTAAGCAGTAATTGTGAAACACCGGCGGCAAAACTATCCAGTCGAATAACCTGATCTTGCCAAATAATATTGCCGTTGAGTTGGCGCATTTCGGTAAAACTATCCCATGTAACCTCTTCACTCGACTGTTGTGTGACCATGTTGACCAGCGTACAAAATTGTTCTTCGATATTGAGCGGCGATAAGCGTACTTGTGCACCGGAAAAATTGGCGGTGGAGTTCATGCTCTCCATGAGTTGATTGACACTCGCGCCTTGCGCAACACCTTGGGTATTGGCTTGAATGGCGCCACTCAATTCCATGTTGTCGCTCATCTTCATATCGGTTAACAAGGGCTTTAATTCAAGGCCAGATACACCGCCTTCAAAATTAACCTGAGCCTTGTCAGTCTGTGCCTGAGTCATGCTCTTAAAGCTGATGGTGCCTTCATAGGCTGATGCCGTGAGTGTTTGATCGATAACGCCGTGTTTAGCTTTTACGCGTAAATCAATATCTTTCAGTGCCATTTTATTTAAGCGCATAGACGCTAAAGTAAATGTGGCATCCACATCGGCGGTGCGTAGCGCTTCCAGTGGTAGCGGCGTATCTGCAGCGGGAGCAGTTGTTGCCTCGGTGGTTTCTGTATCAGGCGCTAAATAATCATCAACATTAATATCATCGCCTTGCAGGCTAGCTTTGATCGCACTGGTTGTAAAATTGGTGACAGCGATATTTCCGCTAAACTGAGTCTTGTCCAATTGCAGTTTTACTTTATCAAAAGCGATCTTTGTGGAGTCGCCAGTCAATGACGAGCTCATATTTATTGCACTTAAGGCATCGCTATTGGCTGTAGTTAATTCAGTGCCTAAGGCGGCGAGTAATTTTTTGGCATTTAGCGGCTGTAGTGCAAAGTCTCCTTGATAACTTAGTTCGTTCTGCAGCGATTTTAGCTCGACAGAATAATCCAGATGAATAGGTGCATCCGTGGCGTTGTTGATGATGAGTTGTAGCGAACCTTCATCGAGTCTGATGTGATTTATTGTTTCATCGATGCTGATGCTATTGCGGAGTTCACCTTGCAGTTGTAATGGATCTGCACCAGGTTGCGTCATCTCTAGTGCCCATTCAAATGTTAGTTCAAACGGTTTGCTGTGGGTGTTTACATCAATCATCACCACATTAATGTCATGCACATTCAGTTGTTGACCACTTTTTTCATCCTTGTAGTGTAAAAGGCTATTGGTTAGGCTAATTTTTTCAACGCTGAGTTGTAAGTTACTCTCAGAATTATTTTCTGTCGTGGGTGAAGTGGCGTTGTTATTCTTGTTTAAGGTCTCCCAATTCCCCTTGCCATTTTCATCGACAACAAGATCAATTTTTGCGGCATCAACGGCAATATGATCCACTTCAAATTGGCCAGACAATAATGGTATCAGCGCTAACATAAGGCTTGCCTGTTGTATGTCAGCAATTGGGTTTGTGGGTGAGTCTAGTGCGGCGATACTGACTTGGTTTACAGCGACGCCGATACTTGGCCAAAAAGCCCAGCCTATATCGCCTTTCATCTGTAAGGCGATGCCTTGCTCTTTTGCAATATCTTCAATGCGCGGTTTAAAACGATTGGGATCTACCAACAATGTCAACGCCAAAACAGCGCTGATAATCAGTGCAATAAACGCAATTAAAATCTTACCGACGAGTTTCATATTTGATCCTTAAAAAAGTCATGCCGCAAAAAATCGCATCGCTAGTGTGAGCGATGACCCGTGAGTCGCTAAATAGCCACTTGAAGAATGAATAGTGCGGATATCAGGACTTGGCGTCTGCTAAGCTCAGGCCGCTGATATCTGGCACAACCGCTTTTACCGCGGGTTTTAATTGACCGAGATCGCTGCCGGCTGGTGCTAAATTAAATTGGCTTACATCGATCACTAGAGGTGTGACCTGCGGATGCTCTTCTGGTTTCAATAAATCGCTTCCTGCTTCGGCAATTTCCCAATCGGCGACATCGAACTCTACCAGAGGTAACTCCATTTTTTCTTCCGGCTCCACCAAATTGGCACCCAAGGCCGCCAAGTCAAAATCCGGTGCAATGGTACTGGGCGCTTCAACGGAGTGAACTTCACTCGCATCCAATAAATTACCACCCACTGGGCGCAAACTGATGTTGCTTACATCAATGTTTAACGGCGTGGGTGTGGGGCGTGCTAAGGGCGATATTAAATAAGTGCCTACGGGAGCTAGCGTCCACTCGGTGGGAGCGGGCGCTTTTGCGGGTGCCTCGGCGGTGGTGGCCGTTGTGGTTTCTGTGCGAGCAGGACGTGCGGGTATGGTTGCAGGTGCTTTATCGGTGGGGATAACGTCCACCATGGCTCCGGCTTTTAATAATACATCGCGGTATTTGTTGGCAGTTGCCTCATCCAAATTGCGTTTGAGTGGCACGGGGCGACCCGTGAAAAGCGCATCCACTTTTGCGGCGTCTACTTTAAATAATTGTTGCAACCTGGTTTTTACATCGGCCAGTTGATGACCAAAAACGATGTCGCCGCGAAAAATAATATCGAATTCTGGCGTGCTCATGGCGGTGCTCCCGTGTGAAGATCGCAATCTGTTTTGAGGATGATAGCAGTATTGTGATTTGCTGCATAAATCCATTGGTATTGTGACGTGCTCGACAATTTATCGGCTGATAAATATTCCAGTGATAACTAAGCTTTCTTCTTGTAACTAATCATTCTTATTGTTGAGTGGCAGTTGCTGAACAAGAGAACCATACTCAGGATAACAACATTGACCGAGAGGACTGTTTTATGTTGCCTCCTATAGAAAAATCCGTACAACGATCACGACTGTTGGAAAATGGCGGGCTAAAGGATGCTGCTGAGGCTCGCTTGAAAGTCGAGCAAGATATTGCCTTTTTAGTCGATAGAATTGCGGCAATGAAAAATCAACCCAAGCCTAATGTGCAATTAATTGAGCATTACGACGCTATGTTGAAAAGTCGCCGTTCGGTGCTGAGTTGGTTGTTGGATGGCTGTGATATTGAAACAGCAGGCCTGCAGCGTCGTTATTAATTGTTGTGTCGCTACTGATCATCACTGAGTTGATGATTCATCTCCAGAGCGGGCGAATCCACTTTGGGGCGACCAATGGGTTTTGCTGGCACGCCAGCGACGGTGGTGTGGGGCGCGACGGCATCGACCACAACACTACCTGCGCCGATTTTTGCACCTTCACCAATCTCAATATTCCCTAAAATTTTTGCGCCCACGCCGATTAACACACCGCGCCGAATTTTAGGGTGTCTATCTTTTTTCGTGCAGCCACTACCACCCAGCGTAACGCTGTGCAGCATGGATACATCATCTTCAATGACCGTGGTTTCACCAATCACTACACCCGTGGCGTGATCGATCATAATACCTTTACCAATCGTGGCGCCGGGGTGAATATCCACGTCGAATACTTGTGAAATTTGGTTTTGAAAAAATAGTGCGAGTGAATTGCGTTGTTGTTGCCATAGCCAATGCGCAATGCGCCAGGATTCCAGTGCGTGGTAGCCTTTAAAAAATAAAAACGGCATAAAAAAATCACTGCACGCTGGGTCGCGCTCGCGGTGGGCGCGAATATCGGCGCGCATGGCTAATTCAATACTCTCATCCTTTGCCATGGCTTCTTCAAACACTTCGCGAATCATCATGGCGGGCAGTGCTTGGCTATCTAATTTATTAGCGAGGTGAAAGCTGATCGCTGCTGCAAAAGAGTGATGATTTAATATTGTCGCGTGATAAAAACTGGCGAGCACCGGTTCGTGCGTACTCGCGGCTGTTGCTTCGGTGCGAATGTGTTGCCATACATCGATGAGCGGTGATGTGTTCAATGCAATAGTTGTCATTAGGATTTCTTCGTAATCAGTGGAATTAAATCATCCATCGAAAAAAAACACTCAGCGCCGAGGCGACGCATGTCAGTGAGTAAACTATTAGGTTCGCCCTTGTCGTTAGGTGGGCAGTAAGCCAATGGACGCATGCCAGCGGCAACCGCCGCTTGAATACCGGTGAGAGAGTCTTCAATCACAATAGTATCCGCAGGCGAATGTTGCAGAGTTTTTGCAGCATGTAAAAATAAATCGGGCCAAGGTTTTCCGCGTCCTACATCTTCAAAGCTAAATACACGGCCTTCTACAAAACGCAGCAAATGGGTTTTAACCAGTGTCATGGCCATTTTGGCATGTTTGCCATTGGAGGCTACGCAAAAAGGAATGTTTAACTCTTGTAATTTTTCCAGCACATTCACCACCCCTTTCACGGGCTCTAAACCTGTTTCACAGGCAATCAATGTTTGTTCTTGTACGTGACGCCAAAAGGCAAAACCGCGTTCATTTTTTTCTTGTTCGGTTAAATGATTCCACTGCCCTTTATCCAGTAGCTCTTGAGTAATCATGGCGATGCAATCGGCTACCGATTTCCCGCGATAGGTTTCGAGTACAACGTCGTAATGGGCATGAATGCCAATTTCGGCTAAGCAGTCGCTCAATACTTTGGCGGAAATAATTTCGCTATCCACTAATACGCCATCACAATCAAAAATTATCAGCATGCTATTTCCTGTCGCACATTATTGGTTGGGCTGTGTAGCGCCCGAGTATGCGGCAGGGTAAGGCGTAGTTAATAAAACTGCAAAGCCTGCCACTAAAAAAATAATTAACGCGGCCATGCCGATGCGCGCAGAGTCGCAGTAGAGCGTTAATGTGGCAACAGCCATTGGTGCTAAAAAAGCGGTTGCACGTCCTGAGAGTGAATAAATGCCGAAATAACGCCCCGCTTCTTCCGTGCTAACACTGCGCGCTAAATAAGCGCGCGAAGACGCTTGCACAGGGCCGAACGCAATACCAATCAATAAACCAAAAACAATGTAGGCTTTTTCGGCAGCGGTGCCAAATAGGCCGCCGCTATCGGTGGTAGCGAGAGGTAATAAACCAAATAAGGTGTAACCGGGTCCGGTGGAAATAATGCCTAGTGTAGCGACCATTAATATGCCTAAGCTGAGCAGCACGACTTTTTTGGACCCGAGTGCGCTATCTAATTTGCTCGCCAAAAAACAACCGGCGATGGCGATCACTAATAATAAAATTCCGTAAATACCTATCTCAATGGTTTGCCAGCCGAACATGCCTGCTGCAAAAGTGCCACCGAGTGCAAGCAAACCATTAACGCCATCTTGATAGGTCATGCGCGCTATTAAAAACCGTACCAAACCCCGGCGCTTATTTAATTCATATAAGGTGCTTTTCAATTCCTGCAAGCCCGATGCAATGGCCGCACCGAGCGGCGCTTTGGTGGTGCCATCGGGGGTGAATAAAAACATGGGCAGAATAAAGAGAAAATACCAGAGTGCAGCAAACGGGCCGGTGATGCGCGCATCTTCACCTTGCTGTGCATCTAAACCAAAGAGCGGTGTTATACCGAGGATGGTTTTGCCCGTGGTGAGGTCACCGGCGAGTAGTAGCAATACACAGAATAATACGACGAGGCCGCCGGCATAACCTAAGCCCCATGCGAGATTGGAAATGCGCCCGATGTTCTGTGAGTGAATTAAGCGCGGCATCATGGAATCGTTAAAGACGATAGAAAATTCCGCCGCAACAGTCGCACAAATGATCGCGAGCATGGGCAGCCATAACGCTGAGCCAGGTGCTGCAAACCAGAGTGATGTGAGCGCGACAATTTTGAGCGCGGCGAAGAAAGCAATCCATGGTTTACGTATGCCGGTGGCATCCGCAATTGATCCTAAAATAGGTGCCAACAATGCCGTTATGATGCCTGATAGTGTAATCGTATAAGCCCAGGCTGCTTGTCCTTCAACGGGGTCATCTGCAAGGCGCGCAACAAAATAGGAGCCAAAAATAAAGGTGATGACCACGGTAAAAAAAGGCTGTGCCGCCCAATCAAATAACATCCAGCTACGCACCGCGATAGCGGAAGCAGGATTTTTTATGGAATTTGTTGTTGTCATACAAGCTCAATGCAAAAGGGTGAGGTGATAAAACATTATGCGGTGCGCACAAAGCGTGCATAAATTTCAGAGAGGTTCGTTAGGATGGCGTCTTTTAATTCGATATCCGTGCAAATTAATTGTGCACGTAAAATATCTTCTGTTAATTGTGCTGCAAATTGTTGCGCTACAGGTGCATAACTTAAGTGCCAAGGTTCTGGTGCGATTCCGCCGCTATCAATTTCATAAGGGCGATAAAATTCGCAATCCGATCTTTGCACTTCTTTACTTAGCCAGCGATGAAATTCTGCAAAAGGGCCATCGCCTTCAGTTTCTGCCACGGTTAATTGAACCTGATAATCCGCAGGCATTCGCGAAGCATCGTAAACATCCACGTCGGTTCCCCAGTGATGTCGTGATGCGCCGGGCAATGCGGACCAACGCAAAATAGCAAATACTTTTTCACGATCTGATAGTTTTTTTAAATCCAGTGCGACGCCTCGATCATCAAAAACAGGCCGTAATCCTCGGGCTTTATGGTTCCAAATAAATAATTGGCGTTCAAAGTTGCGATAGCTGCTTGCAATTTTTAATTCAAATCCTTGCGCGCGCGCGCGTTCTGTTAATTGCAATAAAGGTGCGACCACCGCAGGGTGAAGTGTGCAGCGCAGCTGATCATTCACAATCAATTCGCTATCGTCTAAACCTAAAATAATATTTCGCATTTTTATCCGTTGTTACTCAGTTTTAGGAATGAGTGCGTCATCTAAAACGTCAAGATATGTCAATTTTTTATCATTTACACACTTTTCTGACGACAAACATCGAACAAGTGTCATAAAAGAATTGCATGCACTTTTTAACTCTGTAAGATAACCATTCGTTATATACGGATATAGCACACCATACCAACCTCAATAATCATAAATATAAATGGAGACTACAACCATGACGATCAGTCAGAGTGAGCTCTTGAAATTCAAAAATTTAGGAATGGCATCCGTCAATATCTTGCGCGCTATTGGCGTCAATACCTATTCCGATCTTCAGCACGTGGGTGCTGTGGAAGCTTACCGTCGAATAAAAGCACGCGACATCAATGTCTCTAAAGTCATGCTCTATGCATTGCAAGGTGCGTTGATGGATGTGCATTGGAATGATTTACCCGCTGATTTGAAAGTGCGTTTGGTAGCGGAAGCTGAAATGCCTGCTCATTATGAGCTGGAGCGCGCTTCGGCGTAAAAGACTGCGCTTTCATTATCAATCCAGCCCTGAGGTGCAGACATTTCTCAACCACAGGCTACACTAAAGACGTTGTTACCGCGTTTTTATTAGCCGAGGAATCTATGCACCTGCCCCACAAACAATCTGATTTGATGACTGATCTTGCCGTCAAATTGCGCGGCTTGACCGAGTTGCTCTGTGCGGAGCTTGATTCCGCAGGCGATGCTTTCTTCACTAACCACAGTGCCGATCTTTTTGCCGCCTTGCCGCAAACACAGGTGTTGTTGCTGCTTGAGGGTCAGGTGGAATATCACATAAAAGGCAAGGTGGTCATGTGTTTTGAGGCGGGCGATTTATTGGGATTGCCCCGTGCGCTTAGCCTGCCTTCTGGCACCTATACCTGTTCCGGCTTTACCAAATTATTACCCATTGAGCGCGATGTGCTCATGGCATTGGTCAATAGCGAACTTAAATTCCAGCGTCATTGGGCGCATTACTTATTGTGTAGCCACAGTTTTTACGAGCAGGCCTTGGCGCAAGAAATGCGCGCGGAATTTCAACCATCGGCAGGTTTTTTACATTTTCGCGCTGGCGAAACCATTATTCATCAAGGCCACACGGCCGATCGCGTTTATACCTTGTTGGAAGGCAGTGCGGATGCCCTACGCGATGGGGTGAAAGTGGGTGAGGTTCACGCGAATGAAATTTTTGGTGCCTTGGCGGTATTTACACGTCAACCGAGAATGGCATCGGTGGTGGCGTGTAGCGATTGCACCGTATTGGCAGTACGCAAAGAAGAGTTCATCGATTTAATTGAGCATCAGCCACAGGTGTGTATGGGCTTGATTGAAGAGATGGCCACTAAAATCAATCAGCTGAACAGTCAAATTTTATTGCTCAGCGCTGGCGCCCAAGCTTAATCCTCGGGCGCCTATTCTGTTTTCTCCAGGATCTTATTACCGCTCTTAACACTTTTCATCGTTGAAATTTTGCCTATTCGTACACATATAACGCCCAGCGATTGCGTATAAGCAATCATTATTAACTCATGGGGGATACTACTGTGTTACGCATTGGCCTGTTTTTATTAACCAATATTGCCGTGATGGTTGTGGCTGGCATAGTGCTGAGCTTGTTGGGCGTGGGTAACTATCGCACGGCTGGCGGCTTGGATTTGTCATCCATGTTGGTGTTCTGTGCGGTCTTTGGTTTTGTTGGCTCTTTTATATCCCTGTTTTTATCTAAGTGGATGGCCAAACGAACCATGGGCGTGCAGTTGATTGATCAGCCGCGCAATGCCGATGAGCAGTGGCTGGTAAATACGGTGGTTGAGCTTTCGCAAAAAGCGGGCATTAAAACACCTGAAATTGGCGTGTTTGCGGCGCAGGAATCCAACGCCTTTGCGACAGGCTGGAACCGCAACGATGCCTTGGTAGCCGTTAGCCTTGGTTTGCTACAGCGCTTTGAACGCGACGAAGTAAGAGCCGTGCTCGCCCACGAAATTGGCCATGTTGCGAATGGCGATATGATCACCTTGAGTTTGATCCAAGGGGTGGTGAACACCTTCGTTATGTTCTTCGCGCGGATCATCGGCGATTTTGTGGATCGCGTCTTACTGAAAAATGAAAGTGGTCGCGGCTTCGGATTTATGATCGCGACCATGGTGGCAGAAGTGGTACTGGGCTTCTTAGCATCAATGATTGTGGCTGCCTTCTCCCGTTATCGTGAATACCGTGCCGATGCAGCCGGTGCGCATTTGGCGGATCGTGGTGCCATGATTCGCGCGTTGCAACGCCTCCAGTCCGAGATGAATGCCGGTGTGGAAAGCCCATTGCCCAGCAGTATGCGTGCCTTCGGTATTAGTGGTGGTATGCGCAATTTATTTGCCAGCCACCCACCCTTGGAAGCGCGCATTCAAGCCCTGCGCGATGCTCAGTAACCTTTCCAATTCGGGGGCATGACCGATGAAATTGTGGCGCTGGTTAGTACTTACTCTCTTGGCAAGCGGCAGCGCTACGGTGAGCTCAGAAGCGCCGCCAACCCCTGTTGATTTTGCGACCGATGATGAGCGAAATAGCATTCAGGTTTTTGAGGCGGCGCGTCCTAGTGTGGTATTTGTCACCAATCAACAGCTGGCGCGCGACCCTTACTCCTTTGATTTGGTCACGGTTCCCAGTGGTTCGGGGACAGGCTTTGTCTGGAGCAAAGATGGCTACATAGTCACCAACTACCACGTGGTGGAAGGCGCCCGCAAAATTATGATTACACTGCAAGATCAATCCAATTGGCCTGCTGAAGTGGTGGGGTTGGCTCCTGAGCGCGATATTGCCGTACTCAAAATTCTTGCACCTAAAAAACAACTCACTGTGTTGCCCTTGGGTGACTCCATGGATTTGCGCGTTGGTCGTAAAGTCTTGGCGATTGGCAATCCTTTTGGGCTGGATGCCACCTTAACAACGGGGGTAGTCAGTGCATTGGGGCGGGAAATTGATTCGCCGAATCGCCGCAAAATTACCAATGTCATTCAAACCGATGCCGCTATTAACCCCGGTAACTCTGGCGGCCCCCTCCTGAATTCCCAAGGGCAATTGATTGGCGTTAACACCATGATTTATAGCCCTAGCGGTGCCAGTGCCGGTATTGGTTTTGCGATTCCAGTGAACACTGTCAAAGAAGTGGTGCCTGAGCTGATTGAGCACGGTCGTTTAGTGCGTCCAGTGTTGGGTATTGCTGCTGCTCCCGATCATTGGGCGCGTCAAATTGGTATTGAAGGTGTCCCCGTGTTGCGTGTTGAGCCTAACTCCGCGGCCGCAGCAGCGGGTTTGGAGGGTGCAAAACGCAATGCATGGGGGCAAATCAGTTTGGGTGATGTGATAGTGGCAATCGACGATTATCCTACCGGTAATGACGATCAGCTTCTGAGTGCGCTTGAACACTATAAACCGGGCGATAAAGTGACGCTAAGCGTGGTGCGCAACGGAAAGTTGTTCACCGTTAAGCTTAAACTCAGTGCGCCTCAATAGGTTATCCATGTCAGATTCGATACGTCTTTGTGCTCTTGATGATATTCCCGACGAAGGTAGCAAAGGCTTTCACGTATCAGGGCGCAAACTCTTTGCCGTGAAGCAACAGGGCAAGGTTTATCTCTATCAAAACGCCTGCCCCCATTTGGGCATAGCCTTGGAATGGGTGGAGGATCAGTTCTTGGATAGCAGTCGCAGCATGATTCAGTGCGCTAATCACGGGGCACTGTTTGTTATTGGCAGCGGCAAGTGCGTATCTGGGCCTTGTAATGGGCAAAAGTTAAAAGCCATCGCCTATGAGCTGCGCGATGGTGATGTTTATCTCGCGCATGAATCCTCTCGCATCTGAACAGCTCTCAGCTGTTCCTTTTTCTCTAACGACTGACGGGTGAGTACACAGCTATGCAAAATTTCAGTTTTCATAACAGTACCAAGATTGTATTTGGTGAAGGACAAATTCAGGCATTGGCCAACTTGCTCCCTGCGGATGCCCGCGTTTTAGTTACTTATGGCGGCGGTTCTATTAAGCGCAACGGCGTTTATGAACAGGTAGTAAAAGCGCTTGAGGCCAAAACCTGGTTTGAGTTTTCCGGTATTGAGCCTAATCCGCATTACGAAACCCTGATGCGGGCCGTGGATATGGTTAACGCCAACCAGATTGATTTTTTACTGCCGGTGGGTGGCGGTAGTGTTATTGATGGCACCAAATTTATTGCCGCCGCGGCCTACTTTGAAAGCGACGCGCCGGATGCCGAACCTTGGGATATTCTGGCTAAACACACTCCGGTTACCCGCGCCATGCCTTTGGGCTGTGTGCTGACCTTGCCTGCGACAGGCACAGAAAGTAATGGCAATTCTGTTGTGACTCGCGCCTCTACCCACGAAAAGCTCGCCTTTGCCAGCCCCTTGGTATACCCGCAATTTGCCATTCTCGACCCTACGACAACCTACAGCTTGCCGCCGCGCCAAGTAGCCAATGGCGTAGTGGATGCCTTTGTTCACATCATGGAGCAATACCTTACCTACCCAGTGGATGCCAAAGTGCAGGATCGTTTCGCGGAAGGATTATTGCTCACACTGATCGAAGAGGGGCCGCGCGCGCTCAGTGAGCCCACCAACTATGCGGTACGCTCTAATGTGATGTGGGCAGCCACAATGGCGTTAAATGGTTTGATCGGCGTGGGTGTACCGCAAGATTGGGCGACTCATATGATTGGACATGAACTAACGGCGATGCACGGGCTGGATCATGCACAAACACTGGCGGTGGTATTGCCCTCAGTGATGCAGCAGCAGCGTGAGCAAAAACGGGCGAAATTATTGCAATATGGTCGTCGTGTATGGAATTTATCGGATGCCGATGAAAACGCTCTGATGGATGCTGCGATTGCAGCAACGCGTAGGTTCTTCGAAAAAATGGGGACACCAACCACGCTACAAGGTTACGGTTTGGATGGCTCCAGTATTCCTGCATTGGTGGATAAATTAGTACAACATAATTTATTAGCACTGGGAGAGCATGGCGATATCACACCAGCGGTCGCGCGTGAAATTTTAGAGCGCGCTGCATAATCTACTCTCAGCTTCCATCATTCCGGTTGATGAAGCCTTCGCTTTCTCAACCGGTGTTTTACCTGCCATGCTTGCGATAGGGCCGCACACTTTCTGTCGAAGAAGGTAATGCTGTCCTATACTTCTCTCATCACAGCAATAGTTTGAATACGCTGATCTAAAAGATGGTTGCTAGTCATGTAATCCACCCGAGGGATTTACCGTGCGCAATTATATTCGTCACCCCATCGATATTCCCATTCATGTCACCCACGGTGTGCAAAATCGCGAACAAGTTAAAGTGCGCAATTTAAGTGTGGGCGGCTTATCGTTCATTACGCATGTGTTGTTGAAAGTTGGCACCGTCGTTGATTTATTGATTCCTGTGGTAAAGCCGGATTACAAAGGTGCGGGTGTCATTGTGTGGCGTCGCGAACAAAGCCCAACAGAATTTGAAGTGGGCGTGCGCTTTGCAAGTGACGATGAATATTTTCGCGTACGTATGATGGAGCAAGTTTGCCAAATAGACGCTTATCGTCAGCGCATGTTGATAGAGGAAGGGCGCGAGTTATCAACCGAGCAGGCCGCATTGGAATGGATTGGAAAATATGCGGCGACTTTTGATGCTGAGCATTCATCTGACAATAATACGCTGAGAGCTGCCTCTGCAGAGGCGAAAAATATTACATCTGCAGAGGCGAAAAATATTACAGATGAGTAATAAGATGTGTTGGTTTTCAGGGGGGTGGCAGCGGGTAGGACTTAATTCTGCCACAACCACAAGGCCAAGGCGCACAACCATCCGCTGAGCGCCAATAGCTTCCACGCTTTATCGGGGTGACGTTCCAATAAAGGTTGGGAGCGTGGCGAAAGCCATGCGGGATTGGGGCGTTTTAAATCTTGCAACCATTCAGACAGCGCATCGTAGCGGCTATTCGGGTGAATACTCAGTGCCTTTTCGAGCGCCTTATCAAGCCAGTAAGGTACTAATGGATTATGTTTCATGGCTGAAATATATGTCAGGCGCTGAAAACTTTTTAATTCCATCGCATTAGCATAAGCGTTGCCGTAAGGTAATTTTCCAGTAAGCATTTCATAGAGTAAAACGGCTAATGAAAATTGATCTGACGCCGGTCCCACTTTGCCACCATAACGGTACTCTGGAGCAGAATAATCTGCGGTGCCTAAAATGTTGTCGCGTAAAAAAGGCGCGCCCATTTCTTGTATCCCGGCGACCCAACAAGAACCAAAATCCACAATGATTGGGCCTTTGCTGCTGATAACGATATTGTCGGGTTTTAAATCTTGATGCAGCGTATCTTTGCGATGAAAGGCTCGTATGCCACGAATTAAATTCTCCGTTAATTCTACAGCATCAGTAATAGCCAATTTTCCCCGTTCTTTTAGCAGTTGGGTAAGCGTTGGGCCTGACACATATTCGGTAAGGTAATACAAACAAGAGCGAGTTTCGGGGGCGGAAACAATGCGCACAACTCCAGCGCTGTGAATGCGTGCGCCTATCCATGCTTCCAAAACAAAACGTTCGATATAAGCCTTATCTTCCTGAAATAATATGGATGGTGTTTTCATTACCAGCACATTATTTTTTTCATCCTCAACTAAATACACTTGGCTACGTGTAGATTCGTGCATAATTTTTTTGATGCGTAGCCCATCGATTGATTGTCCCGGTGATAGTACGGGCGGAAATGGTAAGCGCGACAAAATGTGTACTGCATCATCTTGCCCTGTGGTGCCGAGATTTTCTATTCGCAGCGCTTGGATGCTGAGGTTATCTTCACTCTGGTGATGCAAAGCACGTGGTAATGATTGATTAACCAACTCATCCACATTATGGCGGTTATCGATAATAAGACTTTTAAATTCGGCAGGAGGAATTGCTTCGTGAATTCCATCACTGGTTAACACAAAAATATCGCCTTGCTGTAGTTCGGTGGTGTGCATATCCACTTCAAGACAAGAATCTGCGCCCATGGCGCGACTTAAGTGAGTGGTATGACGATCAATCCGCTGAGTGTGATCGCGCGTTAACTGTTCGAGGTTGTTATCACGTAAGCGATAAACACGAGTATCGCCTACATGAAAAATAAAAGCGCTATCGCCTTTTAAAATCAGCGCTGAAAAAGTGGTGAGGTAACCTTCACCATAAATAGAGTTTTGACTGCGACCCCATAAGCTAGCATTTAACGATTGAATCACCCGCATTGCAGATTGTTGCGTACGCCACGTATCCGGTGTTGCATAATAATCGCTCAAGAAACCCGTGATTGCAGATTGGCTAGCTTCACGTGCGGCATTGCTACTGCTAAGGCCGTCCGCAATTGCAATGGCGATACCTTTAGTCGTGAGCAAATTGCCTTCGGGAATGCGTGCGCCCACAGTATCCTGATTTTCAGGTTTGCGGCCAGCTTCACTTTTTTGCGCGAAGCTAATTTGCAGGCTTGATTGTAAGTGATCCATATTTTTGCTGTTTATCGTAAATCTGAATACGAAAATGCCCGCAGGTGCGGGCATTACTTTTTATTATGCAAACGCTGTCATCAACTAGCTTACTTCGATTTTGTGCAATGAGCCATCTTCATTCACTTCTACGACATGGCCTTGCGGCTCTTTCAAAAATTGCACGAACACTAAGCCTATAGCGGCTGCACCCGCGAGCATATAAAAAAATGCGTGAATATCGATAAAGGTATTCATGGTGAGGAAAAAGAGTGCGCCAACGTTACCGTAAGCACCCGCAAGTCCTGCAATTTGCCCTGTCATGCGTCGTTTAATTAAAGGAACCATCGCAAAAACGGAGCCGCAACCTGCTTGCACGAACAGGGAGCAAATGAATACCGCCGCAAATGCTAGATACAGTGGCCAGCTCGCGTTAATTTGCGATAACAACACATAGCCAAGAGTCACGCCAGCTAAAATAATGGTCATACTAAAACGACGACCGAATTTATCACTAAACCAACCACCGCCTGGGCGCGCCACTAAATTCATAAATGCAAATGAACCACCGAGCATGGCCGCTTGTGTCACACTTAAACCGGTAAAGGTTGTCATAAAAAATGCCGGTAAAACCGAAACCACCGCAATTTCAGAACCGAAGGTTGCCAAGTACGCCCAGCTCAAAATAGCGACTTGTTTAAATTCATATTTATCGTGCTCTGCCACACCGCCTTTGGCGAGCATGTCTTTGTTGACGCGATAAATTTGTGCGTATTGGAAAATAAATAAACCAGCAAGTATCACGTACATGACATAGGTAGTCGCGGTACTTAATAGCCCTAAATTATCAGGTGACATTTTCCATGCCAGTACGGCCAAAATTAAATACATGGGCACGTTCATTATCACGTAGAACCAAAAATCTTTTTTCGTGGAAACTTCTAAGCCACCCGATTTTTTGGGTTTGAAATAGGTTGAGCCTTTCGGGGTGTTGCGCACGCTGATGTAAAAAAAGAAGCTGTAAACCATGGCAATAATAGCAGCGGTAGTCATGGCGTAGCGCCAGCCATCAACGCCACCAAAGACGTGAATGGCTAAGAAGGGCAACGTGAACCCCGCAGCAGCTGCACCAAAGTTACCCCAACCGCCGTAAATACCCTCAGCCAAACCGACTTGACGCGCAGGGAACCATTCACTGACCAAGCGGATGCCAATCACAAAACCGGCGCCTACAAATCCGAGTAAAAAACGAAAGAGAGCAAGCTGCTCAAAACTTTGTGCAAATGCAAAAGCGATTAGCACTATGCCAGCCAAAAACAATAGACCAGAGTAAATTGCGCGCGGACCAAATTTATCCACAAGGCTGCCCACCACAATACGCGCCGGAATAGTCAGTGCCACATTGAGTGTTAATAATGCCGCCCATTGCTGAGGTGTCATCGAAAGCGATGCGGTAATCAGGGGCTTTAGTGGGGGCAAACTAAACCACATAACAAAAGTCAGAAAAAAAGCGAACCACGTGAAATGCAGCGTGGCGACCGACTTGTTGGAGAAATCCAAAAATTTTATCGTTGATAGACTCATGAAACAGCTTCCCAAAAAGTAACAACAAGAGTGAACGCTCGACCTTGGTCATAAATGTTTTATGGTGGTGCGAGATTTTTAATAAATGCGTACTTGTTGTGCCTTAGCAATGCCTATGCCAATGCATTATTGGTGCGTTATTTGGCGCTTGCGCGAAGGATTTGTTTTTTAATGGTGCATAAATGGATTTATTTTTTGCTCCAAATAAATGCCATTATTTCTTTAAATGTAATCTAATGGTGCAGATGGGTTTTGAATACTAACGCTGATAATGCTGAATAGGAGTGAAAAAGTGCCATCCAAAAAAAATGCGGGATGCCATGTGGCTCCCGCATTGGTAGACGTGAAAAGCGATTGATTAAAACTCGTAGCGTATACCGAGTGCGTATGAGTTGAAGTCATAGTTTTCAAGATTTTTGATGGCTTTATAGCTCAGAAATACTTGGATTCCACCGCTTGATACGCCGTCAGCTTCTGTTTGGCGACTGCCGCGTATAACGCTGCTGACCCCAATATTAAATACACCATAATTTTCATCGTTCTTATCTTTGCTCAAGACAAATGTTGTATCCGTGCTACCGGAATTGGCGTAGCGTGCGGCTATGGTGGTATTACCGGTATGGCGGTCATTATTAAATTGGTAGCTGGTATACGGAATGATCACGCCGAAATCCGTTGAAAATGTGTATTGCGCTTTAAGGCCGATCGCGTGTGTGGTTGAACTGAAACGTTGTTCCTCAACGGCTAAGTTCAAACCTGAATTGGTGAGGTCTCGCTCTGTAAAGGCATCAATGCGCGAGCTGGCAAATTGGTTTTTGTAGTAGGGCTCCAAGGCAAATCCGCCTTGCTGAAAGGTGTAACCCAGTTCGGTTCCTAGCGTTGTGGTAACGGAATCGGTGCTGCTGGCGGTATCGGCATCGAGAATATCGTAGCCGTAACTAATTGCGCGGCGAGAATCAAAAGAGAGTGCTTGGTAGCCGCCAGAAAAGCTGAGGTAAAAGCTGTCATCTTGGTACATCATGAAAGGTAAAACACTGTAGCCATCGCTGGCGACGCCACCTTCTACGACGATATTACCGACACTGTTGAAGTCCAAATCTTGATCGGTATAACCGAGAATAACCCCGGCAACCCAATTGTTATCGATGCGATAATCGATGCCGCCGGTGATTTCACCGCTATCAACATCAAATGCATCCTCAAGGTCAGTGGCCTCTTTGTCGCCTGAGCCCTGCGTGTAATTTAGAAACCCACTCCAGCGGCTGTAGCTATCTGTATCGCCTGCACCGCCACCGCTCATGCCATTTGCCAGTGCGTAAGTGTTGTAGCTGCTGTTGGTGTTACCGAAAGCGCTGCCCATACGCAGGGTGCTTAAGCGTGCTGCGAGCCCAGAGGTTTGGCCGTGGATGAAATCGCGGCTCATAGAGCCTTGGGCTGCGTACTCTTCACCCGCGTTCCAGCGTAAAAACTTGCCCAGTTCACCAATGAAAAAATCTTCGGTGTAATTACCATTCGGTTCTCTTTCAATGATGTTGCCGATCAGTGAAAACTGGAAATCTTCTTCACTTTGACCTCGGTTAAAGGTGATTTGGTTGGCGGTATGGACAATCGCCCGAAGGTTCACATAAAGCGCTGATTGAGACGGGGTACAAGTGCTATATATCGAGTCTGGATTTTCACAGCTAAATCGCAGGCCGTTATAGGTTGCCAAAAGCGCTTTGGCGGCTTCCGTTTCTACAGGGTTTGCAAAGTCACTATACAAGTCATCAATACCCGCGTGAGCATTTTGCAAAATAGAGGCGGTGATAAGTAGCGTACTGGTGTTAAGTAAAAACTTGAATGACGGTTTCATGGTGGTTTCCTTGATCGTTCTGGTATGGTCAATAGTGTGTCGCCTGCGCTCTGAATGGCGCTAGCGGTCGTTTTCCTTTGCATGGCAGGGACTGTTTATGCGCACCTGAATCCTTGGGCGGATTAACGGCGAGGACGCATGTTGATTGCGTTTATGAATTACAGAAACGTGGCAGATCATACAATAAGCTGCTGAGTTTGTGAGCGAATCCGGCGTGGTAATGCGTAATTTGGCGTATTAGTTCGCAATAAAAAAGCGCCGGTGACTGTTGTTGGGTGGATATTGGGATGGAAGCACTATAGCGAGCTCAATACTATGTTTATTCGCCGTTATCACCGCGCAGTATCACGAGGCTGGTCAAATTAAAGAGCTCCGGCCTCTTCTGTACTAAGGAAAAATAAAAAGCCAGCGCATTTCTGGGCAGGCTTTGGGGATGCTTCACATTAAAGGGCTCTGACCCCTTTAATGTGACCCCTTTAATGCTCGCACCTGAATCCTTGGGCGGATTAACGGCGAGGACACATGTTGATTGCGTTTATGAATTACTGAAACGTGGCAGATCATACAATAAGCTGCTGAGTTTGTGAGCGAATCCGGCGTGGTAATGCGTAATTTGGCGTATTAGTTCGCAATATAAAAGCGCCGGTGATTGTTGTTGGGTGGATATTGGGATGGAAGCACTATAGCGAGCCCAATACTATGTTTATTCAACGTTATCACCGCGCAGTATCACGTGGCTGGTCAAATTAAAGGGCTCTGACCCCTTTAATAATTTGTGATACGAATTAAAGGGCTCTGACCCCTTTAATGCTGACCCCTTTAATGCAAAGGCGTAGGCCGGATATATCAGCAAACGTTTGTAGACACCTACAGCAAAGTGGCATTTGCCAAGCTCTATACGAGCAAAACACCGATCACATCAGCTGATCTACTCAATGACAAAGTGCTGCCATTCTTCGCTCAGCAGCAGCTACCTATGCTGAGAATTCTCACGGATCGCGGTACGGAATATTGCGGCCGAATGGATCAATACGATTATCAGCTGTATCTCGCCTCAATGATATTGATCACACGAAAACAAAAGCGCAGTCGCCGCAAACGAATGGCATCTGTGAGCGATTCCATAAAACGATACTGCAAGAGTTTTATCAGGTGACGTTCCGCAAAAAACTTTATGCAACGCTGTAAGAATTGCAAAAGGATCTGGACGAATGGATGAAATACTACAACAATGAACGAACTCATCAGGGCAAAGTTTGCTGTGGTCGAACACCACTGGAAACATTGCTGGATGGAAAGAAGGTTTGGGCGGAGAAGAATTTAGCTCAAATCTAAACTGACAGGCACCCGTAAAAACCGGTAACTGTCAGATCAGGTCTGAGCTAGTACACTTTAATGGACCCCTCTAATGTAAGAGAACATTATTATGACTATGAGTTATTTTGAAATTATTTTCTTTTCTTTTCTTCTTTTTTCGTCTGTATCTGTATTGTTTTCGGCAATCATTTACATGCCTTTTTATGCTCTTCTTCTCTATAAGTGCGATAGGGAATTATTTGGAAAACTAAGGGGCATATCGATGCTATCAACTCGAGCGGACAGGGCAATTTTTTTCTTTTGTAGAAAGGGTTACCGACACTCCAGAAATAAATGGGTAGTTTTCCATGGATATATATTAACATGGGCTTATGCGTATGCCTCTATAATCTGTATATTGTGCTTCCTGATTGCTGCGATAATTGTTTATTTGTGATCACATCCATGTGATGACTCAGCACCAAAAGGTTATTCGTAATACCAATCAAGGAGGTTCGTTAAACCATCAATTGCAAATCCTTGTAAACGGCTCCCTTTCCATAAATCATCCAATGCATTATCAATCATATACGCAGTGTAAGCTCCAGCACCAACACCTGCTACCGCACCTACAGTCAAATAACTAGTGCCTAAAGTAGGTACGGCTGTCGCTGTACCCGTAGCAGCCCAGACCGCTGTTCCAACATAACTTCCAGCCATTCCAGATAAATATGCACTGCCCATCACTTGTATCCCATTTACGATACCGGTTGCCTTTTTTCGATTCGGTGACACATCTAGATGATAGGCATTGTATCCTGCTGCATAGAGATCAAATCCGTCACCTACTAGGGGAAGATTCTTAAGAAAACTGGAGGCATAAGAATTTCTCGCAAGCGAGTCTGAAAAAGGTAGCAGATCAATTCCTCGAGTACTGCCCGTTGTATAATCTACCGTTCGCATACCGCCATTCGCATAATACACCGGATCGTAGCTACCAGCTTCAAATGCTATCAATTGATCGTATTGATTAAGATTTGGCCCCCAGCCTACGTATGACAATGTTTGAGGTGCTCCAATAATTGCACCTCTAGGGTCATAATCGCGCGTAACTACAGTTGTAGTCGAAAATCCCACCTTATACGATTGATCAAGAGTGGTTTCAAATATGTCGTAGACACCATTTTTAACCAACGGATCATTGCCCACACTAAACCCCAATCCCATCAACGTACTATCGGTAATCCCAAAAAAATCCACAGATGCAGAACCGGTCATTGGTGGGTTTTGATAAAAAACAAAATCGTTACTACTGTTACTAATTGGTGGATTTTGATAAAAAACAAAATCGTTATTACTGCTGCTAACGGGCGTATCAAACATACTCCAACTATTAGCCGCAGGTGTTGCAGCTGATGCTATCCCCAATGCTGTCAACGCGCCATCCGCCATACCCATAAAATCTACGGGTGCGATTACCGGTTGGCCCAATGCCGGTGAAATGTATTTCAGATCTTCCGGTGAGCTCAATGCATAATTTGACTGCTGATTAACACTACTTGCATAGGATCCTGCCCCAAGCGCCCACCCATAGTTATATGTACTAGAACTACTCGCATACGCTGAAGCACTAAACGCCCAGCCACCAGTTGGCGCTGATACCTGATAATTCAGTGCCGATGTCATTCTCATGGCATCTGTGAAAGCATCTCCTGTTGGGGTATAGGCAGGCACTCCTGGACTTGAGGTAAAGTCTATGCGCTCTAACTCTGCAGGCCCGAGATTTAGATTTCCCTTTGGTGGCGGCGTCGAGCCGCCAGCATCTGGGCCATAACTACCGTTCCAGTTATTGTCCGGGCTGCTAAAACCGTTTTGGCTGTTATAGGCGGTATTGCCATTAATCTGCACAGAATAATCTTGTCCATTAGTGCTAACACCAACGGTATTCCCTTCATTGAACCAATCTTTGACACCTTTTTCTACACCATCATAAGCTCTCTGCCATTCGGCAGAAATCTTACTGCCAGTTCGGCTCACCTCTTTCTCAATTCTGTCATAACCTCTGCTAACTTCACGTTCGAGTTTCTTAAAAAAATTACCGCTTTTTTTCTTTTTACGTGGAGGAGGAAGATAAGTTACTGAGGGTGTTAAATCCCCAATTACATCACTCGGATTGTAGGGCTTGAAGTTAGTGCTAGTGTTGCCCACATTCTGGCCAATGTTTGGTAGCTGTAAATTACGGCCAATATCTTGCGAGCCGAACACATCGGTTGGCCCCATCCTCAGGCCATTGGCATCGGCTATCAAATACCAAAGGTTGCCATCGCCAAACAAGGTTTGCGCGATGCTCATTAGGGTATCCCCCTCTGATACAGTATAAGAAGTTGGAGTATTACCCCCCAAGTACATCGCTGCCAGCGGTGAAATATCCTGCTTCAATTGCCCTAAGCTGGCCAGCTCTGCACCCTCACCAGTGTAGTAATAGCTTTGAGTTTTGTAGGTGCTTGTAGCATCGTATCTATCTTCTGCTTTGGCAATAAGTTGGCCTGCCATGTTATAAGTGAATTTCAGAAAACTATTGCCTGTTTTATTGCTGTCAGTTGCATGCACCTCTTTAACAGTGCTAGAGATTAGGCGACCGCGATTGTCATAGGTGTTTTGAGTTGCTCCCACCTCTGTATTATTCTGGGTTGATGTCACACTTATCTTGCTGACTCGCCTGCCATTGTAAGTATCAATATGGTTATAGTTGTATGTGTCAGCATATTTAATGCTGCCATTGCTGTTATATGCAGTATTAGTAAAAGTTAAAACATTGCTCGCGTCATCGTATTGATAGTTTTCGATTATCGAGAAGGCACCATTAGCATAGTTAGTTCTTTGCCAAATACTCAGCCCAGCATCACTATATGCGTAACGTGTGTTTTCAATTTCCGCGCCTGTGATTGTGTCGTACGTATAGGTTGTGTCTACGAACCCACGGAGATCTAGGTATTTGTTGACCTTGGTGGTTATATCAGCACCGAGAGTTAGTGTGCCCCGTGAAATTACTCCACTCGAGTTTATTGTTAATGTTTTTTTATCCACCCTTTGACTTTCACTTTTCACTTGCAGGTGTTGAGTATAAGAATAAGTTTTTGTAGTAAATGTTTCTTTGCCATTAACAAAAACGGTAGCACCATACATGGTGGTCGTTGTGTAGGGTTTGTCTACACTTGCAGTAATTTCTTGAGCGAGTCTTCCAGCACCGTCATATAGATAGAATTTGCCTTGTGCCTTGTAATTCGCAGCATCGTAATGAACGGCCGTTGTGCCATCGGTCATTCCTGCCTCAACGGTTACGCGATTAGCGGCATCATAAGCATACCACTCCTCTTTGGTTGTAGCTGTCGAGGCATTTGGCAAGGTATATTGCGCTGTAATTTTGCGACGATTTCCCCACTCGTCATAACCATACTTCATGGAGGTAAGGGTAGTAGTGTCATACCCAATGCTACCAATTTTGATATTGGTTTTAGGGGAGCTAACTTCTACAAGTCGGTTTTGGTTGTCGTATTTATTGTATTGATAAATATCACCCGTCGATTGGGTATAACCTTCTACAGTGTAGGTAACCGTGCCGTAAGTTTTCCAATCGTAGTAGGACTCCGTGTGTGTTTGCAGAGTGGTAGTTGTATTTTCGTGCTGTGCTGTTTTATTGCCGTTTATATCGTAAAAACTACGAGCAACAATTGATTTGGTGGAATAAGCACTGGTTGTTAGATCTGTCATACTTGCTAACAAACCATTTTCCCAGTAGTCATACGTAATCGAGTTACTGCCCAGTGTTTCAGTTTTTAATTGGCCAAATTTGTAGGTGTAGCTGTAGGTGGAGCCAGCAATCGTTAGGCTTACGGCTTTATCACTCGCATAATTGTTGTAGTCACCCGTGGAATTTTTGTAAGACCAGCTTTTTTCAGCTTTTAGTGAGGCTGAACTAACATCATATGTGCCTACGGCAATTTTATTGTTGAGCTCATCAAAAGCAAAAGCATTATTTCTACCGTCGCGATTACGTGAAATAGTGATGTTGTTGCGCTCGTCAATTTTATAATACTGATAATTGCCATCCACATCGCTCTCACCATTCGCATCTTCTTCAGCATATTTACGACCAGCTTGGTCGTATTTGAATTCCGCTATGCGCACTCCATTGACCCCATTCTGGGTACCTGAGGCGGCAGCCTTGTAATCTGAAGTAAATCCGGTAGTGGATATTAAATACTGGCCAACTAATTGATTGTTTTTATCAAACTTGTCGACAGTAACGTGCCCCAAACCATTTTTTGAACCTACGCGATTGCCATGAATATCGTAAGCGTAAAACTGTTTAACATTCATAGCATCTGTTGTTTCAATTAATTGACCAACTGCGTTATAAACATGGGTATTGGTTTGTGTGCCTAATGTTGTAGTACCTTGTTTGGCAACTTTTTTGTCTTCTAATATCCGACCTAATTTGTCATAAATGAATTGGTGTTCAACCCTTGTTTTGATGGGAGCCGCACCATTTACGTAAGTAGTTGTATCTGTCTCTGGCCCTACTTCGGTCAATACCTGGTTGTATTGGTTGTAGGTGTAAGTAGTCGTTTGATTGGCAGCATCTGTACGCGTTAGTACATTGCCCCAACGGTCATATGTGTTAACCAATGTTGGGGTTTTTATGGTTGTAGTCGTAGAGCCCAGTTCGCCGGTAGCTGTGGAATTGAATTGCGCCAAACGCTGCACTTTTATTCTACCCAGTAGATCGTAATATTTTTCATTAACACGCTGTGTAGTAGTGTTGGTTTGAGTTTCACGCTGCTCAGTGCGCGTGATGTTATTTACAAGGTCGTAGTAGTAATAGACGTAACCATCCTCACCTTGTTTGTATTGCACGCGACCTGCGCCATCATATACATAGGTATTTACAATCACTGATGAGGCTTCAGCATTTTTCAAGCTCGCAGTGCTAGCACTGGCTGCACCCCAGAATTTTTTCTCTTCCGTCACCTCACCATAACCATTGTAGGTATTGTACTGGCCAGCTTTTTTGGTGCCGTTATCGTAAATGTCATAGGTCGCTACTTGGCGGCCGACTTTATCGTATTCAAAACGGCGTTCAATGTTATAGGCATAATCGGTTTCTGTTGAGGTTCCTGTCACCGAGACAGCTTGTTTTTGACCGATCACTCTACCTGCAACATCGTATTGCGTGGTGCTGATGTTACCGAGGGCATCTGTTGTCTGTATTTCATTACCGGCAAGGTCATATTGGTGGCTAACTGTTCTTAATTTTTCGCCGTAAATAGTTATTACTTTGTATTCCATGAATACGCCGAAAGTAGTTATTGCGAAATCAGCATTGTCACCACGGGATTCTGATGTGATTTCACCAAAGGCGTTGTAGGTTGTTAGGGTAATGGGTGTAGCTGTATTGACTTGATTAACAAATACATCTTTTTCCGTACCAGCAATCAGGCGGACTGGTTCAGTGGTTTTCTTGATGTTACCAATACGGTCATATTCCATGAGCATTGTATTATTCAGCGCATCGGTTATTTTTTTGACTTCGCCAAAAGCGTTGTATTCTTTACTATCAATATAGGGGGCACCTGATGTGGCAATGGTAATTGTCTGCCTTGATTGTCCCAATCTGTCATAACTAAAGTAGGTGTTGCGATTTTTTCCAAATTGCACAATCTCGCTGGCAGTAAGAGTTTCTGCATAAGTTGGTAATGTAGTTGTTGAAATCGTTTCCGTTACAGGTTTTGCATACTCTGTTTTGCTTTCAACATTGCCCAGTGCATCATAGGTTGTTTTTGTACCGTATTTCATTGCATCTACGGCCAATACTTGACGACCTAACCGATCATAGTAGAAATAATTTTCCGCCTTCGTCCCTGCATTATCGATTAGCTGTGTTTGTTTGGTTAAATTACCAAAGGTGTCATATACAAAATCTGTCACCGCTGCCGAGCTGTAGGTCGATAAGGTGCCGTTGGTAGTTGCCGTCTCTGAACTGCGATAACCGGTACTGCCTGTTGTGGGTTGGGTTATTTTAGTTTGGCGCCCAAGCTTGTCGTATGCGTAAGTAATCGAGCGGCCAGTGATATTAGCTATAGCACTATCGGTAGCTAGCCAGTAGCCCGTAGTTTTAACCGCAACCGGTGTTGCAGCGCGAGTTTGCCTGGTTAAATTACCCAGTGCATCGTAAGTTTTTTGGGTGACGTAACCTAAGCCATCGATGTCATGGATTTCACGACCCACCTTGTCATAAGTTTTGTACTGATAAATGTAATCACTTAAGCCAACACGAATTTTATTGGAAACAGCATTGCCCACTGCATCGTACTTGACTTCAATGGTTCGCTGAAAACGGTCAGTATCGCTGTTAAAGGCGTACACTCTACCATCACTAACATCATACCATCCGGCCATGGTGGTTTTTGTTTGGCGCCCCGCTTTGTCATACTCATAAACAGTTTTGCGGTCATTAGAGCTCGGAACCAAACTTGGCTTAACCCATGCGGTAGCGGTGCTTGTTAGTGATGGAATCTCTTCAAACTGAGGGCGTGCGATATATAACTTGGAGTTATCTTTATAATCTTTTCTCAAAACAAGACGCGCCTCTACCGCGCCAACAGGGGCGGTGTTTTTTACAATCATCCGCATGTAAGAGGAAGTGTTGGCATTGACACCAGCTTGAGTAGTATCGGTGCTAATTATATTGCCATTAGCATCTAGCCAATTGATCATCGCTTTGGATTTACTATCATTCGTAGAAACATAAACTGAAAACGCATAATGCTTTCCGGCGGTCACCGCTATTGGCATATCGTGCGTTAATTCCTGATAGACATCAGACTCTTTGTGTGGATAGGAGAAATCACCGTGCTGGTTCACATAAAAAGTATTTTCTTCCGGCCCTAAACCAGGCATTAGATTCCCATCTGGGTTCATCTGCCACGTAAGCGATAAGTAGTCCCCATAAATTGGTCGAAAACCAGTGGTATCTTTCCACCTTTGGGTATTTAGAGTCCAACCATCAGGAACACCGTTGCGATTTTGATCCTCAAAATAAGGGTTGCTGATTCTGTTTATTGTTGGTGTTGCGAATGAATCCAGCGTAAGTGGTTCTACAGGGACAATTAATTTATTGGCATATTGAATAATTTCTTTCACATTGCCTAGCGCATCGTATTTGGTTTCTGTGACGGCGCGTTCGGCATTAATAGTAAAACGTAAGCGATTGGCTGCGTCGTAAACGAAATTGGTAGTGCGATCCAAATCACTGACTTTTAGTAATGATTTTGCCCATTCCGATGGTTGAGTTGTAGTTGTAGGAATTTCTTCAAACTGCGCGTGGACTGCAAACAAATATGAATTTACTTCTCCAGCATTAGTGTTTCCTTTGCGAATTGTTAATTCAGCATACACGGCATTTTGAGGTGCTACACCTTTGGCAACCAATCGTTTGTATCCACCGATAGATGGCCCTCCGCCATAACTGGTGGTCGATTCCGATTCTGCGCTGATTGGATTTCTATTTGCATCCCACCACACCAGACGTACCTCTGCATTGGCTCTGTGTGCGGCTGCATAAACAGAGAATGCATAGGTTTTGCCTGGTACAATTGGAACATCTTGCGATAACTGCTGGAAAGCACCTGGAACACTTGCTCCTTGGTTAAACCAAACTGTGTTATCTCCCTCAGGTAGCCCTTGAACCGACCATGTGGTATTCAAATTGACACCTATTCCGCCAACACCTGCGCCAATTTCTATGAGGTTCCAACCTTCTGGTATGCCATTACCATTAGGATTGGAGAACGTTGAGTTGCTAAGACGATTCGTTCCTAATGTATTCAGTGTGGTTAGGCTCGCAATCTCTGCTGCCGATAACTTATTCGCATAATTAACGGTGCGAATTACATTTCCATTTGCATCATAAACATTTTCAGTCACTGCACCTTCGGCATTGACGGTGAATTTAAGACGATTGGCTTTGTCGTATGTGTAGTTTGTAGTGCTGTTGTTTGCATCAGTACGATTTAACAACCGATCAATATTTTTTTCAGTAT